>Ga0181560_10000724_pt1 | contig 30428 bp, 26 predicted proteins | sample 011ome_20_FD_133751 | JGI IMG/M metagenome (GOLD analysis project Ga0181560, IMG submission 133751) | Coastal salt marsh microbial communities from the Groves Creek Marsh, Skidaway Island, Georgia - 011509CT metaG (megahit assembly) | ecosystem: Environmental > Aquatic > Marine > Intertidal...
GTCAGCTTTCGCCACAGTGAGGACCAATCCTGGATACTGCGAGACATAGATCTGGAGATTCAACCGGGTGATCGATTATGCATTCTCGGACCCTCTGGTTGCGGAAAATCGACTTTGCTCAATGTCATGCAGAACCTTTTGCCGGTCAGCAAGGGCACAATTTATCTGGACGGACTACCCATTTCAGGCACGGGCAGCAGTGCGCTGCGCGAACACAGTGCCAGCGTCGTACAAGGTGAAGCGCTGTTATCTGGCAGTATCATGACGAATATCGCGTTCAGCAGTCAGATTATCGATGATAAGCGAATTGAGTCTGCGTCCAGACTGGCCATGATTCACGACGATATCATGGCGTTGGCGATGGGTTACGAAACTGTTATTGGCGACATGGGGACTATGCTGTCTGCCGGTCAACAGAGTCGAATCCTCATTGCTCGGGCACTGTACCATCAACCGAAGATTCTGTTTCTTGACGAGTGCACGGCGCACCTGGATGCAACCACTGAGGTAAAGGTAATGCAGAACATCAGAGATCTGGCAATTACCTGCGTGTTCGTCACCCACAACGCGGATCTGGCTCGAGAAGCGACCGCCGTTCTGCGCCTGGCGCCGGGTGGCTATCAATTGTCGATTACCAAACCCTAATGAATGCTCTTTAAATCCAGACTCGCTCGTTTCTCTATCTCAAAAGCCTGAAAGGTTCTGAAAAGACACTTTGCCGTCATTCTTTTAATCAAACTTTTAATCAAAATTTTAAGCAAGTTTTCAATAAAAAGGCGAATAACCAATTGAGATACTATTGCCCTACTCAAGGGATGCAATTCAAAATGGTTTTGCCCGGCGGACTATGGGTTACAGAGATGCGCGCGCCGGAAGGAGAACAGAATCACTGGAGTCTTGACAATGAAAGGCATAGGGATGGTTGGCTTGTTATTGGCGTTGAACTCCGGCTTGGTATTTGCCTGGGGGCAACCAGGACACCAGCTGATCTGTCATGTCGCCGAGCAGCAGTTAGAGATGAGCACGCGTCAATGGTTGACGAAAACCCTGGCGCTCGGCGAATACCTTGATGGCAACAGCAGTGACAATTTCGCGGAATCCTGCCTTTGGGCAGACACCGCCAAGTACAGCTCCCATAGAGATAGCTATGAATTACACTTTATCAACCTGCCGGCGGGCGCTAAAGAGATTAACTTGAAGCGAGACTGCCCCGCGATGGACTGCTTGCCGAACGGCATCCTTTATTTGCTTGTGTTGGTTATACAGAAAAGTCACGGCCAACTTGAAGATGCTCGAAAAGCTGCAGCGTTGCGCTACCTTGGACACCTGATCGGCGATCTCCACCAGCCGTTACATGTCAGCCATGGAGAAGACAGAGGCGGCAATAACCTTCAGATCCGCGGCTTTACCGAGGCCACCAATCTGCATCGCATCTGGGACGTCCTGCTGGTCAATGAGGCAGGACTTTCCTACTCGGGCAGCGTCAAAAGGCTGCAACGGGTCGGGTCACTGAGCGACTCTATTCAGACTTTGGACTGGCTCAACAACTCCTATCAATTAGCCCGTAAAACTGCCTATCAACACGCCAATGGCGAGTCCATTATCAGTGGCGATGTTCTTGAGCCTGAATACATTCAACGGGCACTACCTTTGGTCGAACAACAACTGGCACAGGCCGCACGGCATCTGGCGAACCTGCTGAATCAAGTAGCGAACGGCCATCTGACGGTAAATAACCTCGACGAGCGTGTTTTCAAACCCTGAACATCTCGAATCAAGCGCCTATTCTGCGCCACTAACGGCTCGGGCTCGATGGGTCAAAGGAAAGATCAAGGTCAACCATAGCGCTGTCGCAGCAAAAGCCGCCACGAGATAATAGTTGCTCATCAGAACGCCGACATTTTGAAGCCCGACAATAACCACTGACGAAGCTCCCTTACCCGTGCGGTAGCCAAAAACATCAATGATTTCCTTCGCCCGGTAACGTTCGTCAAAGGACAAGGGGACATACAGCATTTCTTTGGCTGCGCGAAAAATCGAATAGTCAAAGGCTTTAAAGAGGAAAAATGCGATGCCAACATTTAATAAACTCGGGTCAAGCAATGCCAGGGTAATCGCCGCCAGATGAACGACGGGCATCAGAATGTGGATCCAGCGCAGACCAATGAAACTTAATAGCAAGGGCGTGATGACAAATTGAAACACGAGTACGCTAGTATTCAAGGTACCAAAAAACCAGCCTTGAAAAGCCGTTTCGGCATTCGAGTCGCCAGCAAACCGGGTTGATAGTAGCCCCTGAAACTTATAGTCCAATACCGCCGACACCACTTGTGAGGCCAGGACAATTCCCAGCAGATAGGCCAGAGTCGGATTCTCTTTAAACAAATGCCAGCCCATTCGATCCGACTTCGCAGTGGGCTTGGGCATGACAGGTTCGCCAAACAGCAGATACCCAGCGTTGGCAATCAATGCCGCTGGCAGACAAGCAATAGCCGCAAACAACACCATGGTCTCAGCGCCATACTCTCCCGCCGTAGCACCCACCAGGGTGCCGCCGATAGCGCCTCCCAGTCCGGCAATACCGGTGACGGGCCCATTCACTCGCTTCGCCGATGTGGATGACAAGGACGAGTTAATGTAGCTCCAATACTGTTCAATCAGCAGAACAATATACAGCTCTTTGAGCAGGAACAGCACCGGCGTGATCCATTTGACACCGGTCAGCAAAATCAAATAACACGCCAGAATCAAAAGCCCTGAACCCAGCGAAGTGACCCACAAGGTTCGTCTTGGACCCATTAGGCTTAACAGATGGCTGTATAACCAAACGCCGAGAAAGACCACAACAGGCATTGCGGCCATGACCAAGGGCAATCGATCGGCACCATAGGCAGCTTTGAAAAGGACCGTCGACGCCGAACGAATAAATTCATACCCGGTCAGGGTAAACATGGCAGCTACTGCCATCACGGCAGCAACTTTATAGTCTCTTGGAATGTCCATCGAGTACCTCTGTATTGCCGCCATTCATGAGACTTGTTATTAACATCAATTTATTAACATCAATTTATTAACATCAATTTATTAACATCAATTTATTAACATCAATAGTGACAGCCACCGCGACTGCCATTGACCACGGCCGTTTACAACGGCCATCTAAGACAGACGAAGATGCCAGCAAATCGACGGCATTCTGCCACAGGCTGCAGCAAGGGAACACTCGCGCCGCATTGTAGCGAAACTTCGACTCAGACAATAGCTGCGCTGCCACTGGCAAGTGGCAGCGAGACTGGACCTTTGATCAGGACCGATACGTTAAACAAAGCTCAGTGTAGCCTATGGATTTCACTCAAGTAATTGATCTTGACAACGTCATCCTAACCCCGCACATTGCGCTTTTTTCTTTTATCAGGAATTCGCTGTCAATATGAGCGCACCCGCAATAAAACCTGCAAACCCTCGCTTTTCCTCCGGTCCGACATCGAAGCGACCTGGATGGTCCATCGAGAATTTACCCACTGACAGCCTTGGTCGTTCCCACCGCGCAAAGGCGGAAAAAGCCAAACTTAATCGAGTGATTGAAGACAGCAAGCGTTTGTTAGGCATGCCAGAGGACTACTTGCTGGGTATCGTCCCGGGTTCAGACAGCGGCGCGTTTGAGATGGCGATGTGGACTATGCTGGGTGCACGGGGCCTCGACGTCCTTTCGTGGGAAAGTTTTGGGCAAGGTTGGCTCTCAGACGCTCAGAAACAACTGAAGCTGGACACTATTCGCGATCTCGGCGCTGACTATGGTGACTTGCCAGATCTGACCCAGGTTAACTTTGACCATGACGTGATCTTCACCTGGAATGGCACAACATCCGGCGTCAAGGTACCGAATGCCGACTGGATTCCTGCTGATCGGCAAGGCCTCACCTTTTGTGACGCCACCTCCGCGACCTTCGCTATGAACATCGACTGGCAGAAGCTCGACGTCGTTACCTGGTCCTGGCAAAAGGTCCTCGGTGGCGAAGGCGGCCATGGCATGATAGCGCTCTCTCCCAGGGCTGTTGCACGACTGGAGACTTACACGCCTAGCTGGCCAATACCAAAAATATTTCGCCTGACGAAGGGTGGCAAGCTGATGAAGGATATCTTCGAAGGCGCGACGATTAACACGCCGTCCATGATGGCGGTCGAAGACCAGTTGGATGCGCTTGACTGGGCTAACCGCATTGGTGGTCTCAGGACCTTGATTGCGCGCAGCGAGGCCAACCTGGCTGTGATTGCCGAGTGGCTGGCCAGCTCTGAATGGGCTGCCTTTTTGGCGACTGAGGCAACGACGCGATCATCAACCTCAATCTGTCTAAAAATCATCGATCCCTGGTTTAAGGATCAAGACAGCGCCAGGCAGAGTACCCTAATTAAGCAGATTGTAGCGCTGTTAGAGGGCGAACATGTCGCCTATGATATTGGCAGCTATCGCGATGCTCCTTCGGGACTGCGCATCTGGGGTGGTGCCACCGTCGAGACCGACGATATCAAGAAGCTGCTACCCTGGCTTGATTGGGCATATCAGCGCATTAAAGCGGGTTAACAAATCCGTCTTCGGCGCTTATAGTAGCCACTAAATCCTGTACAAGGCATACGACATGACTGATTTAACCGAGATCACCACTGGCTTGGAGTTTCCTGAGGGTCCGATTGCCATGGCAGATGGCAGCGTTATCCTTGTTGAGATCAAACGCGGCACCTTGAGTCGAGTTCTCCAGAATGGCTCAGTAGAAGTCATTGCCCATTTAGGCGGTGGTCCGAATGGTGCCGCCATTGGGCCAGATGGTCATTGTTATGTTTGTAACAACGGTGGCTTTGTATGGCATGACAGAAATGGCCTGACGTTTCCTGGTGAGCAGCCAGGCGACTACTCAGGTGGCCGCATTGAACGGGTAAATCTGAGTACCGGGCAAGTGGAAACCATTTATACACACTGTGATGGTAATCCGTTGCGTGGACCCAACGACATAGTCTTTGACCGACAAGGGGGGTTCTGGTTTACGGATCACGGCAAAAACCGTCCCCGCGACAAGGATCGTACTGGCGTCTACTACGCAACCACTGATGGCACACAGATCAAAGAGCTGATATTTCCACTTGAAGGACCGAACGGCATTGGCCTGTCTCCTGATGAAAAAACTGTCTATGTTGCAGAAACGCCAACTGGACGGGTCTGGGCCTTTGATCTCAAGGCGCCAGGGGAACTCAGTGGCAGCCGACGTATGCTTGCTCAGTTACCTGACTACCATATGTTTGACTCCCTGGCGGTGGATAGCGAGGGCAATGTCTGCGTCGCGACGCTGATCACAGGCGGCATCACAGTACACTCTCCAGACGGTAAAACCGCTAGACTGATAGAGATGCCAGACATACTCACAACCAATATTTGCTTTGGCGGCCGCGACCTGCAGACTGCCTATATCACGCTTTCCGCGACTGGCAAGCTGGTATCGATGCCCTGGCACTGCCCAGGCTTGCCACTTAACTTTTTGAATCACAACTGATGCCCTTTCTTTCACGACTTAGGCGTCTGGTGGGGATATCGGCTCTGCTGGTGGGACAATTGGCTGGCGCCGAGATACTGCCGAGAACCCATTTCCTGATTCCCGCGGGACCAGGTGGTGGCTGGGATGGAACAGCGCGGGGCATTGGCGAGGCGTTGGTGAAGTCGGGGCTGGTAGAGGATGTTTCATTTGAAAACCTCTCCGGTGGTGGCGGAGGCAGAGCGATTGCCAAACTCATTGAGTCAGCTGAGCGTCAACCCTACACCCTCTTAATGAATTCGACGCCCATGGTCGTGCGATCCTTACAGCAGGTCTTTCCTCAATCCTTTCGCGACCTGGTGCCCATCGCCGCAGTCATTGCTGACTATAGCGTTTTTGTCGTTCCAACGAATTCTAAGCTGAATAACTTCAACGACGTAGTTCAATCTTTTAAGTCAAATCCTCGAATGGTCAAGGTCGCGGGCGGCTCGGTCCGTGGCAGTACAGATCACTTCATCTTCGCACGCGCGATAGAGATGGCTGGCGGCGACCCTCGTAAGGTGGTTTATATTGCCTATGATGGCGGCGGCAAGGCAATGGCCGGTATTCTCTCAGAGGAATCCCAGCTGCTTTCGACGGGTCTTAGTGAAGCGATCGATATGGTTAGAGCCGGAGAGGTTCGCGTCATCGCCGTCACAGCGTCGCAAAGATTGGCAGACGCGCCAGACTTGCCAACCCTCGCGGAACAGGGTTACGATCTTGATTTCTCTAATTGGCGAGGAGTCTTTGCTGCCAAGGGTCTACCGCCACAGCGTTATTCAGACATGATGGAAACCATTGCCGCAGTGGTCGCCAGCCCCGCATTTGAAGAAGTCAGACGCAGAAACAACTGGACGGTACAACTGAAGCAAGGCGATGATTTTTACCGGTTTCTGGAACGACAGGAACTTGAAATTGGAAGCTTGATGCGCTCGCTCGGCTTTCTAAAACCTGTGCCGACATCAGATCAGTGACGAGTTGCGAATGAGCAATAACCGGCTTGGTGGGGTCCTGTTTCTGCTTCTATTTAGTGCCTATGGTTTCTATGCTGGTGATATTCCCCTGGACTACTGGTCCGAGCAGGAACTCTTTAATGCCCGCTCTATGCCCTATTTCGTCGCCCTGGCTGGTGGCATCTGCGCGTGTTTGTTGATACTGGTTCCCGCCCCCAAAACTGATTGGTCTAGCAACCTCAACCTCAACTGGCTGCCGGCCTGTATCCTGCTGTTGCTAATGAGTCTCTATGGTTTTCTGTTAGAACCACTGGGTTTCGTTGTGGCGACGGTATTGTTCCTTGTCAGCGCCTTTGTTGCTCTTGGCATCAAGTCACTGCAGAGGCCGATCGTCGTCGCCCTAAGTATCTCAGTGAGTTTTTGGCTGCTTATGGATGTTTTGGGTATTTATCTGACACCCGGCGTCCTTCTCGAACAGCTGTTGCAGTACCTGGGAGTCGAAAGATAATGCTCGACGGCCTAATGATCGGCTTAACAACGGTTTTAACCCTGCACAACCTTATGCTGGTCTTCGCCGGTTGCGCCACTGGCACACTGATAGGCATGCTACCTGGGCTTGGCCCTATTACGGCGATCGCCTTGATGATCCCGATCACTTATGGCTTCAACCCAAGCAGCGGCATGATTTTACTCGCTGGGGTTTACTACGGTGCCATATTCGGCGGCAGCACCTCCTCCATTCTGGTTAATGCTCCCGGGGTCGCTGGTACCGTCGCCACCGCCTTTGACGGCTATCCCATTGCACGCCAAGGCCAACCGGGTAAGGCGCTGGCTATTGCCGCTTACGCTTCATTTGCCGGCGGTACCATGGCGGCACTTCTGCTCGCGGCGACTGCGCCCTTCCTGGCCGACTTATCGCTGGGATTTCAATCAGCAGACTATTTTGCATTGATGCTACTCGGACTGACCCTGGTTTCCGCTTTTTCCAGCCAGGGCGAATACCTTAAGGCATTAATGATGACTTGCCTTGGCCTGATGCTTTCGACCGTCGGCACTGATCTGTCCGCTGGGGTGCAGCGCTTTACTTTCGGACGCATGGACCTTATAGATGGTCTCTCGTTTTTGATGCTGGCCATGGCCACATTCGCCCTCTCTGAAGCAGTGATGATGGTTCTGAAACCCACCGGCAATTCAAGACCAACAACCGCCTTGACCCAGTCTAGCCTGAAATTGTCCTTACCAGACCTGCGCTCAATCATTCCCAGCATTTCTCGATCTTCGGTGTTGGGGTTTTTTGTGGGTGTCCTACCCGGTGCAGGGGCAACCATCGCGTCTTTCCTGGCTTATGGCGTTGAGAAAAGCCTGGCAAGCACCAAAGACCAGGCACAATTTGGCAAGGGCTCATTAAAGGGACTCGCAGCTCCTGAAGCGGCCAACAATGCGGCCTGCACTGGTTCATTTGTCCCTCTGTTAACCCTGGGCATTCCTGGTTCTGGCACCACAGCCATCCTGCTAGGGGCTCTACTGGCCTATGGTATACAGCCGGGACCTCGCCTCTTCATTGATGAGCCGGAGATATTCTGGTCAGTCATTGTCTCCATGTATTTCGGTAATCTCATGTTGTTGGTACTAAACTTACCCTTGATACCCTATATTGCGCGCCTGCTGCTGGTACCTCGAGAGTATCTAATTCCCATCATTATGTTCTTTTCTCTCATGGGTGTTTATCTGGTGTCTTTTAATGTCTTTGACATACACATGATGGTTTTTATCGCCATTTTTGCGGTCGTGTTGCGCCTACTCGAATACCCGATGGCGCCTCTGCTCCTTGGCTTCATTCTTGGCGGTATGTTGGAAGACAATCTCCGCAGAGCACTCGCGGTGGCTGATGGTCAGTTCAGCTTTCTATGGGACAGGCCCACTACCATGATACTAATGGCTCTGGTGGTGATTGCCATAATCGTCCCTTTAACTCGCGCTATTACCCGTGCGCGAGGCAACTGAACTGAAGCAACTACTTGTTCACACTGCCAATACCCAGTATCTTGCAACCATGAAGCTTCATGCTTTTGGGAGAAGGACAGCGCTACGTTTCAGATTCAAAGCGCCAGCAATACACCAGCTGTGCGTTACCAGCGCCTGCCTGAAGGTGGCAGACAGCAAACTCTTAGAGCGGTTTTATCGTTGAGCTTGGACGCATTAAACCAAGAGACTGCCCTTGAGCGACTCGGATGGAGTGGCTTTTTCGCGGCACAGGCGGCTAATCATCCTTTGCTTATTCCTGCCCGCGTCAGTAGACCCGACCTGAATCGTTACCACCTCATCTCTGCAAACGGTCCCTTGGTGGGTATACTGCCAGGCAGAGCGCGAGGCGGTGGCCAAACCAAAGCTGACCTGCCTACAGTTGGTGACTGGGTGCTGGTAAGCCCTATCGAAGAAGAACCCGCCAATAACAATGCAGCAGCGACGGTCATGATCGATGTCATGCTGAATCGAAGCAGCAAATTCTCCCGTAAAGAGGCTGGCGAACGTTATGATGAGCAGGTGGTCGCTGCCAATATTGATACCGTTTTTCTGGTTACAGGATTAGACGACAATTTTAATACAAAACGGATTGAACGCTATCTTCTCCTGGCGTGGACCAGTGGAGCCAATCCGGTCATTGTACTGAGCAAAGCAGATCTTTGCCGAAATCTGGATGCCAAGCTGCTAGCGGTCGAAAACATTGCCATGAACACACCGATTCATACCGTTAGCGCAACCACTGGGCTGGGTATGGAAACCCTGCGTAGCTACGTGACCCTCGGTAGAACAGTGGCTTTACTGGGATCCTCAGGCGTGGGGAAATCTACAATTACCAACTACCTACTGGGCCATGACTATTTCAGTACAGGTGCCGTTCGCGAGGGTGACAGTCGTGGTCGTCATACGACGACATTTAGAGAGCTCTGCCAACTAACCAGCGGCGGTATGTTGATAGACACACCGGGGATGCGTGAGATACAAATCTGGGCTGATGAAGAGACTCTGGCCGCCAGCTTTCAAGACATCATGGGACTTGCCGCGGACTGCAGGTTTAATGATTGCCTGCACCAAAGTGAGCCCAACTGCGCGGTCAATGGGGCTATTCAGGCGGGCAACTTGCTCCAAGCAAGACTCGACACCTACATCAAGTTCAAGGCCGAGTTAGCGACGCTAACTGCACGCAACGCTAATCAGAACAGGCGGAGTAAACGCCCTGGGAAAAAGTAAGCGCCGAACGCCAAACTCCTTCTTTCCAGCGCTTGATAAGAGAACACGAGGAGATAAAAAAGAGAGGCTGTTGCCTCTCTTTTTTATTCCGACTTTACGCTTTGATCAGCATAGCGACTGCTGCGCACCCTCCTGCTATTCAGCCCGTCATCAGGCTTCAAGCATCTTCCTCAGCTCTTCCTGACGATGCTTTTCACCCGCAATATACTTCAAATAACGACGGGCGCTCTTTTCCATATCCTTGTCTTTGGCGGCTTCTTTAAAGGAGGCTGTCGCAGAATCCCAGCGCTCTAACTGCATCTGGGAAATACCCAGCCAGAAATAAGCGTTGGTCTTGTTCTTTACGCCCTTATCCAGCGCCGAGGTGTATGCCTCGATGGCCTCTTTATGTCGGTCTTCATTCGCCAACGCCTGAGCCAGGCGGTAGTAGTTATCGCCATCATCAGACAACTTGGCGGCTTCGCGCCAGGCGTCGATCGCTTTCGCCATATCCTGCGACATGGTATAGGAGGTACCCAGCAGTTTCATGTTCTTCTCGTCTTTCTTGACCAGCTTGACCTTGATACCCTGCTCAAGCACAGTTGCCGCCTCAAACGGCACTTCCGCATTCAGCAGGCGCTGAGCCAACATCACAACCTCACTTTCCTTGGCAAGCATCCCCTGACTGTAAGCCGCGTAGTATGCAGACAAGGATCGATCGTCCAAGCCCTTCTCAGAGTACATACCTGCCAGGTGCATCCAATACTGCTTCTTCGGATACACCACGATAAGCTTCTCAAGCACCTTGATGACGTTATCGTAGTCCTTCAGCTCGTTGTATATAACGACCTGGAGGTACCACCAATTTTCTTTCATCTCCTTGCCTTCTGCTGCCGTGATTTTTTCGACAACAAGCGCTTCTTTCAGAGCATTCTTATAATCTTCCAGTTGATAATAAGCGGTCGCACGAATGAAGGTCACGCCAGCATCTGGCTCACCTCTCAGATTCTCCCAACGATTCATGTAGTCGATAGACTTCTTATAGGCTTCCTGAGCGTAGTAAAGCTGAAATAAGGAGCGCAGGGTCGAAAGCTCGAGTGCTTCGGTGATTTCTTCGTTCAACACCCTCTCATACGCCATCAACGTATTTGGCAAGTCATCCAACGTGTAGTACGCAAACGCCAAGGTGTTCCAGATCTGAGCTAACTCATAGCTATTGACGCCGCGGCGCTCCATCAAGTCTTTCAGCAGTGCCACTGCCTTGAGGGGGTCGGCAATAACGTCGGGCTTGGTCTCGCCCTCTGCCACAGGCACCGACTCAGGATCTATCAGCAACTGCGCTTCGGAGAGAGCCTTGTAGGTTCGTTCACGCATGGCTGGCACCTTGCGGGTTTGCTTCTTTTTCTCGTCCGCTGCGTACGCCGCACCGATCGAGACCTGCCCGTCACTCAACTTGGACACTATGAGCGGCGCACACCAAAGGGTGCACGCTGTCATAACAAAGACAAAATTTACAGCAACTTTATTCATAGTCTGCACCTACCCTTCTGTCAATTGGAAGGTGATCTTATTCTGGACGCCGGCCGTTTCAACCGGTTCGCCATCGACAATCTTTGGCTTGTATTTGAATTTTAGCGCAGCGTTCTCCGCGGCTCTATCAAACACTGTATTCGGACTGTCAAAACACTCTTCTTCACTTCTCGCATTCTGGATCCAGCCACAATTCGCAACCGTGACAGGATCTCTCACTGTACCTTGAGCGGTAACCGTAAACTCGACGATCGCCCACCCGGTCAAACCGCGCTGCAGAGCACGGCGAGGATACTGAGGTTGAACCTTGACGATCGGCAGGTACTCGCCATCACTTATCCCAAAACCGCCGCCAGAGACATTGACGTTGACACTCATATCCACGTTCGACATTGAGAATCCCGTATTATCTACTGAGACGTTAAAGTTCTGTGGTGGTGTTTCAGGAGGTGGCTCATCAGGGGGTGGTGGCTTCTTCGGCTTACGGTCCTTGACATTCACTTCAGCGTCCTGTTTGACACGCACGAAGTCCACCAGGTTACCAATCTTGTCATCTGTCAGCGCACTGTCCGCGCCGGCGATCAAAGCCTGCATAAGATAAAACAACGCCAAGGTGACAAACACCCCAACAATGATTGAAAGTCCTAATCTAATAACCATCAACCGTCCTCCTACTTGTCTTCAGAGGCGATAGCAACCTGGCTGATGCCAATGATTCTGGCAGCCTCCATAATTGCGAGCACCTTCTCGACTTTCGATTCACTATCAGCCTGTATAACCAGTCCGCCCTTTGGGTTTTCCGCCTGCAATCTCTCCATCAATGGCCTTACATTGCGGATGTCAACCTTCTTCTTATCGATCCAAATAGAACTGTCAGCACCAACGCCCACCAGCAAAGATACCGTTTTCTTCATCTCAGCCGTCTTCGTGTCCGGACGATTGATTTCAACGCCTGTTTCCTTAATAAAGGTTGCTGTCACAATAAAGAAAATCAACATGATAAACACCACATCAAGCATGGGTGTTAAATCCGCAACCTTCTCATCCGACTCTTGAGTTCTTCTACGCATTGTACGTATCCTGATCTAACGTTACCGTCGAATATTCAGACGATGAATTCCACCGAATTTTGAGTTTGCCCTGCTATTAGACGTCTAGACGTCGACCTAGTGGTCCATGGTCAAAGCATCTTCCATGAAGTCCGCTTCAGTCTGCACTTTGGACGTAATAAAGGTGTTGGCAAGCACACCGGACAAAGTGGCGACCATGCCCGACATGGTCGGTATCGTCGCCATTGAAACGCCAGCCGCCATAGATCGCGCATTACCGCCGGAATAGGTCATGGCTTCAAAAACCTGGACCATCCCCGTTACAGTTCCAAGCAGCCCCAGCAATGGTAACAGCGAAATCAACGTCTTAATAAAATGCATGTTAGACGTCAGCTTGGCATTAACCTCTGAGATCAACTTGAGTCGTATCATGTGCGCATTCCAGGAAGTTCGCTCTGAACGACCTTCCCAGTAGCTTAATGCCCTGCCCACATCCTGCTTATGCTCTGTATTGATGAACATTGCTCGCTCAAAAATCAACGCCCACATGATGAAGGTTGCACCGGCGATGAGATAAAGCACATCACCGCCAGCTTCCAGGAACGTTCGTATAGCAACGAATATTGCTTCCATGGGTTACTTACCTGCTTTCTCTGCATGCTCAGCGATGAGACCAGCGCTTTGTTCTGTCAGAATGTGCATGACCCCAGTGCTTCGGGACTGAACTATCGAGTGCAGCAGTACCGTTGGAATCGCGACAACCAGACCCAGTACCGTCGTGATCAACGCCTGAGAGATACCACCGGCCATTGTTTTGGGATCACCGGTACCAAACAGGGTAATCGCTTGGAAGGTCACGATCATACCGATAACCGTACCCAGCAGACCTAACAGTGGTGCAACCATTGAAATGATCTTGATGAAGGCAATACGCGCTTGCAAAGCAGGTTGTTCCTTCAAAATCGCTTCATCGAGTTTCAACTGCAAAGTTTCTGCATCAATATCGCGATTTTCATGATAGACAGCTAGCACGCGACCGAGTGGGTTGTTTAAATTAGCGGTCGCTGACTGCATTTGCGCGCGGACTCTGGCACCTACAATATTCAGCGTAGTGAATCGCTCAGCTGCCAACAATAACGCGACGATACCCAAGGCGATAATCACATACCCAGGCGTACCACCCTGATGTACGCGCTCTTCAAGTGTAGGCACCTGAACCTGCAGTGCCAACAGCTGACCACGGGTCGGATCCAAGCCGAAGGGCACGAACCCACTGGTGGCAGCTTCGAGTTCAGCGGTTGAATCCACAAACCTGGTCGCTGGCTGGCGCGCCAATTCTTTGATGATACCATTCTCTATATCGTAGCTGACATACTCGCCATTGCTCACCAGGTTGAAGGTACCTACGCGAACGATTTCTTGTTCAACCACTTCACCATCTAATTTATTCACTTTAGCGGTGAAACGGCTGACCTTTGCTGACTCTGTCATTTCGCGCTGGAGCTCAAACCAGAGACGTTCGATTTCCTCAATCGTCGCCAGCTTGGAGCTTTTACCCATCGACTGAGCGAACTCGCCTAACCATTCACCACGACCTGGAAACTCCGCAGAGACAATGGAACCTTCAAAAACGCCCTGAGTGTCACCACTGACCTGCTGCAGAACCCCAAACAATTCACGCAAAGAACCCAAACGCTTGGCCAGGACCTCTGTCAAACTGGCCAGCGCCTGTTCGTTCGCCTCAAACTTAGACTCGAGCCGGTCGCTGCGTGCTTCCTCGTCGCGTTGCATTTTACGCGCATCATCCAGTGCTTTCTGCTGCTTGCTCTTGTCTGCCAGGAACTCTTTCTCACGCTGATCGTTAGCTTTCTTGTTGATCAGCTTGCCTTCCTTAACCAGTTGCAGCAGCTCGCCGAGGCTCTTCGCCGGAATTTCTTCTTCTGCTCGAGCGCCCAACGAAAACGTCAGCGCTAGAGTGATCAATGCTAGTGTTATCTTCTTCATTCTTATTCTCCAGGCGCCGGAACGGGTAACTTGACGAGGTCAGCAGTTTGAGTCTTTCTTGCGATACGAATACCATCTCGAACACCTGCGCGAAACTCATCAGGCAGAATCGCCCAACCAGATGCTTCGGTGTCCCACACGCCAGTGACTTCACCGTCTGGAGACTGGAATACCAGGGAAACTCGGCCCCACTTCAATAAATCAACCTGTCTTGACTTGCCTTCAAGTTCAATGACGTCGGTATACGCCTCAATGGTAGAACCGTAGGAGTTTTCCAACTGATATGCCTGTAATACCTGACTGAATTTTTCGGCGACGCTCACGTCAGGCCGGTCCAGTGTTTCCTTCAAAAACTCCACCCTGTCTCGACGCTCGCCGATCAGGAATGGTGTATCGAGTTCGATATACTTCTCTAGGTTATCAATCATGCGTTCAATCAGCGGTCCAATCTGGCGTTCAATCACCGTGACGTTGTCGATTGAAGCGTTCAGCTCTGCCATTTCCGTCTCTTGGCCAGCGATCAGTCGTTCCTGCTGCTTGTTGTAAACCCTCAAGCCATCCACGACTTTCATAACCTGCTTGTACTGAGACAAAAGATCACGGGTGTTGTCAGCTATTTCGTCAATCTTGGTCTGAGACTTTCGTCCGTCCTGAGTTGTCGCCGCTCGTACGCCGAGCACTTCGTCCAGGGATTGAGCGCTGACCATGCCAGCCGAAAAAATAGACAGGATGCTTACCGTTGTAACGACAAGTAATCGTCTCATGTGATGTTCATTCATGTTTATACCTATTCGGAAAAGGTTCTTTTGTATGATGCTCTAATCGCTCGTTGGTCTTTTCGCGTCAAACACTGGCACGGAATTTCCCCTTGAACAATCAACGTCCACAGGATGAAGATGACCTGCAGGTTTGTCAAGGCACCGCCACAGTTTTAATCGCAGTCTTGGTGATTTTTTTTTGCGACGGGAACCCGTGCTGACAAATCCCAAAAAGTACTCAGTGATGGACAATGCTATTGACTTTAGGACCCACTCGAGCCTTTGCTCCTGGCAGGCTACTGACCGCCAGGAGCCACATCGCCAGACTCAAATTGATGCTTTTAACCAACCCTCAAAGCTACAGATTTTCGGCAAACAATGCCAGCGTTCTTTGCCGCGCCAGCGTCGCGGCCGCGGCATCATAACTCCCTCGATGGTCACAATTAAAGCCATGATCAGCTGCATAAACATACACCGGCACCGCTGGGTGCTCGGCCTTGATGAGCTCGACATCGGACAGGGGGATATGGGCGTCCAGGTCGCCAAAATGCAAGATGGTGGGCACTACTGGTTGTACCGCAAGAGCCTGACGGATACCTCCGCCATAATAACCAGAAGCGCACTTAATACCCTGTAATTGCCCTGCGCAGAGCCAGGTCAGAAGCCCACCAAAACAATAGCCGACGACCGCGACATTGCCGTATTGTTGGAGGTGATCAATACTGGTTTGTAAATCCTGCAAAGTCACCTGCATATCTAACTTGCCACGCGCAATGGCTGCACCTCGCGTGATATCATCCTGACTATAGCCTAATTCAACCTGCCTTTCGGCTCGATCAAATATAGCCGGTGCCAGTGCTGCATAACCCAGCCCGGCATAGCCATCACAGACCTCTCGAATATGCTGATTGACGCCGAATATTTCCTGTATCACAAGCACAGCACCCTTTGGCTTTGTTGTTGGCTCAGCCAGATACGCTGCAAACTCAAAGCCGTCAGCGGCACTCAAATGAATAGACTTGCCCATGCCAATCTCCTACACAAAATAATCATTTAGATTGAGTGAACGACAAACTCGGTACCCAACTCTCGCGCGCTGCTTTCATGGCAAACCACAGCGCGGGCGCCAGGACCCTGCAAATACTGCCAAGCGACCCGCTTCACATCTTCAATGCCGACGCCCAAGATAGCTTGCCTGACCTTTTGCCGATGTTGAGCGCTGCGACCAAACAGGTCATTGTGAAAGGCCTGCCGCGCTGCCCCCGCTGGGGAACCTGGCGCATCCAAGCCGCTGATGATTCCCAGAATCGACTCTTCAATCAGATCAAAACCAATGTCCGTTCGCAACAGCCAGGCTACAGATTCCTGAAAAGCCTCAAACGTGGTCGACAGATTCGGATCACGAAAGGAATAGAAGCGAAACACGCCATTGGCGCTATCATGGCCTGCACCACCACCATAGGCACCACCCTGCTCACGCAGAACCTTGTGCAAATAGCCGTTACGTAATACGCCGGCAAGCACGGAGAGCGCTGGCGCATCTACATGGTCCTCGGGCACGGTTGCAAACGCACTGGCACAGAAGTTGACCTGAGAGGTCGTAACCCAGGCTTGGGACTCCGGGGAAATATCAAATTGGCAGCGTAGCTGACCTACTTGAGGTTGTCCTTGAAAGCTGTCCCATACCTGTTCCACTCGGCGGCTCACTGGTGCCAGTATCGCTTCGTCGGCCACGACTAGCAATCGTGGTTGACCGGCCAAGATATACACCTGCAAGGATTCCAAGTCAGAGACCAACTGATCAAGGTTGGGACCCGCATCCAGCGTACTGTCCAGTTGTTTCAACTGGGTGATACCGGCTAAACCGCTCAAGTGGTGATTCAGGCGAGCAACTGGTCTAAATCGACTGGCGGCAGCGGTCATCGCCAGTGTATGCCCGCTACCGGTAATGCCACTCTCTCGTCGTACCCGCATCTGCTTCGCGACTTCTCTGACCCGCATTGACTCCTTGAAGTTCGGTGTCGTCAAGGTCTCGTAGAGTAACTGGATCATGGCGTCACTCTTGGCGCTTAAAGTTCTGCTCGACAAGGTCAGGTGAGATAGCAACCTATCCGGATTTTCTACGGCACCTCGAATCGAGGCATAGACACTCACGCCGCCCGTGACGCCATGTTGAAGATGCTGAGTTTCAAGATAACCGCGCCCGCCACTACCAACCTCGGATAACAGATTAGTGTACAGGGGCAGCAGCCGCTGAAGCGCCACTGGCATGCTAGGCAGGTCAAGTACCACTTGGTGATAGGTCAATCCATTGGTGCCGGCCTTAAAGCCACTGAGACTCAAACCTTGACCAAAGGTGCTTTGTATACCTATCGGAGACGTGGTCTGTGCGACGATGTCCTCAAGACCGACTTTTGGCAGCAGGTCAAGTGGCTCTAACTGGTCCTGACGTTTTTGCAGCGCTAGCGTCTGATCGACAATGGCCATCTTCTGCTCAACACTCAAGGCATTTTTAATTGCAGCCAGACGCTCGATCTCCGCCTTTCGCATGGCCTGATTAAGGTCAGCATCAGGTTTTAGTGTCAAACAAACCCGATGGGTATTTGCCAGCAATAACTGCCGGACTAATCCTTTGAAAAAGTCCGGATCCTCGATATCCTTTCGCAGCTGAATCAACACCGCGTCAAGGTCAAGTACGGCGATGGGATCACCGCGATGAATAGCTGCCGACATGGAGGCGAATATTAGCTGCAATCCATAGGGATATCCGTCTCCACCAATCTCGCGCTGATTAAGCTCCAGCTGATGCAGACAGGCATCCAGATTTTCCTTGGGCACCCCTTCCCGTGCGACCCGCTCCAGCGTTTCTAAAATCAAAGCCTCGACCGCTGCCTGCTGCTCGGGATTACTACCCTCAACGCCGCAGAAGAAACTCATTTCCGAATTTGACTCCTCAAGACCACACAACGGCGATGCACAGGCGCCAAGACCGCTCGACTCCAGCGCTAATCGCAATGGCGAGGCGCTGGTGTCCAGGAGCACATCAGACAACAGATTACACTTAAGCAGCAGTTCCAGATCAGTATTCGGACCAAGCAGCCAACCCATAACAATATGCGTCTTATCCTTTAAGTCGGTGATGTCGTCCACCGCATAGCTACTTTCTACCCGCTGAGTTTCCGCATAACGCTGCTCTGGCAGGATCTCAATCTTTTCGTTCAGGCGTTCGAATCGAGACAGCACTTTGGTCTCGAAACTTTCTTGCAAAGTCTGAGCGGGTATATTCCCAAAGGTCATAAAAATCGAATTACTTGGGTGGTAGTGACGCCGATAAAAACGCATCAAGCCTTCGTAGGTTAACTCTGGAATATGAGCGGGATCACCACCACTGTTGAAATGGTAGGTGCTGGTGGGGAACAGGTAAGACTTCAGTGTATCGTAAAGGACCGATACAGGGGCGCTGGTATCGCCTTTCATCTCGTTGTAAACAACACCCTTGTACGTCAACGGCGAGTCAATGTTCCCTGGATCTTCAAACTCCAACCTATGGCCTTCCTGAGCAAAATCCAGCGGATCGAGGCGCGGAAAAAACACCGCGTCCAAATAAATGTCGAGCAGGTTGTCAAAGTCCTTACGATTCTGACTCGCAAACGGATAGGCCGTATAATCACTGGAGGTAAACGCGTTCATGAAGGTATTGAGCGAGCGGCGAATCATCAGAAAAAACGGATCACGCACTGGAAACCGTTCACTGCCGCACAGAACTGTGTGCTCAAGGATGTGAGCGACACCGGTAGAGTCTGCAGGCACTGTGCGAAGCGCCACCATAAACACATTTTCCTGGTAGTCACTCTCAAGGTGCAGATGCATCGCGCCCGTACCCTGATGCTCAAACTCGTGCACCGTCAGATTGAGCGTCTCGATCAGTCGACTGCGTTTATGCTCAAACGCTGGATGACACGCGATCTGGTCGCTCATATCAGATGCGCGCCTCCATCCAGGATAATGTGTTCGCCGGTAATAATGCCGAGGCCAGCAATAAAAGCCACTATCACATCGGCTACCGACTCGGCCGTACAGGTCTTTTTCAGTGGCGCTCGAGCCTCTAAAGCCGCCAAGGTCCGTTGATAGTTTTCTTGACCCAAACCGGCTTCCAACCACTCGCCCTGAATAAATCCCGGACATACAGCATTGATTCGGATTTCTGGCCCCATCACCCGTGCCAACGATCGAGTCATGGTCAGAAGCGCCCCTTTTGACGCGGCATAGGCGACAGAGCTACCAATACCCTGGACTCCGGCGATGGACGCAACGTTCACCACCGATGCCTCGCCTGCCGCCCGCATGCCAGCTTCTGCGGCTCTGATCATTTGATAGGGGCCCACGACATTGACCCCATAGAGATGAAAGAAATCGGCCTTTTCCAAGCCGTCTAGCTGGTGATGAGGATTGAACTTGGTGGTCCCTGCGTTATTCACCAGCGCATTGATCTTACCCCACTTGGCCATCGCCTGATCAGCCATCGAGCGACAGGCCAGATCATCACTGACGTCCGCCTGGCAGACCAACGTCTCGACGCCCAATGCCTGGCAAGCCTCGGCGGTCGCTTCGGCTCCGCTTTTATTGTGAGCATAATTGACCAGGACATGACAGCCTTTGCTGGCCAAAAGCCTCGCTGTCGCGGCGCCCACCCCCGAAGACGAACCCGTCACTATCGCCACCGCACCCTTCAGGTCCATACTTGCTCCTCATTTACATTTACATTTAAAAAAAACGATTGCATTGAGCCTATTGACGCCAAGGCCAGTTACTCAGATTTCGCGAATATGGCTGCTAGTCCAGATGCCCTAGGGCTGACGCCGCACTCCGCAACTTATTGGCGCGCAGGACGGGCAAAGCTAGACGCCCTCAGGATGCTCGCGATGAAACTTCTCCCAATACTCAGCAATGGTTGTCTTCATCTCTTTATGGAGCATCAGCATCGAAAACAAATTCGGTAATGTCATCAACGCCAAGGTGATGGCCGAGATCAACCATATCAACGAGGTATCTGCTATCGACGCCAGGAAAAATCCAGTGACATAAGCAATCCGGTAGGGTGTCACCGACTTGACCCCGAACAGGTAGGTCATGGCCCTATCACCGTAATAAGACCATGCCACTGCCGTGGAAAAGGCAAACAGAACTAAGCCAATGGAGACTACGTATTGACCAAACTCACCAAAAACGCCTCGAGTGAAGGCTTTCGTGGTCAGGTCTACGGAGTGAATCAGAGACTTGCCGTGGACCTCAATGGACTCTTTGATCTTACCATCGGCCACGGTGACTACCCCATCGTAGGGCTTGCCGTCCTGATAAAACCTCACGTCTTCGGCGATCGATCGATTGTGGATCACCGTAATATTCTCTGCTATCGCCGTACCGTTAAGAATATTGATTTCGCCAGAAAAGGATTTTACCGGATCCTCTTCCAGACTCAAACTCAGGTGCTTGAACAGTGCCTGCCGCTGATCTGCATCTGCCTCTGAATAGATACCCTGGACCACCTCCATGTCAAAAGTCTGAAACTTATTCTCGAACTTTTCAGTCCAAACGCCAGAACTCAGGATCACCAGACCGGTCACAGTACAAATGACAATGGTGTCTATGAAGGGCTCCAGAATCGAGACCATGCCCTCTGAGATGGGTTCATCAGCTTTAGCTGCCGCATGGGCAATCGGCGCAGAACCCTGGCCAGCTTCGTTAGAAAACAAGCCACGATTGACGCCCCGGTTAAACGCATAAGCGAAGGTCGCACCGAGAAATCCACCGGTGGCTGCGCTACCGGTGAATGCATCACTGAAGACAGCAATAAAAGATGGAATTACATTTTCGTAGTTGGTGAAAATCACACCCGCCGCCCCAGTGAGATAGATCAGCGCCATCAAGGGCACGATTTTCTCGGCAACTTTGACGATTCGGCTGATACCACCGAGAATCACCAGCGCCAGTATCCCGGCAAGAAATAGCCCAGTCATCCACTCAGGAATACCAAACGTGGATTGCATACCGCTGGCAATGTTATTGCTCTGGGGCATATTACCGCTGCCGAACGAGCTGACAACTGTGGCAGTGGCAAATCCCACTGCCAGCCATTTCATATTAAGTCGGCGTTCCATGACATACATGGGCCCACCCACGATGAAACCATTTTCGTCCTTGGTACGGTACTTATGCGATAACGAAACCTCGACAAACTTTGTCGCCATGCCCACAAACGCGGTCATCCACATCCAAAACAAGGCGGCTGGCCCACCAAGGTAAATGGCAAGTGCCACACCGCCGATATTTCCGGTACCTACTGTGCCGGAAATCGCCGTGGATAAGGCCTGAAAATGCGTCGCATCACCCTCATCGCTGGCCTTATCATACTTACCTCGCACAATGCGCAGCGCATGCCGAAAGAATCGGATCTGAGGGAATTTTAAATAAACGGTAAATACCAGGCCGGTTCCCAGGAGAACAAAGGGAAAGTAGCGGGCTGAACCCAGAAAGCTGTCGAGCAGGTCGAGAAAACCAGTGAGCGATTCCAATGTATCCCCTTTTATTATTATCCGTAAATCAATGGCTATTCCGCCGCCGACCATAGCAAATTAAGCTTGGGAAGCATAGCCGACAGGTACGACGAGGTTAATCGCCAGGTCCCGTTCGTCCCGCTGAGGGTTTTGCAATAGCGTTTCCCAGCGTCCGCCAAGCGTTAACAACAAGACCATTGCATCCAGTATATCGTCTGGCTGCACCTGATTGCGCCGCCACCCCGGTAGAGCCTGATGATAAACATCAACGGCCGCCGGCCAGTATTGGCGGAGAATCAATAGTCGCTCCGCCTGTCCAGCAGACTTTTTCTTGCTGTGGAGCAGTGGTTGCCCCTGAATCGCAGCAAAGGCCAGCTCAGGATGAGACTCAAACATATTTTCCCTTGCGCTGGGAAAGGACTGTAGAAAGCGATCCAATTGGCTGATTTTTGCACAGATATTCCAGGCTTGTATGGACAGTCGCGTGCCCAACCGCTCGTGATTGATGTCACAAGCCTTCGAGTAGCTACTGGCATAGACGGCTTGCCGACAGGGAACCGTGAACACACTGGCCGCCCTGCCCGGCAAACGCCTGCGAGCAGCCGGTTCAACCTGGCGAGGTTTGTCATCGAGAAGTCCGATGGGCATATCTATGAGCAACGCGCTAGCATCGTGATGGGCATGCCAGAGCGCCTCCACTGACGCAAAGACTTCTACTCGAATCGCTTCGGCGGTCCAGCTTGAGTCCAAATCAGCCCTTTCGCAGCTGATTGCCAACCAACCGGCTCGACAACCGTCAATTCCGACAATTTTACCTTTGGATGCCACCTTTACTCACTACTTACTGCAGTGCGCATGGTGACAAATTCCTCGGCCGCCGTCGGGTGAATACCGATGGTTGCATCAAACACGGCCTTCGTCGCGCCGGCTTTTAGCGCGATCGCGATGCCCTGAATAATCTCACCGGCCTCTGGACCGACCATATGCGCGCCAAGTATTTTATCGGTCTGTCGATCAACGATCAGCTTCATCATTGTTTTCTCATCGCTGCCACTCAGGGTGTGTTTGAGAGCACGAAAGCTGGAACGATAGACGTCGACTTCAGCACAGGTATCCCTGGCTTGATGTTCAGTCAAGCCGACAGTACCGATATTCGGCTGACAGAAGACCGCCGTCGCTATATTCGTATAGTCCATGGTTGTGGGTTGCTGAAGAAACTGCCCTCGCGCGAAGACCATGGCCTCGGCAATCGCCACCGGCGTCAGCTGGACTCGGTCAGTGACATCCCCCAGAGCGAAAATGGAGGGTTCAGAGGTGCGAAACTGGTCGTCGACGATAATTGCGCCGTTATCTCGACAACTGACATTAACATGCTCCAATCCGAGATCATCTACTGCCGGCACTCGCCCCGTCGCATACAGAACGCAGTCGGTTGCCAATGTCGTACCATCGGCGAACAGCACTAGCAGGCTGCCATCCGGCTGTTTTTCGATGCGTGTCACACTTGAATTAAAGTGCAGTGTGACACCCTTTTTGACGATCTCAGTGGCCACTGTCTGGCGTACATCCTCGTCAAAATTACGCAAAAATAATGGGCCACGATAGGACAGGTGACTATCAGTACCCAGGCCGGCAAATATGCCGGCGAATTCCACAGCGATATAACCGCCACCCACCACCAGAGTCCTTCGCGGCAGTTCTGGCAGATGAAAAGCCTCGTTGGACGTGATCACCAGGTCATTGCCAGGAAAGTGTGGCACTGAGGGCCAGCCACCTGTAGCAATCAGAATTCGCTCGGTGGAGATCACTCGATCTCGAACGACCACATGGTGGGCGTCTTTTATTCGCGCTCGACCCTCAAAATGCGTCACGCCCGCATTGTCTAACAAACCTTGATAGATCCCATTAAGACGGCTGATTTCCTTGTCTTTGTTTTTGATCAGCGTTGGCCAGTCAAAATCCGGTTTCACCGCCGACCAACCAAATCCCTGAGCGTTTTCGAAGTCCTCGGCATAATGGGAGGCGTACACCAGCAGCTTTTTAGGAATGCAGCCAACATTGACGCAGGTACCACCCATGTACTTATCTTCCGCGGTCGCGACCCGCGCACCATAAGACGCGCTCATTCTCGCAGCGCGCACGCCGCCTGAGCCGACGCCTATGACAAAAAGATCAAACTCGTATTCTGACATGCAAGCTTTGCCTCACCCATTATTGAAAACCCGTAACCTAACATAAGCTGGATGACGACGCCCGATTCCTGCATAGATTTCAATCGTCCTGTCACCGCTGCGCGCCAGTTTCGCGTTATGATCGACACTCCTGACCTAAATCGACTGAAATCCTTTATTCATGTTTATCGACTTGCAACCGTTTGCTTCAACCTCTTTAATCCAAACCCTGAGCTGCACAGTTCAACAGGATCAAAACCGTCTACTTCTGGAATTTCAACTCGAGGCGGATCTGGCGTCATTGAGTTGGCCGTTAACAGCAGCCCAGCCGACTCGCCGAATGGCGCTGTGGGAGCATAGCTGTTTCGAATGTTTTGTGGGCGATGCCAAAGACACAGGCTACACGGAAGTAAACTTCTCACCCAATGGTGACTGGAACTGTTTCGGTTTTACCCACTATCGCCGTGGAATGCATGAAGTCGAGCACTCCATCCTGGCGTCCAGCGCAGTCTCGATGGAAGACGAGCATCAAGTGAGGGTCAGCCTCACGCTGGATCTTAACCATTGGCGGCCAGATATTTCGGCTTTGACACTCGGCCTTGCCGCTATTCTGAAAGACCACCAAGGCCATCGCCACTATTATGCGCTGCAACATATTGACGGCAAACTCGATTTCCATCACCGTGACAGCCACTGCCTGATCATTCCCTGGGGTATTGAATGACATTTCAATTTGGTATTGACGCGCTGCTGGAAAGTCCTGCGGACTTGCAATCGCTAAGTTCGCGCCGAGTCGCTCTGGTCGCCCATCCAGCCTCAGTGACCAGCAACATGCAGCACTCCCTCGACGCCCTGATTGCACATGGGGTCGCCGTCAATCGCGCATTCGGACCGCAACACGGTATGCGCGGCGACAAGCAGGACAACATGATTGAGTCTGCCGATTATTTGGATCCAACCCATGGCATTCCTGTGATCAGTCTGTATGGCGAGCATCGAGCACCCACCCAGACAATGCTTGCTGACCTAGATGTGGTGCTGTTTGACCTACAGGACATTGGCTGTCGCATCTATACTTATATTACAACCCTGAAGTATTTTCTTGAGGCGTGCAGTACTGCCGGCGTTGAGCTCTGGGTGCTGGACCGGCCCAATCCTGCCGGCCGGCCGGTAGATGGGCTGCGCCTGGAAGCGGGCCACGAGAGCTTTGTCGGCTGTGATACCTTACCCACCCGACATGGGCTGACTACCGCCGAACTGGCGAGTTGGCTGGTGGCCAAACATCAAATGCCAGTGAAGTTAAAGACCATCAAGATGATCGACTACGAGCCGATGGCAGGACCTGGCTATGGCTGGCCACTTCAGCAACGCGCCTGGGTCAATCCGAGTCCAAATGCCAGTAGCCTGAATATGAGTCGCTGCTTTTCCGGCACTGTGTTGCTGGAAGGTACCCAACTGTCTGAAGGGCGTGGCACCACGGTACCACTGGAAATCATGGGGGCACCTGACTTTCCTGCATTGGAGGTTCTGCGGCAATTGCAGTCCGAGCGACCCACCTGGCTGGCCGGTGCTCATCTGCGCCCTTGTTTCTTTTCGCCGACCTTTCACAAACACCAGGGTGAGCTTTGCGCAGGCCTGCAGATACATACGGATTTCAGTCACTACGCTCACGCGCAATTCAGACCCTACCGACTGATTGCCGGTCTTCTCAAGGCTTTACGTCAGGTAAGGCCAGACTACCCAATCTGGCGACATCATGAGTACGAATATGAACCTGACCGTATACCCATTGATGTGATCAATGGAGGTCTGTTCCTGCGTTACTGGGTCGATGACACAGCAGCGACTTATGCTGACCTTGAGGCTCGACTAGAGGCCGAAGAACAGCCATGGTTAGTAGAACGGGCCCCTTACCTGCTTTACTGAGTCACCAAGTCACTAAGTCGCCTTCTCCCGCGCGTTACCTGCACTGCGCCAACTGTTCTAGACCCTTATCAGGGGACAGACAACCAGAGCTCTAGACGGCTCAGAGCAGTCATTGACAGATTGTGCTGGCCTCTGGAGCCGACTAATGCATTTCAAGTCAACCATAAAATTTTGGCATAGTCGGCATAACCAGCCAGGGATGAAAACCCCCATGCTAGAATCCGCTTTTATTCTCATCACGGGACGGAACAGCCGCCATGACAAGCCCCAACACGAACAAAACCAACGCCTATAAAATAGCGATCCTCGCTGGTGATGCAATCGGCCCAGAGATCATGGCCCAGGCAGTCAGGGTTTTTGATCTGGTGAGCAAGCACCGTGACATTGAGTTTGAACTGACATCAGCGCCCTTCGGTGCTCACGCCTATTTTGAACACGGCAAGGCCTTTCCAGACCAGACTAAGGCAATCTGTGATGCAGCCGATGCCATTCTTAAGGGGCCGGTTGGCCTGAGTCACGCAGAATCCCAGAAGATTCCGGTCGAGGAGCAAGCAGAGCGAGGCGCTATTTTACCCCTGCGCGCTCGATACAATACCTTTGCCAACTTTCGACCGATTTACCTCAGCCCGAACATGGCCCATTTCTCACCATTGAAACGCGAAGTTATTCAAAACGGCATAGATATTCTGCTGATTCGCGAACTGGTTGGCGGTTTGTATTTTGGAGAAAAAGAACGTGGCGTCAATGCGGCAGGCAAACGTTATGTGAAAGAAACCCTTGAATATAACGAGGACCAGGTTCGCCAAATATTGATCGTTGGTTTTGAACAGGCTCGACTAAGAAAGGGGATTCTGCATAACATTCACAAGAGTAACGTGTTGATGTCCAGTGTCTTCTGGAACGAAATACTGGATGAAGTGCATCAGGATTATCCAGACATCAAGGTAGTTCATCTACTCGTAGATGCCGCAGCGACAGCGCTGTGCCTGAACCCCGGCCAATTCGACGTCATGGTTATGGAAAACATGTTCGGCGACATCCTTAGCGATCAGGGTGGTGGTATTCTTGGCAGCCTTGGTTTGATGCCTTCTGCTTGCATGGGGCCAGAGAAGGCCTACTATGAGCCCTCACATGGCAGCGCACCGGACATCGCCGGCAAAAATATCGCCAATCCTTATTCAATGATTGGCTCTGTTGCCATGATGCTGGATATGAGCTTTGGCCTCAAAGCAGAGTCAGATGCGGTTTGGGGCGCGATGAAAAGTGTGTTTGAAGCGGGCTATTCAACCGCGGATCTGTCAGCCAAAGATACGCATCCAAAAATCCTCTCCACCACCGAGTTTGGTGATCGCGTCATGCAAGAGCTTGATCGCCTGCTCGCGGCTACTTAGGCTTGAGACTGTCTGACTCAGACTGACGAGTGACGAGCGGCTGCTGGCCGCCTGTTTCTCGGCTTTAGACATTAAACTATCGACTTTAAGCTATAGCACTTACGCTATAGAACTTAAGCTATAGAACTTAAGCAATCTCTCTCGCGGAAAAGTACTTGATCGAAAGCGATTAGGTACTCGCTGCTGCGGCAGCAAAAAGTGTCTGTCAGATAGATCTTTGCAGGCGCTTCTGAAAGTGCAGGCGCTTCTGAAAGATCCTTGGTGATTTAGAGCGCGACTATCTGACTGGCAAGACTCGCCCCCATCACCAGAATAGAGATCCAACCCCATCCGATAAACGCCCACATGACCAGGGGCTGTTCAAACAGATCACCGAGGATATTAACCGTAGAGTCGACCAGTAAGAATTTCAATGGACGTTGTATCAACTGCTTAAACATGGGCTTGCTTACCTTCTCTCTAACCTGTAGATCTGCAGACATGTGGGGACATGTGCGGATGAATTATACTATTGCGTTTCAGGGCGTCATATTAGCTGGAAATACGCTTCAAGGGGAGTCCTACTCGAGTGCTTTTGGGGGCATATTTAATGACAGACGCTTAAAGCGTTGAACCTCAGTTTCGATATCCTCATAAATCGCTGCCACATCGATTTTTTCTTTAAATTGAATGCGTTTGGAAAATACTGTCACCGGAAATATAAAGTTATCTGTTTTACGCCAGCGGAGCGCTTTGCTGGACCCAAGCTCATCCTCATAACTCACCCAATGCAGGCCAAATTCACGCACCAGAACATCACCAAAGACAACACCCAGGGCCTGCCACTGAGGCGTCTGGTCAGATCTGAGTATTCTTCTGTCGACAAGCTGCTGGAATAACGGCAGGTCTTCCTTGGTGCCGTGCAGCGTGACAATGCCTAAACGGCGGGCAAACAAAGCCTTCATCTCAGCACGTTGCTGATCCAGCAGGGTTTGCTGCCCGAAGGACAAGTCGTCAACCACAGCAGGTGGCGTCGGCTCAATGGGAAACTGATAGTTTTCCAATTGATCTGGCGAGAGTACCGGCACGTCTATCGGAGCCGCACTGGCTGAAAAACTAGTCGTCATCAAAAACGTGTACATCAACAACAAAGCTGTCCTTTGCATCACGCGCTCGCCTATTTAATGATCCTGAGGAGTCGCTATTATCCCGATTCGAACCCAGAGCGAAAGAACTATTCGCCCAGATGGTATTCGACCCGACATAACATCCTGCTAGACTCCTTATCTCAAGGAATACCGGGTCGCTAAGCGCCACCGGCCGATGGAAAAGGTTGATGCGAGAAATACCATGAATCCCCAGCTGACTAGTCAGATTCACGCCACTCCAGGCCTTTGGGTGACAGCAGTGACCGGCGGCGGCAGTAGTGCCCTGAGCCGACTGCTTGCGACGCCCGGCGCATCCAGGACACTATTGGAAGCAACCATTCCCTACGCAGAATCCGCACTGTACGCGTACCTGGGTCAGCAGCCCACGCAGGCAGCTAGCCCAAAAACGGCCAGAGCACTGGCCATGGCAGCATTTCAACGAGCCAGAGCGTTGCACGAGGGCAAACTCAAGGAGCGCCAGCCCGCACCCAGCGAGGCATTACCCTTGTTTGGACTTGGCGCCAGCGCAGCACTGGTTACTGATCGCCAGCGCAAAGGTACTGATCACTGTTTTGTTGCAATCCAGAGCCAACAAGCAACCTGGGAGTTTAGTTTGACGTTTGGTAAGCCTGGTCGCCAGCGCAGCGACCAGGAGCAGTTTTGTGGTGAATTGATACTGCAGGCAATGCAGCTGGCTCAGGCGGGCCACCGGATTCCAGAGGCCAGCAGCCTGCATAACCTTTTAGCGCTTGACAGCCAGGACCATCTTGACCTGCGCATCATGGTAGCACCGCGCTTATGGCAGAAGCTCTTCAGTCAGGCGCTCACCTCTACCTGGACCGACGGTGCAGCGCCTGCGGGAATTTTTCCTGGCGCCTTCAACCCTATCCACGAGGGCCATCGGCAAATGGTTCAGATCGCCAAAACGATCCTGGGGCACGAGGTGGTACTAGAAATATCGGCCTTTAATGTCGACAAGCCACCCCTGGACTATTTGGACCTGCAAGCCCGCTTAGACGGCGCGGCAAGTTACCCGGTGGTGTTTAGTAATGCGCCAACCTTTGCCGAGAAGTCAGAGATCTTTCCCGGCGCTACTTTTGTTGTTGGCAGCGATACTATCGAACGTATAGCCGACCCTCGATACTATGGGGGTCTGGCGGCAAACCGCGATCAAGCGCTCGAATTGCTGCAGCAGCGGGGCCACCGCTTTTTGGTCTTCGGTCGCAGCAACGGCACGCAATTCATCGGCCTGGAACAGCTCGACTTGCCGCAGGTCTTGAGCAAGATTTGCATCGGGGTCCCGGAAAAAAGTTTCCGCATAGACCTGGCTTCACGGCAACTGCGCTAAGTATTTGCTCTCTGGTTTGAACTCCTCGGCTACAGGTAGGGCAGAAACAGTTCAGGTAGTGGCGCGCTCTTCTCACTGGAAGACAAGACCAAGGATCTCGCCGCAGCCGGATTTATCACAATGTTCGAGCAAAAATTTTCACCCACCCGCATTTGGATCGGTACCCTATCCTCGAATAGCGACGTTACCTCTGCAGCAACTTCCGGCAGGATCGCCTCGAGAATCATCGTCGCACGAGGCAATACACTCGAGTCGGACAGCCGATTGCGCTGACCCCACGCCACCAATAGTTGCGAGCAGGACTCAAGAAGCTCTGGCAAATCGGTCACAGCAACATCACGGTCGAGACCATAGCTGTATAACATCATGGCTTCCTCAAACAACATTGCCAGGTCTTCCCTGGCACTACTGTAGTTGTAGAAGTCATTAGCGACATCAAGGGGGAACTCAGCAGCCACATCTTCGGCGGTGAGAAGCCGGTCAGCCGCACGTACAACCTCGCTGCGAAAGGACACGCCTGCCAGACGGTACATGAGCTCAGAGGTCAGCGGATATGTACCCTGCAGCAGGTTGGATGGTCGGCTACCGGTGAGAACTGCCTGATACATGGGAACAGATCGGTTAATAGTCGCCAGACTGGACGGCGGATAGAAGTCATTCGCATGGGCCAGTTCATGATAAAACAACGCTGCCATGCGCATGGAGACAGATGCCAGATTGCGCTCCAGACTTCGCAGATCCGTTTCTCCCTCGTAAACATAGCGCGCTGGCATATAAAATTGGAAAACATTGCCCAGGTCCGATCGATAGTCAGGTGTTTGATCA
>Ga0181560_10000729_pt1 | contig 30376 bp, 26 predicted proteins | sample 011ome_20_FD_133751 | JGI IMG/M metagenome (GOLD analysis project Ga0181560, IMG submission 133751) | Coastal salt marsh microbial communities from the Groves Creek Marsh, Skidaway Island, Georgia - 011509CT metaG (megahit assembly) | ecosystem: Environmental > Aquatic > Marine > Intertidal...
CCATCAATCAAAATATCACCGGGACTCAGGAGGGGTAGCAGTCGTGCAATCAGCGTGTCCACCGGTTCACCGGCATTAACCATCAGCATCACTCGCCGCGGCAATCGCAGCTGCTGGATCAGGTTTTCAAGGGTAGCAGTGCCTAGCACTCGAGTACCTGCGGCACGGCCGCTCAGAAAGTCTTTGACCCGGCTCGCGGTACGATTGAACACGGCTACCGTAAAGCCATGATCGTTCATATTGAGCGCCAGGTTCTGGCCCATTATCCCCAGCCCAATCAGGCCAATATCTGCAGTCGCCATAGATCGCCTTCCTGTCGATTCAGCATCAATGTATTCAGCCGTCAGCTCTGCCTCTGTCGCCAGCCGGCACCCTGATTCACTCACTTAATTTGATTTTCTGCAGCAATCATTTGCCTCGCTTGCATTCCTGTTTTTCGATCATGAACACAACAGGCTGCCTGCCACCAGGCTACTGATTATAACTTGCGCATGTTTGCACTACCGTGAGCAGATCAATAGGCGTGGCGAATAGGCGTCAAGGCGAAGGCACTGCAGCGCAGGATCGGTGTCCTGGACTAGTTCGCTGAGATAAATGCATCCGCTGGCTTATGACACATTTATGCAGACTGGTCAGCCGTCGACGAAGGTGAGCCAGAAAGGTCCATATAGGCTTGATACTGACTCAGGTAAATGTTGCCGGTGAGGTGTTTGAGAAAGCCTGTGTCTTTGATCTGGTCCATGACTGGACCCTTGACCTCAGACAAATGAAACTTGATATCCAGATCTCGCAGGTGCGTATTGATCGCCTCTAGAACCTCGAGCGCAGAATAGTCGATCGTATTACAAGCACTGCACATGAGCACCAGATGCCGAACCTGAGGACTATTCTGCAGGGCCGCATCAATATATTCCTCTAGATAGCCGGCGTTGGCAAAAAACAGATTCTCGTCGACTCGCAGTGATAATATTTCAGGTCGGGTTGAGACCTTGTGTCGCAGAATATTCCGAAAATGTTCGGTACCTTCGATCAGGCCAACCTCCGCTATATGGGGTTTCGATGTGCGATAAAGATAAAGGCACAGAGACACCAGCACGCCGGCCGCAACACCAGCTTCAACACCGAACCCAAGAGTTCCCAGAATCGTCAGTGCGACAGCATAAAAATCACCTTTCGACAGGGCCCAGGTTTTCCTGAGAATCGAAAAATCGATCAGTGCTGTCACCGCGACAATGATGGTCGCCGCCAAAGTCGCCTGTGGCAGATAATAGAGTACGGGCGTCAAAAACAGGGAGGCCAAAGCAATACCCAGCGCCGCGAGTATGCCGGCAATCTGAGTGCGGGCACCTGCATCAAAATTGACCACAGAGCGGGAGAAGCCACCCGTGACAGGAAAACCGCCAGACAAAGAGGACGCCAAATTAGCAGCACCCAGACCGACTAATTCCTGATTACTATCGATCCTCTGTCCACGCTTCGCACCCAAGGTTTTGCCCACCGAAATCGACTCAACATAGCCGATAATCGAGATAGCCATGGCTGGCAGAATCAGCAGTTCCAGCATCGCTAGCGAAAACACAGGCAGATGCAACTCTGGCAATCCGGCGGGTACCGCACCGACAAGGGCAACACCTTTGGCTTGCAGGTCAAACGCGACTGCCGAGGCAATAGTCACGAGAATACCAACTACCGGAGCAGCCTTTGCGACCATCTGTGCTGCGTTCAAAGACAGGCCCAACTGATTCATCAAATTGACTGCGCCATGCCGCGCCCAAAATAGGAAACAGACCACTCCAACGCCCACCACAAGGGCGTAATAATTAGCATTGGACAAATGCTGAAGCAAAGACAGTGAAAGGTCGAAAAAGGTATCGCCCTGCGCCTTGACACCCACCAGGTGCTTGAGTTGACTGAGCACAATCAGAATCCCGGACGCCGTGATAAAACCTGATACCACCGTGTGTGACAGGAAATTGGCGAGAAAGCCAAGGCGCAACACACCCAGAAGAATCAGAAAAGCGCCAGATAAAAACGCCAACAGGACAGCCGCGCTGACATAGTCTTCGGTGCCTGCTTCCGCGACCTGCCCCAGCGCGACCGCCGTCATCAGTGAGGCGATAGCCACCGGACCCACCGACAGGGTTCGGCTGCTGCCGAAAATGGCGTAGGCGACCAATGGCAGGATACTCGCATACAGTCCCACCTCAGGTGGCACACCAGCGAGTAAGGCATAGGCTAGAGACTGGGGAATCAGCATCATGGTCACAACCAGTCCCGCAATGAGATCACTGACCATCGACTCACGGTTGTAGCCTCGCAGGGATCCAACAATCGGTACGGCTGCTAACAGGGTGGATAACTTCAGCATCGGCTCACCTATACCAGCCACTCGCGTCCTTTGAGCATGAGGTGCCAATAAACAGCGGGTAAAGCGCGGGCCTTCAGGAACCAGGCAAACCGGGTCGGCTGCGCGCCGTTGTTCAACCAAGCGGGGAATGTCGGCAGCAGCTTGCCACCATAACCAAACTCGGCCAAGACGATCTTGCCCCGCTCTACGGTCAAAGGACAGGATCCATAGCCGTCATAACGGCCAGTCAGGACTTGAGACTTCATTGCACTGACAAGGTTATCCGCAACGACCGGGACCTGTTTGCGCGCGGCAGCCATAGTCTTGGCATTCGGCGCATTCGTAACGTCCCCCAGGCCCCAGATATTAGTGAAACGCTGATGACGCAGGGTTGCCTGATCCACATCGAGCCAGCCGTTGGCATCGGCGAGCGAGCTGTTTCTGACAAAATCGGGGGCGCACTGGGGCGGGCAAACATGCAACATATCGAATTCAACGCAGGTTTCGTGTTTGACGCCCGCATCATCGACACTGGCAAACCAGGCCTTTTGCTGCGGGCCATCAACTCGTACCAGAGTTTGTTTGAAATGCAGCCTGGCACGGTATTTCTCGATATATTTCATCAAAGCCGGCACATAATGCTGGACCCCGAATAATACGGCACCGGCGTTGTAGAAATCGATACTGATATCCTTGAGCACACCCTCTCGCCGCCAGGCATCCGCGGAAAGATAAAGTGCTTTTTGCGGGGCGCCGGCACACTTGATGGGCATGGATGGCTGAGTGAACACGGCCTTGCCACGCTTGAGGGAGTTCACCAGTTCCCAGGTATAGGGCGCCAGATCATAGCGATAGTTTGAAGTCACGCCATTTTTACCCAGAGCCGCATCAAGCCCCTCTACCGCCCACCAGTCAAGCTTCAGGCCCGGGCATACCACCAGCTGTTGGTATCGGACCTTCTCACCATTTTCAAGGCTCACTCGATTATTTTCAGGATCAAAGGCGACCACGGTCTGCTGCAACCAGCTGACCCCTGACGGAATAAGACTGCGCATCTTTCGCTGAGTAGACTTCTGATTGAAGACGCCGGCACCCACCAGGGTCCAGCCAGGCTGATAATAGTGCTCATTCGAGGGGTCGATCAGGACTATTCTGAGTCGCGGCTCACGTTTTTTCAGACTTGCAGCCACCGCGATGCCGGCCGAGCCAGCACCAACGATCACAACGTCATAGTCCGGGCGCTGAACCACCCCGCTGGACTCGGCTTGCTGCAGAAAACCGGTGACATCAAAACCCGTCACCGCAGCCTCACTGGCAACAGCTGCCAGAGAATGTCCCAGATTCACTTGACTCGCCGCCCAGATATTGGTGGAGCGATTACCTGTACGGCAGTAACCATGAATTTTTTTACCCGAGTTCAACAGCTGACCAAATTCCACGACTTGATCATGGCGCAACTCAGCCGGCTTAAAAGCCAGCTGCACTGCCTCCATCCCCCGCTCCTTGGCAGCTGCCTCTATCTCCGCAAAGGTCGGCTGATCTGCCGCCTCATGGTCAGGTCGATTACACACGAGTATCTCAACCTTGTCGGCTGACAACGCATCCAGATCGTCTATCGACAACTGCGCTGATACCGAGAACCGCTCATCGATTTTCTTAATTTCCATCGCCATCCCCTCGCCAGTGAATGAAACCCGCATACCCGAGTTTATACCAGTTACCTGACCCCAACGCACGTCTACCGCCACGATTCGACAACCTGCGCGATCAGATAACCTCCAAGCTCCTCTGAGCAACTAAGCCTCAATCCATCAAGCTGTCCTTGAGCCCAGCCACTTCGGCCATATCACTGCAAACTCAGACCCGTTCAGCGTCCATAAATACCGCTACAACTCTCTTCTCAAACCGTGACCTGAGAGACAGCGCAAATACTGAAACAAGACTGAACAACATGCCTTAAAAAACGCCTGAACAACGCCTGAACAACGGCTTCACTGACGAATTTTGAACGCTTATCCGAGATCGCTTGGGTACATGCCAACGCTCTTTAACGCGGAGCTAGTTGAGGAATCATTTGTCAAACCGCGTCCGACATGGCATTTTGACCAACACTGACACTCAGCGAGACTTGCTCATTTCGGCAAGCCTCAACAGCCACTTTTGGAGAAACAAGATGGATTTAGGACTCAAAGGCCGCAATGTATTCGTGACCGGCTCTACACGCGGCATAGGTCGAGCCATCGCAGACACTTTTGCCGATGAAGGCTGTAATATCGCCATCTGTGCGCGCAACTCAGACGAGATTGAACAGGCGCTGAAGGACCTGAATGCCAAGGGTATTAAGGCTGTGGGTAAGCAGGTGGATATCATGGCTGAAGGCGAATTGAAGGCCTGGGTGTTAGAGGCTGGCGCGCAGTTAGGCGGCTTGGATATTCTGGTTTCGAACGTCGGCGCCATGGCGCAAGGTATCGACCGGGACTCCTGGATGAAAAATATCAATGTTGATGTGTTTGGACTCGTGGATATGCTTGAGGCGGGACAGAGTTTCCTTCAAGCCGCGGCCCAGCAGCATGGTGATGCGGCCGTGATCGCTGTCGGCTCTGTATCCAGCACCACCGCAGCAGTCGCGTCCTCCTACGGCGCGGTCAAGGCGGCCATGGTGCATTTCATCAAAGGTTACGCGAAACAGAACGCAGCACAGAAAATACGGGCCAATATCGTCTCTCCCGGCACGGTTTATTTTGATGGTGGTATCTGGCAGACCATAGAAAAACATAACCCGGAAATGTTTAATGGAGCCATGGCAAGAAATCCGACAGGCCGCATGGCAACCGCCTTTGACGTTGCCAATGCTGTCGTGTTTCTCGCCAGCCCGCGCTCAAGCTTCACGACTGGCATCAACCTGAACGTTGATGGTGCCATCACCGACAGAGTGAATTTTTAACCAGCTGCCTCATTAAAAAGCCGCAACTACTGGTACGAGCGCTCGGTGTCCCGAGCGCGCTGCCTGGTGTTAAGCAATGTCCAGTTGGTTTCAACAAAGAGTTGAGTCGAGTTGAATTGGCGCTATCTTGCAACACATCAGTACTGTACAAGCTGTCCCTGACTGTCTTACCCTAGCCTTTTCGAGAACCCTCAACAGGAGATCCATCATGGTCTGGAATTACGGGGACATGTTTGAAGCTATCGCCGCAGCGGTCCCGCAAGACCAACCTGCGCTAATTCATGATGGACAGCTGATCACCTGGCAGCAACTGGACCAACGTTCAAACAACCTGGGCCGACAGTTCCTGCAAGCGGGCGCAGTGCCGGGCGACAAAGTCGCATTTTATATGCGCAACCACTCAGCCTATATGGAAACACTGGCGAGCTGCTTCAAGGCTCGACTAACCCATGTCAATGTCAACTTTCGGTACGTGGAGGATGAGCTTTGGTACATCATCGATAACTCCGACGCTCGAGTGGTTGTCTTCGCCGCTGAGTTTGCCGCGCAGGTCGAGGTTCTCAGACGCAGACTGCCAAATGTACTCCTGTGGGTTCAGGTTGCTGATGGTCAGTCAGGCAGCGATTTAAACGACGCCACCGGAAGTGGCCAACTCAAGGCCTATGAGGAGCTGGCAAACAGTGGCGATGGTAGCCCATTGGATCTGAAGCGCCAGGGCGATGACATGTTGTTTATTTATACTGGCGGCACTACTGGCATGCCAAAGGGTGTTATGTGGGCCCACGAAGACATCTGGATCGCCGGTGGCGCTGGTGCCGTTGTTGACCAGGGGATCGCAGCACCGGTGGATCTTGCCGAGCATGTGACTAATATCCTCGCAGCCACTACCCCCAACCGCGGCATGCCGGTTTGCCCGCAAATGCACGGCACCGGCTTACTCACATCACTGGGGACTCTCTCTCGAGGTGGCACCGTCGTCACCATCGGTAGCGCCCACTTCGACCCGGTTCAAGTCTGGCAAACGGTCGACGAGCAAAGCGTAACTTCGATGGCCATCGTCGGCGACGCTTTTGGCCGTCCATTACTACAGGCTCTGGATAAGAACCCTGGCGCGCATGACTTAAGCAGCTTACAGGTCATTATCTCCTCTGGCGTCATGTGGAGTCCCGAAATCAAACAGGGACTGCTGCGGCATCATCAAGGGATGATGCTGGTTGATTCCTTCGGTGCGTCTGAAGCGATTGGTTTTGGTCAATCTGTCACGACCGCAGATCAGGGCGTTGCGGTCGCCAAATTTGCCGTCGGTGAATTCACTCGCGTATTTTCTGAAGATCACCGAGAGATAGTCCCCGGCAGCGACGAACCGGGTTTTGTCGCGCGCTGTGGCGGTATTCCCAGGGGTTACTACAAGGATCCGGAAAAGTCTGCGAAGACTTTCCCGGAAATAAACGGTGTGCGTTATTCCATTCCCGGTGACTGGTGTCAGGTGGCTGCAGACGGCACCATCACTTTGTTGGGACGTGGCAGTGTCTGCATTAACACGGCCGGAGAGAAGGTTTACCCGGAAGAAGTCGAGGAAGTACTGAAAACTCATCCGAGCATCAGGGATGCGCTTGTGGTGGGCGTACCAGACGAAAAATGGGGACAGGCCGTGATGGCGGCTGTCGAGTTGGTTGACGACGTTATCCTCGACGAAGCTGAAGTCAGGGCTTATGTGCGCCAGTCCCTGGCCGCCTACAAGTGTCCTAAACAGGTGTTTACCATCGACCGATTGGGGCGAGCGGCAAATGGCAAAGCCGACTACAAAGCGATCGGTCAGTATGTCAGAGCCCAGCTTGGCATTCCCGGTTAGCCGGTAAAAGCACAATGGCGCGCTATCAAAACCTATATGAGCTGGCCTGTCGTCGCAAAGGCAGTGAGGCGCAGCTAGAGTTGTTATTGACCCGACCCTTGAAGGATGCCTGGCTGAAAAAGCAGCCTGATGCCATCTACCTGTCTGAGCTCACGAAGAAGGTCTTTCAGTCTGGTTTTGTCTGGCGAGTCGTGGAAGCTAAGTGGGCTAACTTCGAACTGTTGTTCTGGGGCTTTGACGTCGACAAGCTACTGTTGATGCCAGACGAGATGCTGGAACAAAGAGCGCAGGACAAGCGCATTATTCGCAACTACCGAAAAGTCTGGGCAATTCGAGAAAACGCCCAAATGATCGATCTGACTCGCCGTCACCATCAGTGCAGCTTTGCCACCTTTGTCGCCGACTGGCCAGCCACTAACATCATTGGATTATGGTCGTATCTGAAAAAACACGGTAGCCGCCTGGGTGGCAATATTGGTCCCTATGCTTTACGCGCCGTTGGCAAAGACACGTTTCTCTTGACCCGCGACGTGGAGGCTTATTTAAGAGAGGCCAACATCATTACTACCGGCATCACGACAAAATCAGCATTAAACCAGGCGCAGCAGTTTTTCAACGACCTGCAGCAGGAGTCAGGTCGCAGCCTGACGGAGCTGAGCCGTCTGGTTGCCCTCAGTCACGGTGACAATTGGGCAGGCACCCAGCCGCAAACCGCTCTTCCTGCTTAAGCTCTGCCTGGTTAAGCTCAGTTTGGTTAAGCTCGGCCTGTTCAATAAGCCCTCCCTATCCGCCACATTCAAGCTTGGATCTGCTCCGTCTGAGTCATGCCTCTAAACTTGCTATCGAAACCAGAGGAGGGAAGAACCCGACAGCCTCGACAACTGGCTAGCACCCCTCTAACAAAAACAGGGTACATTGCGCATTATCCTGACGTAGCAGCATCACCGGTGCATACTCTTTAGAGTCAACAAAAGCCTGCGCGGCCTCCATCGTCGGAAATTCAATCAGCACCATTCGGCTCGGTGACCACAATTGTGTCTCTCGCACATCCATCGCCCCGCCTCGCGCTCGATAAATACCACCAAATTTTTCTGCGATGGGTTTTGCCCTCAGCTTGTACTCCTCAAAAGCCTGTGGATTTGTAATTTTTGTATCGACAATGAGATAGGCGGTCATGACATTCCTCTTTAACAGACTCACCATCGCTTATCGGCAAGCAAACAGTTTTGCCGCGCGGTCTTGGTGCGTGAGTTCACTTGCAGGTCGCAAGGGCAGATGGCACTGAGTGAAGCAGATAGCTGCCATCGGTCGGCGCGCGTACCGTCAACCAGGCGATGTTACAGATCCCTTTTCATCATCGCTGTTGAGCGCGCTTTACCCAGGAGTATTTCAGCCATGTCACCCTTTGCCCGAAAACTCTGCAGTAACAGGTAGGCACTGAGAAACGGCGCACCACCCAGAAACCCCAATACACCCAGCCCCAAACCGGCGGCGGAAAAATGGTGCCGCCACGCGACCCAGAGACCTGACAAGATCAACATACACATGAAATCAAGATTGAATTGACCGGGCCAGCCCATGGCAAACATGTCTGCGAAGAAAATATCGAATAACCCAAGACCATGCTCAGCCACGACAAATGTTGTGTAAATTGAAATGGTCAACAGCATCGCTACCAACAAAGTACGCCAGAGGATCATGGCTTTCATCTCCTTAAAATATTGCCAACCCAACGTTCAATAGATTTGCGTCCGGCAGTCACCCTGTAGCCTGTCGTCAAACAGTCTGCCGGATCGCCTTCAACATCATCAAGACCCCCCAAGGGATCAGTCCCGTATTTAAGCCAGCGTTTTCGCCGCTTAAAATCACCCTGGTTATAGTACCTTGCGCATTGTAATGACCAGATTATCTGCGCCGTTTGCGGCGACATGCACAATACGATTGGTCTCAATATAGCCTCGCGCTCGATACAGGGGCTCTCCCGCTTTTGTCGAACCCAACTCTATGGTCTTAAATCCGGCTTCTCGCGCAGCCTGCTCGCCCAGCTGCAGTAGCAGACTGCCAACGCCTCGACGAACCCAGTCGGGGTCGGTGTACATGGCGCGAATTCGGGCCGCTTCGGTATCAGGATCACTCAGGCTGTCATTTCGGCCGGCAGAATGATCACCCCCATAAAGTGTTCGCCGTTTACCCCAACCACCGCAGCCCACCAACACCCTGCGATCCTGCGTCTGTGACTCAATCAGGAAATAGGTCCCATCAATGATCAGACTTCGATCAACACCCATGGTCTCCTTTGCTGCCTCGATCTCCGCCGCTGAAAGAAAGGGCTTCATGTTTACCACAATCGCTCGCTGCATCAGCTGGATAATGCTGGGTATGTCTTCTATTGTTGCCAGGCGATGAGTGTAACCAGCCGCCGCCAAAGTCCGTTCTTTTTCCATACAACATAGATCCGAAAATTACTAAGTTTTGCCCAAATTTTTTTAACAATAGTAGCGCAAGAACCAGGCAGAACCCTATAGCGAGCAACTATCGCCAGACCCTATTTCCAGCCTCTATATCTCTCTCCAGCTTCTAAAGCCAGCTTCTATAAACAGTAGAAGCAAGAAACCGCGACCAAGCCAGGACTCACTCAACATTTTGCGCCCTTCTGTCGAGTCACTATATCTTAGCAGTGACGGTGCCTATCACCTCAGTATCAGTTAATCGAAACTCCGCAAAAATAGCCTCACTAACTACCGTATTGATCATTCGCTTTTCGGTAGCAACCGGCAAAGCGCCAATCCACTCAAAGTAAAAATTCTGGTTTGCCAAAAGATTCATGCGATCTAATCGCAAACTATTGCTTGGCTCAATCTAACAAGATTTTAAAGCCGATCAAGATCAGCACGACACCACCCAGGATTTCCGCCTTGCTCTCAAGCACAGTCCCACTTTTTTCGCCAACAAAAACGCCAACACAACTGAACAGCCAGGTTGTCATACCAATCAGGGCGCAGGCCAGCAGTGGCTCAAAATCAAGCAGCGGCAACGCAAAACCAGCTGCCATTGCATCGATACTGGTCGCCACTGCCAGCAGTAGCAGCAGCCTGTGAGAAACAGGTTGGGTATCGCCTGGAGCAGGCGCCACAGCCCTTTCAGCAAAGGACTCATAGATCATCTTACCGCCCACCATTGCTAACAAAGTAAAGGCAACCCAAGGGGCAAAAGCCTCGAGCCAGCCCAGCAGCCCACGACCACCCCAATAGCCCAGCAACGGCATCAGCGCCTGAAAGGCGCCAAAATAAGCGCCGGCCAGCAGTGCCAGACGGACCGAGCTGGTTTTAGACTTGGCGCCGAGGCCAATCGAGACGGCAAAAGCATCCATGCTCAGTGCAATAGCGAGGAGCAGAACTTCGATCATGATGACTGTCCCTTAGCGTCCAGACGTGACAGATAGACTGGTCTCTTTGCTGGTCAAGCCTGGCGTAACCAGGTTGAGTAAAGCCGCGAGGCGCTTCAATTCGAACATTTGCATGGGGTGTCACTTTTCAATTGGATGGGCGCAAGACTTTCGCCAGGCTTCGGCAATCACTCGCTGATATTAGCCCCAAGCCAGGACATCCTCCACCCTAAATCCAGGTTTCCTGAGAAGGCGCAGCCATCAGATATCCGTCATCAGACATGAATCTGCTTCAGCCTTGCGTCGCCACATACGCGCGTAACGACAAATAGTCAGCATTGAACTTGCGAATCCCCTCGCTCAGCTTATCCGTGGCCATGGCATCTTCGTTCATAAGCCAACGGAAGCTGCGTTCGTCGATAGTGACCTTTTCGATCGGCAGCTGCCTGGCTGCATCGGCCTCTAGTCGAGTTGGCACTGGCTCGTGACTTGAGTCCAGCTGTTCAAGCAACCCTGGGCTGATTGTCAGTCGATCGCAACCACTCAGCGCCAGCACCTCTTCCCGATTTCGAAAGCTCGCGCCCATCACCACCGTTGGATAGTCGAATTTCTTGTAATACTCGTAAATTCGCCGAACAGACAAGACACCAGGATCCTGCTCGGCGGTATACTCTTGTCCTGTATGGGCTTTATGCCAGTCGAGTATCCGACCCACAAACGGCGATATCAGGTAGACACCGGCCTGCGCACAAGCAACCGCCTGAGCGAACCCGAACAGTAACGTCAAGTTACAGTTGATACCCTCCGCTTCGAGCACTTGAGCGGCCCTGATACCCTCCCAGGTCGCAGCGATCTTGATCAGCACTCGAGACCGATCAATGCCCGCCGCTTGGTAAAGACCTATGATCCGCCGTGCCTTATCCAACGTTGCCAAGGTATCAAATGACAGGTTGGCATCCACTTCGGTAGAGACTCGCCCCGGAATATGTCGCAGCAGCTCTACACCAAAATTGATCGCCAGGCGATCCATGGCGGTATCGAGCCAGCTTGAGCCACCTTCCTGCTTACCTCGAGCGATGGCCTCCTTGACCAGATATTGATACTGGGGCATCTGTGCAGCACTCAATAACAAAGAGGGATTGGTCGTGGCATCCTGAGGTTGGTATTGCTTGATGGATTCGATATCGCCTGTATCGGCGACCACAGTGGTCACTCGCTTGAGTTGCTCCAGTTGCGATAGCATGTTGGTCTCCTCGGCTAAATTGACAGTGTACACCCACAAACGATGATGTCGCCGCCGGTATTGCTCGCCGGCGCAACTCAACCGCACGACAGCGCAAGGCTTCTGAGTTTGCTTCACCCGTACCTAGCTAGCATAATGACGCTTGTGCGATGGCAGCGGACGCCGACTTCAAACTCTAAGGGAAGGTGCAATAATTGATGAACGACAGCGTATCCTGGTCCGTGGTCATGACCAAGCCGAGAAGAGAGGATTATGCCGCCGCCCGCCTTGCCGAGCAGGACTTTGCCATCTACCTGCCGCTGGTCGCAAAATGCGACAAGCTGGGTAAACCGATAGGCACTATGCCCATGTTCCCCGGTTATTGCTTTTGCGGCATCCATCCTGACCAATCCATTGCACCGATCAGATCGACACCGGGCGTCATCAGCCTGGTCCGTTTCGCTCAAGAGATCGCCATCATACAGCCTGCTGTGATCGAGCGTCTGCGCCAGGCTGAGGTCATGCTGCTCGCCAGCGCCGCTGACGGTGGGCTCAAGCCCGGCGACCCAGTACGTATTACCAAGGGTCCATTCGCGGGTTTCGAAGGGCTCGCCTCTCGCGTCTCCGCAAAACGGATTGATGTACTAATGACGATTATGGGGCAAGCACAAAGGGTACGGTTTGCGCCGGAAGATCTGGCCAGAACCGAATGACAGCAAACCGCGGCTACGTCGAAGTTTTGCCTGAAGATGCCTGCGCCACGCCGGCTTGGAATTGCGCAATCTGATCAATAAATACGCAGCAAGGTCATTTCGCTGGTTTTATTTCAACCAGTATGACAGTATCTTGTTCATGAACTGAACATTCGCTGAAGAAACACCAGCATGCCGACTAGCTGCGCCTGATATCAGCGACACACTCAATTGAAGAAACCCTGCAACTTATGACGACGAATGCGCCAGCCAACAGCCGTGACGAACTTAAGCTGCGTGTGATGCGCGTGGTTGAAGATAATCCGTCAGCCAGCCAGCGCCAGATCGCCAATGAACTGGGAGTCAGCCTTGGCGGGGTCAACTACTGCCTCAAAGCGCTCGCAGAAAAAGGGCTGATCAAGATTGGTAATTTCGCCCGCGCAGAACGAAAACTCGGCTACGCCTATATTCTTACGCCCGCCGGCGTCGCGGAAAAGACTCGACTGACCGCTCGTTTTTTGAAGCGTAAGCTAAAGGAATACGAGGATTTGCGCGAAGAAATCGCCCTATTGCAGCGCGAGATAGACGATAGCAGCAAAGCCTGAGTTTCTGAGTAGTGCCCCTAGAGCCAGGCTCAGCTCACCCTTGCCTTCCTTCTTTGACAGCTATTGTTTGACAGCTAAGCACCCAGCGTATACTCAGATTAGAGGCGCCTAGCCGAGCACGCGCCACGTAACAGGGATTACCGTCCCGGGCGTCGGCGCCCGCGCACCAGGACCCACACCATGACATGCATCATCGCGCTATCAGTACTGATCAGTGCCATCCAGTACCATCCAGTACCATCAGCACTCGCCAGCACTAGCACGATTAGACCAGCTTGAAGCCCTGCTCGCTAAGTGGCATGGATCTTAGGCGGACGCCAACAGCCGCATAAATTGCATTGGTGATCGCTGGCGCCAAAGGCGGTAACGCAGGCTCGCCCAATCCGGTTGACGGGTTATCACTTTGAATAAAATGCACCTCTATTTCCGGCGTGGCGGCAATTCGCATCACCGAGTAGTCATCGAAATTATTCTGCTGAATTATGCCATTCCGCATCGTGATCTGCTGCAGCGCCATAGTGCTAAGACCATCAATAACAGAGCCCTGAACCTGACTTATGGCACCACTCATGTTGATGATCGGGCCTACGTCTACAGCCACAGTGACTTTGTTAACTCGAAAATTTTGATTGGCATCCACCGTCACTTCCGCGACTTCTGCCACATGTGCGGCATGGCAGAAGTAAAATGCTAGCCCCTGCCCGGTGCCCGCTGGCAGGGTTTTGCCCCAGCCTGCTTTAGCCGCCGCCAAATTAATCACGTCAATAGCGCGCCCTGTGTTCAGCGCATTGATATCTCCAGGCTTGATCCAACGGCGCTCGCCCATGAGTTCCAGCAGAAACTCAAGATGGTCGCGCCCGGCGAGCGTGGCCAGTTCGTGAATAAAGCTCTGCTCAACAAAAGCATTGGTATTGGACCCGGGCGCTCGCCAAGCGCCACAAGGCGTGTTGACCGGTAACATAGTCTGGCTTACCCGTGCATTGTTCAGTGCAACCATAGAAAATTCGTTGCCTCGAAGACCCGAACCGATCACTGGCTTGCCTTCATGGGCAAAACCTATGTAATGCTGATTCCAGGCTTTGAGCGTACCCTTCGCGTCTAAAGCCCCTTTCATATTCTCAAACCCGCCAACTCGAAAAAAGTCGTTGTGGATATCGTCAGTCCGAGTCCAGGTCAGTTTCACTGGTAATCCCGCACGTTTTGAAATGGCCATCGCCTCCGCGGCAAAGTCGTGTACTGCGCGACGTCCAAAAGCTCCGCCCATTCGAGTCAGCGTGACCTTCACATCGTCTGGTTTAATGCCCAGCATATTCTCTGCTATTTCTTTCACCTGGCCCGGAAACTGGCTAGGAACCCAGACAGACAGAGTATCTCGCTGGCTGCCACTGCCCTTTTTGAAGTCTGCTGTACAATTCATAGGTTCCATGCATACATGCGCGACATAAGGGAACTGGTAGAAGGCTTCGTGCACCTGATTGTTACTGTCTGCGAACTGCGCATCAACGTCAGGGCCTTCCAGGCTTACCTTGCCGTCACCTTTGCTGGCTGCTAGTTTTGCCTGGTCTATCATCTCTAACCAGTCATCCTGGGACGCAGCAGACTCATCCCATTGCACTTGCAGCTTAGCTTTCGCCGAAAAGACCGCCCAGGTGTCATCACCAACAATGGCGACTCCGCCACGCAGCGTCGCCAGCCCCTGCAGGAAAGCGCGAGAAGCCAAACCTGAGCGAGCATCGGGTTCAATGATAAAGGCATCTATAACACCGGGTAAGGCTCGGATTTCCTTTTCATTAAAACTCACCACTGATCCGCCGACTCTTGGGCAACGGGTATAACTGGCGTACTTCATGCCAGGAACATCTGTATCTATACCAAAGTCGGCTTGACCTATCGCTATCTCGAGGTTGTCTACGCCACTGATGGCAGAGCCGATAATGGTATAGGCACGTGGGTCCTTGAAGGACAAAGTGGCCGGATCGGGAACCGGTTGGCGAACTGCCAGTGCCGCCAATTCACCAAAAGATAGGCTCTGACCTGAGGTATGTGTCACTCGGCTCTCTCGTGCCACAAGCTCCTGACGTTCAACTTCGAGGGATTCAGAGGCTGCACCTATGAGCATCTCTCGCGCAGAGGCACCCATTTGCCGCATCATGTCGAAGTTTCGAGGAATCGAGGTTGATCCGCCTGCACCCTGCATACCAAATCTGGCTGGATCAATGGGTGCCTGCAGCACCACGACGTCTTCCCATTTAGCGCCCATTTCTTCGGCAATAATCATCGGCAGTGCCGTTTTTATACCTTGCCCCATCTCTGGCGTCGCCGAATAGATCGTGATCTTGCCATCGGAGGCAATCTGAACATACACGTTTAACTCTTTTGAGCCGACCAGCGTGCCCAATTCTTGCCCAAAGACCGGCAACGGCAGGGTCAACGTCAGCATCAGTCCGCCACTCGCCAGTGCCGAGGCCTTGAGAAATCCACGACGACTTATTTCAATAGGGTTCATTCTGCGGCTCCTGTCGTCGCGTCAGATTCAATGCCAGGCTCAGTGCTTGGCATCACTCGCTCAGTCTGGCTTGCATCATAGAATTTAGCGGCTGAATGAATCGCCGCTCGAATTCTGATATAGGTGCCACAGCGACAATAATTGCCTGCCATCGCTTCATCAATGTCAGCGTCTGTCGGTTGCTGGTTAGCCGCCAACAACGCGGCCGCGCTCATGATCTGCCCCGCTTGGCAATAGCCACACTGAGGAACATCCTGCTCAATCCAGGCGCTCTGCAGCGGATGCAGGGTGCCGCCTTGGGCGAGCCCCTCGATAGTGACAATTGGGCCTGCTACAGCGGCAACCGGCAAGACACAGGAGCGTACCGGCACACCATCGAGATGCACAGTACAGGCTCCACACTGAGCGATACCACAGCCATACTTAGTCCCGGTGAGCTTCAATTTGTCACGCAACAACCACAACAGAGGCATCTCAGGACTGGCTTCAACTTCACGAACTTCGCCATTCACCATCAGCTGATATATCGTCATAGTTTTTCCCAATGTTGACTGTGTTAATCGAGCAAGCTCGAGTATTTAACGAACTTTTAACGAACTTTTAACCAACTATAGCCTGCCGCATGTCTGCGTCTGCGGCAGGCTTCATCGCAATCTCGCGATTAGATGATCTCATGATATCCAGACGGATTGATGGCGCGGTCTGCTGCGGCCGTTAGGGCTTAACCCTGATGAGCTTGCCCGTCGCGCTATCGGTCAACAGATACAAATAGCCATCGGGACCCACTCTGACGTCCCGAATTCTGGCATCCAACTCTGCAAACAGCGACTCTTCTGCCACCAATTGACCGTCTTCCAGATCGACCCGTCTGACTTCATTATTAACGAGCGCGCCGATGAATAAATCGCCACGCCAATCCGGAAAGGCATCACCCTGATACAGCGCAAAACCGGAAGGCGCTATGCTTGGCACCCAATATTTCAGTGGCTGCTCCATTCCTGGTGCTGACTGAAAAGGAGACACGTAGGCCCCTGAATAGTTGATACCATAGGTAATCGCCGGCCAGCCATAGTTCTTGGCTTTCTCGATGCGATTAATTTCATCGCCGCCCTGGGGACCATGCTCATGGTTGTAGACTATGCCGGTATTTGAATCCACCACCAGCCCCTGGGTGTTTCGATGACCATAGGACCAGACATAGGGGTCGCCCGCTGTGCCATCGGCAAACGGATTGTCAGATGGCGCAGTGCCGTCTTTATTGAGCCTCAGGATTTTGCCGAGTTGGCTGAAGGTGTCCTGCGCCGCTTCACGATAATCAAACCCGTCGCCGGTGGCCAACAATAAGGTACCATCGGCCAGTTCGACCATTCTTCCACCAAAATGCGCACCAGCCGCCTTGAGCGGCGACACCGTGAAGAGGATTTCGGTGTCTTCAAAGCCCTGAGCACCTAGTCTGGCTTTAACAATGCGAGTCCCATTCGCATCGAGCGTACCCCAGGCAAAGGACAGATAAACCGTTTGATTCTCTGCAAAGTTGCTGTCCAGTAGAATGTCGAAGTAGCCGCCCTGACTTTCAACCAGCGTTGCCGGCGTACCGCTAAGAGGCTCACTCACCGCCCCCGTGCTTGACACGCGCAATAATTGTCCCGGACGTGTCGCTACCAGCAATTCGCCCTCAGGTAGAAACGCGACAGACCAAGGAAAATTAAGATCTTCCGCCACAGTCTCGAGCTGATAGTCGGCGCTTGCCGACAGTGTTGACAGGGCCAATAGCGGGGAGATTAACAGGGTGACGAGCAGGCGAGATATCATTTATTCTGTCTCTAACGTAGAATTCAAACCATTATAGCCAGTCACAACCGAATCAGGACAGTAAAATGACAAGAACCATCGGCGCCTTTATTGTGGCAGTTATCGGCACCTACCTGTTAGGTGTGCTTTTTATTGGCCAGGGCAATCTCGCCAGTGTCGCCGAGATGGGACTGACCGTCGAGTTCGGTGACCGTATCAATACCTTGGTGCATGACCTGACGCACATGACCGCTATTTACTTACCGCTGGTTACCGTGAGTTCCATTATTGCATTTCCCGTCGCAGCCATGATCATACGATTGAAACCCAGCCTACGTCTGATCGGCTATATCTCTGCGGGCTTTGTTGCTCTGGTCGCGATGCATGTGATCATGAAAATGACCCTTGGTCTTACCGGCGTTGCGCCAACCAGAACACTGGTGGGTTTGCTGGCACAGGGTATCGCTGGCGGCTTTGGCGGCTACCTGTTTCATCTTTTGACTCGCAGCAGATCCTTGTCCTGAACCTCAGGCTGCGCCATTCAGTCTGCTCTATTCAGTCAGTCTGCGATGAGCGCCTGATAAACTCGGGTTCGCAGTTCTCGCCGAATCGGATAGGTGGAAGATGGCATTAACTGCGTGAGGAATATTACAAACAAATCTTCCTTCGGGTCGATCCAAAAGAAAGTACTTGCAGCGCCTCCCCAGTGATGCTCGCCAACGGAGGTGATGATATGCGCCTTGACGGGATCAAGTACTACCGCAAAGCCCAGACCAAAACCTATACCCTCATAGCTGGTTTCACTCCAGACGGGTTGCCCCATCGCCGCCATATCAGCATTGTTAGGTAACTGATTGGTACGCATATAGTCAACCGTCTTTCTGCCCAGCAAGCGCTGACCATCAAGCTCCCCCTCATTGAGTAACATCTGGCAGAACCTGGCATAGTCAGCCAAGGTTGATACGAGGCCACCGCCACCTGAGAATACTGCCGGCGGCTCAAAGTAAATGCTTTTTGCCGAACCCTCCTGAAGCTTGAGGCCCGGCTGTTTAGCCCCATCGAGAGCGCCTGCTGATCTCGCGACAGCACTCATGTCAGCACCCGACAGGGGTGAGTAGAGCGCAGCGAATCGTGATCGATTTTCTGCCTTAACTGAGAAACCTGTGTCATTCATTTTTAGCGGCCCGAGAATTCTTTGTTGAAAGAACTCGGCCAATGACAGGCCAGACCAGACTTCCACCAGACGCCCCAGCACGTCGGTGGAGATACTGTAATTCCATTCGGCACCCGGTTGGCAGATGAGCGGTATCGCAGCGGCACGCTTCACCCATTCTTCTAGATTTTTCGCGTCACTCGCTCCATCAATACCGGCTTGACGATAAGCGGCATCAACGACATTTGACTGCATAAAGCCATAGGTCAGCCCACTGGTATGGGTCATCAGATGCCGCACCGTTATGGGCCTCTCCTGGGATACTGTTTCCTCAAGCGAAGCATTACCTCCAACCCACACTCGAGTCTCGAGGAACTCGGGTAAATAGCGTGCGATCGGGTCATCCAGCTGAAAGCAGCCCTCTTCATAGAGCATCATGGCAGCCACTGTCGTGATGGGTTTAGTCATAGAATAGGCACGTACGACCGTTTCGTCAGTAAAGGCTTTACCCGCTTCGATGTCGGCTTCGCCGGTACTCTGCTGATAGACAATCTCACCATGGCGAGCAACCAAGGCACTGCAACCGGCTAAGCGTTTCGACGCCACCTGCTGCTCAAGCCAAGTGGTGATTCGATTCAGTCTTTCAGACGACATACCCACGGTTTCCGCTTTCGTCACAATTTTCTCCAAGGACAAAATAAAATTTTAAGTCCCATTATTCATGGCAAACTCTGGCTAGACAAGGATATCAACTCAAGGAGTGAGAGTTATGCGTCATACCACACGCTATAGCAGCAACCTGAGTTACAGCGGCAGGAACAAGACCATTCTGGTGTTTCTAGACGGCACCTGGAACGACGAAAATGGTCATGCTGCCGACGGTCTGACGACCAGCATTTACCATCTTTTTACTGCCGTTGCAGGCCAGCTAGATTCAACCAACACGCCCTGGATCAAGACGCACGCCGCACACACGGCGCTCTATTTCAGGGGCATCGGCAACGACGAAGAACACGACACCTTGGGTACCTTCTACGGTGCAATCTTCGGCGCTGGTGAAAAACGAATCAGAGATCATGCCTATTGCGAAATTCTGCGGCACTATAACAAGGGCGACAGACTGGTTCTTATCGGCTTTAGTCGCGGCGCAGCCTGCGCTCGTTTGTTAGCCGCAAAACTCCATCGATATGGCATCAAGCAAACGCTGAAGGTGACTCACACAGACCGCGAGAACGAAAAGTTCTTCCTCCAATACACCAACATTGATGAGACTAACGTCGCCGTCGACGTCGATTTTCTGGGTTTGTTCGATACAGTCGGTGCCTTTGGCATCCCTTTGAATCTGCCGGGCTTACCCTTTCAGAAGCTCAACCTGTTCAAGGACCTGACCATCGCCAACAATGTCAGGCGCGCAGTGCATTGTGTTGCGATCGACGAAAGTCGTGAAGCCTTTATTCCGACCCTCTGTAACAAGGCCAGTCATATTGACGAAGTGTGGTTCGCCGGTGTTCATGGGGACATAGGTGGCGGCTACCAATATGCAGAGTTGGGTAAGATTGCACTCGCCTACATGGTCGACAAACTCCACCAAGCGTTGGCCGAATACTCCATCACCTATGACGAACTGCTGCTACAGCAATTAACCGAATACTCATTGGAGTATGATGAGATCCGCATGCATTACCATGGAGACGGCATCAAACGTCGTCCACGTGAAATTTTTGTCTCGGTAAACAACACGCGATCTTCGCACAAGCCCAAGGTTCACCATTCTGTCGCGAAACTGCAGAATTCAAGCAACCTTTTCGTCGCCGAGAATTTCGCCAGCTTTACCACCATGACGCCCATTTTATATTCGCCCGAAAACGTCAAGACGCTGACACAGCCACTCAAACTGGTGAAGTAAATCAATTTCTGGTCGCCCGCCAAGCCAGGTACCCTGCTAGCAACGAGGCACCGCTACAGGCGCGCCTCTCGTTGGCAGCCAGCCTATTGAGACCAGAGGCGTTCGCGGGCTATCTGCAATATCTTGATCCAGCTCAAAGTTCAGGTCATTACCCCAACCTATACTCGCTATCTAGTAAACGCTCAACTGGACGTCAAGCTAGTCAAGCTACTAGTCAAGCTACTAGTCAAGCTACTAGTCAAGCTAATTGTAACAAGCTAACAAGCTAAGCATATCAAGCTAAGCGTAAATCGACTCAACCAGTGGTAATACAGGGGTAATATCCGAATGACATTAAGCAAAATAACTGCAGGTCTTGTCTTGGTACTGGCATCACTCACCGCTCAGGCTGATATTCGAAGCGATTTGGCCGACCCTAATCTTTCACTGGCGCAGGTGCTGAACAATGCCCTCGCCAGCGGCGAATCCCTGAAGGCTGCTATCGCCGAGATGATAGCCATTGAACCAAGCCTCGCCCAATCTATTGTTGCAACCGCCTTGCTAGCAGAACCTGGCGCCGCTGCTGAGATTGTCACAGCCGCTGTGGGAGCCGGTATGGATCCCGCTGCAGCCGTCAGTGTCGCGCTCATTGCCAACACAGGGATAGACCCGCAAATCATCATAGCTGCAGCCGTTAACGTCAGTCCGGAAAGCACGCATGGCGCGATTGCCAATGCGGCCACCACAGCATTGGCAAAACGCCTGACAAAACCCGTCATTGAACCGGCGCGCGCAACTCTACTGCCTGTTGCTGCCATCCGTGCCGCCGGCGGCGGCGCCGCTTTTACCGTCGCAGAAAACCAGGCTGTTCGAGCTGTGCTCGACCAAATCGAGGCGCAGCTGCAGGACTTGGGATTAGGAGATATTGAATTAACCCAGCAGGTGTCATCAGTCATCGGTCAATTGACTGAAGCCAAAACAGACGTCACAACCTCAGTCGCTGCACTTCAAAAAATCAAACTTGATTTGACTGCCGCCAAAGCCGCACAAGCGGAGGCTATCGCCTTGGCCGCCGAAGCGGAAGCACTGGCGGCGGCTGGCGAAATCGCAGTTGATGTACTGGAAAGCGCCCAGTCTGCTGTTTTAGCGGCGAGCGAAGCCGTTGCTGATCGAGAAGCCGCCCTCGCGCTCGCCAATGCAGAGCTGAGCTTTGCCGAGGCAGAAAATGCAGTTATACAGGCGCAAAGCACCACGGTGCTTAGCGTGCTTGACACCGTCACTGGCGCCGCTACCCAGACCTCAACGGCTGCTACCGAAGTCAAGGAAGCGGCGACGCTGGCCGCTGCCGCCATTGGTGGCGACCCGACTGCCGTCGCCAATCGAAATGCCAAAATCACCGCCGCGGCAAACGCGGCCAATGCTGCCAGGCTTGCTGCTGTTGCTGCCAAAGCTGCCGCAGACGCCGAGATTGCCGCGGCCGAAGCTGACAGATTGGCTGCGTCTGAGGCGATCGCCGGTAAAACGCTAACCGCGGCGGAAGAAGCGATTGCTACAGCATTAGCCGCTTCAAAAGCAGCCGCATTGCTGGTGACGACTAAGGCCAATGCTGACGCAAAGATCGAAGCTGACTACAAGGCTGCCGTCGCCGCCCTGGTCATCGCAGGCGGCACGCCTCCAGCAGCGATTCTTGAAACTGGCCTGACGATTGCCGAGCTGCAGGTTATCGTCACGACTAAAAAAGCCTTAGTAACTCAGGCTAAAGCCGAATTGGCCAGTGCGCAAGCGGCGCTGACCACTGCGAAAAACCTGGTGTCTACAAAAGTAACCGATAAGCAAACTCTGTTAGCGAACATCACCAAGGTCGAAGCCGCTACGGAACGAAAAAATGCAGCCACTAACGCGGCGGCATCGGCATTAACCAACTTTAACGCAGCCGAATCTGCACTGCAGGTACTAGCCAGCATAGAGGCGAACCTTGCCGACCCCACGGCGTTGAGTAATGCTGCTGCCAATGCAGATACGCTTGTTGCTACCGCAACATCGGTGCAGACCTCAGCCACTACGCTGAAAGCTGCTGTAGCAGCACTGGTCGCAACTAGCGTCACGGACACCACCGCCCTTCAGCAAGCAATCGCCAGCGTGGCCGCTGCGAAAGCGGCAGCCGACACAGCTGCCGCGGCGGCGGCGGCAGAAGCGGCAGCAAAACTCGCTGCTGCCGAGGCAGCTCTGATCGCTGCTGCAGAAAAGAAACAGCTTGAAGAAGAAGCTATTGAAGCCGCAAATATCGATAAAATTCTTTCCAATATCGACGATGTTGTTGCAAGTGTCTCTGGTGATGCGCCAAAAGCCTGAGCCTGCTGCAGTACAGTAATTCGTCTGGCGACAGACTCAAGAGGGCATCACTGACATGGTACGGAATCCATGACAGCGATGCCCTCGCTGATTTTGGTCTTTCGACAGCAAAACGCTGGCGACATCCTCAATTGACCCCACCGGTTTCTGCCTTCAACTCAATACCCAGCAATAGGCCCAAGTGCCATCTCAGTGCTCGCGACGACCGGCCACTTTCGTCGCCCGTCACTGAGGCTTAACCCTAACGCCTGCAGTCGGAACAAAATCTGGTTGAACTGGTTATACTGTCAAGCGATCGACTGTCCAACACGTCCCCCCTAGAGCGAGACTCGCGTGCCCAACTTACTCGACTTTGAACAATCTCTACTGACTGCAGTTCGAGCAGCGGTCGCATTTCGAGGGGAGGGACCAAAAATTCCGGCGATGCCCACCAGTAGCGCCGACGAACTGAGGGCACGCTTCAATAGACCTCTTGACGAGGACGGCAGATCAGGACCCGAGGTCATCAGCGATTTGATCAATGCCGCAGCGGGAGGCCTGGGGAGCAATACGCAATCTAATTTCTTTGCCTGGGTTCAGGGCAGCTCACACCCTACCGGCGTGGCGGCAGATTTACTGACGTCTGCCTGGGGCCAAAATGCCGGTCTATATGCGATGTCACCCGCTGCGGCCATCGCAGAGGAAGTCGCCGGCCAATGGTTACTCGATCTTTTAAATCTGCCGGCGAGCGCCTCGGTTGCCTTTACCACCGGTGCGACCATGGCAAATTTCATTAGCCTTGCTGTCGCGCGCAGTGAGGTCCTGAGGCGTATCGGCTACGATCTGGAACAAGATGGAATGGCAGGAGCACCACCCGTGACCGTCATGGTTGGCGCCGAAACCCACTCCAGCGTTCTGTCCGACCTTCGTCATCTTGGATTCGGCGAGCGCAATCTTGTTGTCATAGCGTCAGATTCTCAAGGTCGAATGTCTAGCTCGAACCTGAAGGCGCGCCTGAATCAGATCTCGGGCCCGAGCATTCTTGTGGCTCAGGCTGGGCACATCAATACAGGATCCTTTGACCCCTTTAACGAGATCATTCCTCTCGCTCACAAACAGGGTGCCTGGGTGCATGTCGATGGCGCCTTCGGCTTGTGGGCCAACGCCGTACCGCGACTCAAACACCTAACGCAAGGCGTAGAACTGGCAGACTCCTGGTCTGTTGACGGGCATAAGTGGCTACAGGTGCCTTATGATGCCGGATTCGCTATTGTCAGAGACGCGAAGGCCCACACGCGGGTTATGCGCATCACGGCGAGCTATCTGAAAACTGAGGCCAATGCAGGTCGAAATCCCTCAGACTATGTACCAGAGCTTTCTCGTCGAGCCAGGGGCTTTGCTGTGTGGGCGACATTGCAGGCGCTAGGCCGGCGTGGTGCGCGCAATTTGGTCCTTGGGCACTGCCGCTGCGCCATCCACCTCGCCGATCGGCTGAGGGCTGTGCCTGGGATTCATGTGATGAATGAGGTGGTGCTGAATCAAGTGGCAATTAGTTTTGGCCAGCGAGGCCCTAGCGACGAGTCCACTGAAGCCGTGATCGCGAAGTTAAGGCAGCAGGATCAGCATTTCGTTCTTGGCGCACGCTGGCGCAATCACGCCATCCTGCGTATTTCCATCACGTCAATGCTCACTCAGCTGAGCGATATCGACACCTTGGCTGACGCGATTATAGGCGCTTGGCGCGACGCAGCCTGACCCTTGCTAACAGCCTGACCCTTGCTAAAGGTCGCTGCTGCGGCTCAAGGCTTTATCCGCAGATTGCTCTCTGACGATTGCTCTCTGACGATTGCTCTCTGCAGAAAGACTCATTCCCGCAGCGACTTGAATAACATCTCTCGTGCTAAAAATGACTGCGATCGCAGTGGTTGCACGAGGCCTACAATATTACTCAAACCCGGTATAGGTCACAAAATTGGTATTATCTTCACGCACCGATTTGACGCTGTTAGCGGCAAAGTCAAAATCAGGCCAGCCCATGGCGACGCAAGTCATGATTGTCTGATCATCCGGAATTTTGGCATGTTCGCGTACCACCGACGATTGCATAATGCCCTGCCCGTTGATTACCGTACCCAGGCCACGAGTCCATGCTGCCAATACAAGACCATAGACTACGGCGCCTAAATCGAAGTGACAAATGGTGTCATGCTCCATCGACTTTTCGCAGGTCATGACGATTGAGACAGGCGCATCAAAATGACGAAAGCCACGCATCACCCAGTCTTGTTGCTTCTCGGCATCTTCACGGGCAATACCCATGGCCGCGAACAGTTGCTTGGCGATATCCACTTGGCGCTGGCGATAAGCCCCTTCATAGCCATGATTCATTCTTATTTCGCGAGCCACATTCGCACCCGAAAGCATTTTTGCCGTATTGCCTTCTCGAATTCGCTCCAACGGTTTCTCCGGTCACGACATGGAAGAACCAAGGCTGCGGGTTCATGGACGAAGGCGCACCCTTCGCAATATCGATGATCTCGACAATCAACGCCTTCGGCACCGGCTGTTTCTTGTAGCCACGAATGCTGCGTCTTTCTCTCACAAGGGTATCAAGGGCATTTGGGTTCCATTTCGCATCTCACAGGTTCATTTGAGGCAATGGCGCTACAGGAGAGGTGAAGGATAAATCAAGCGACATTCCTCAGCGTGACGGCGAAGGTTAAGATTCAGTGATGGACAGCCACGCTGAACAGCTTTGATCTGGCTTGCCGTCAGCGCACTGAACACTTGAAGCTTCAACTTTGCTCTTTGCACTGATTGGTTGACCCGGTTATTCTCAGCTTCCTCGACGCTTTGACACTACTGTTTTCACCAAGGGCACTGCCATGACTAAAAACATCCTGCAACCCACCGCCGATCAGATTCGACAATTCAGAGACCGAAAAACAGGCGAGCCCATTGCGATGCTCAACCTACTGAAATTCAAAAGCCAGGCGATTTACGCAGACGGCCGACCTTCGACCCTCACGGGTGAGGCTGCCTACAAGCTTTATGGCCAAGCCTTCGAGCGGATAATGGTGCCAAAGGGTGCGAAGGTTTTGTACTCTGGGCAGGTACGCGGCTTTCTGATTGGCGAAGGAGAAGGCGCCTGGGATGCAATGGCCTTGATTCATTATCCTTCGACAGACGTCATGCTCGCCATGCTACGCAATCCCGATTACCAGGCAGCCCAGCTTCATCGAGCAGCTGCTCTCGAGGGACAGTTGCTGATTGAATGTGGGCCAGGTTTTTCTTTTGGCTAAAACCTTGGTCTTTCGCCGAAGGGTCGTGCCTGCCAGTAAGCCCTAAACGTAAGCCCTAACAGCGAAACTGGCTGATCTGAATTTCCTCGCCCTCATCCGAGTAGTCACCCGCCGCACGGCCACGACGGAACTCCCCCCAATTGATCGGCCGGTAACAGGCAGGTTGCTTCTCGCTGGTCACCAAGGGTCGCACGACCGTTCCATTGGCCGGATTGAAGAAAAACGGTGCGCTGAAGCGCTCTTGCGTACTCGATGCCAGTACTCTGTGCTCAGGTGCGACGAAACGGTCGTTGCTCCAGACCTGTAGCATGTCACCAATGTTAATAATCAAGCCGTCAGACACAGGTTCGATCGTGTGCCAACAGCCATCACGATTAACCTGCAGTGCAGCCACCTCATCCTGCACCAATACAGTCAGGGCACCTGAGTCGGTATGCCGGCTAATGCCCAGATGACCCTGCTCCACCAGAGTGACCGGATCACGGGTCAAGGGCGCGGCGCACAAAGGGTAATAGTTCAAGCGCGCAAAGCTAGTGTGACCCGCAGTAAAATTCTCCAGCAATGACTGAGGTGGTAAGCCCAGCGCGTGAGCAATAGCGGTCATCAAACGCAGGCTCAGGGCTTCACATGCCTGAAACCAGGCCCGCAGTATGCCTTGCAGCTCAGGCCAGTGTTGTGGCCACTGGGACTGGCAACTTGCCTCAGCATCATGCCAGTCAGCACCATAATCAAAGATCTCTTTCCAGTCGCGCACATTTTTCGTCAGCTCGCGATCATAAAAACCCATGGGATTGGTTTGAGTGCGCATAACGGTCTGTTTGACGAGCGCAGGGGCATGGAAAAATTCTTGGCAGGCTGTCAAAAACTGCTGTCGCAATTGCGGGTCGATTCCATGGGATGTGACCTGAAAAAAACCCCATTCTTCACAAGCTTGAGCAATCTCGTCGACGGTCGACGCGTTACTCGGCAGATCAGAGATATCAATCGTCGGTACTATCAGTGTGCTCATTGCTGGCTAATCTACTTGAACTGAATGTAAATAGAATGAAGGGTAAGCTAAAAATCGCAAAGACGCCAATGGCCAAGCGCTATTTTCCGGAGAGGCCAACTCACACATGAATATTCGACCATTATGCCGCCTTCAAGCCTAGTTAGATCCGTCCTCGTCCTTCAGAAGATGGCGGTGCGACTCGTTGATTACCATCAAAACGCGCGCGCGAATTAGGACCAGCAGACGGGGCCGCGAGGGGCCTTTTAGCAGTTGATGAAATCGATAAAGCACGACCCGCATAAAATGAACTGACGCCTACTTTTCATACTTGTCCAGCCAGCCCAGTATCTCATTGACGATTTGATTCCTGGGTAAAGGCCAGTGCCCTGCCTTGTAGCGGACTAATCGCTTGTCTTCGTCAGGCGTACCAATTTTTTGATAAAGCACGTCTTGTGACTCTATCGGGATCAAAAAGTCCTGCTCACCATTAAGCATCAGCACAGGCGTATCAATACGATCCAAGTAGAAGATACCATCAGAATGCGGCGGATAGTGGGGCGCAAAACCACCGCTCAGGAAAACGGCTGACTGATAGCGGTCTTCAGTCAGGAGCACTATAGGCATAACCACGGCGCCGTAGCTCATCCCCAGGTAGCTCATTTTGTCATTCGAAAAATCCGGCCTATCCTCCAGATAATCCAAAATTCGGCCAGTATCCACTCGCCAATCCACCATCATTTCTCTGAACTGTCTGAACTGATCCTCAGAAGTCGGTTGCGCTATGGATGCATCCACCATTCTGTTCATTGATCCCTTGAACGAGGCCCACACCAACGCCCGCCCACTTTTTATCAGAAAATCTAAACCATACTCACCAGGATCGATATCATCTATATCGGGCGGGTTTCTAAAATAATTAAGGCCAGGATACACCACCACTGATCCTACAGGATTGTAGACATGCTTCGGTCGAAAGATCAGAACGTCCATCCGCTCTTTGTTATAACCCACATCAATCGAAACTTTCTCTCTAACCCAGTCAGGATGGGTTTCATCAACGTACATCACCTTGGGGCTCAATTCACGGCGCGAATAAGCAAACTGGGTAGAAAAAATCTTGAATGCAGCCTCATCCAGCGGCTTTAACGTATCAGGCGCAGGTGCTACCCGTCGTTCGATCGGTCCACCAAAAGGATTTAGGTCAGCGGGATTGAGTAGTCGGACCGTTCTGAAACCGGTAAGACTAGAACGGTTAAATCTCGGCATGGGATTCGGTTGAAAGCCGGTATACTGCGGTTCAGTTACAGCGCCACCTAATGTCATTCCTCGACCACCAAAAATATTCCAGACCCACTCACGCACATTTCCCGTCATATCATAGGTCCCATAAGGACCTATTGAGTTACGAGTTCCAACGTTAACCACTTCTGCCCCCTTGAAATTACTCTGCGCGAGCATCTCTGGAGCGAGAGGCGCTACCCACTCATCTACTGGAAAGGCTGCTTTCGCCCAATGAAAGTAAGGTGGCAATATATTTCCCATAAACTTTGCATAGGCCTGCGCCTCATACCAACTAATGCCTGTAACTGGTTTATTTTCTTCACCCTGTGGAAAATCCGAGAGTTCCCAGCCTGCTGGACCTGGCCGTCCCGTCAGGTCTTTCATTAAATCGAGCGCTTCATCCAAAGTAAGACTCACCCCGTCCATTACGAAATCCATATCCTGCCAATAACGTGGATTGGCGTAGCCACCGGCATCTATGAATCTTTTAAACTGTTCATTAGTGACTTCATACTTATCGATAAAGTAGGGGCTCAGTGTAAACGGCCGAGTACCCTCACCGGATATGGCCGGTACAAATGGTCCTCCGGGAACATAGACCATACCGACGGGGACCATATCTTTATCAACCAGCTCCAGCGGTGAACTTTTAAAACCCATATCAGCGGGGAAGTTATTAAAAAGCAGACCGGGGTTGTTAGCACTAATGTAGGCTGTTTCGTAACCGTCCTTCTCAAGCCTGAGCTGCAACGGTCCCACTGGCAAGGTCATTACCTGCTCTGGATCTGTTCCCAAGAATTCCCAATTGAAATCATCAGAAGCATAAGGTTTCCAATAAACATCGACACCTTTCTGTTTAATTTCGAGACTACCAGACCGACTCAATTGATCGAGTGCATCCTGTATCTTAGGCAGAAAAGGAAAAATGCGATCAATCTGCCGCGCAATCATCCACGTTTTTGCATACTCGTCATCTCCAAGCGCCTTCTCTAACTCAGGCGACTTCACAAACTGTATCCAGTAAAGCGAACCTCCCAGATAAACTGCGACAACCACTGCCGCAAAAATCGCCAGTAATTTAGCTGTGCTGAACTGGGATGAAATGATAATAGACAGGAGGATTACCAGAGGAAACCCAATGAAACTCGCTAAAATCACTCCTTGAACCACCGTGTCCTGAAGATTAAACGATGCCGCAACAAGACTGATGACTTGTACCGATATGAAGGCGATAACCGCATAGGACGACCCTACGCGAAAAGCTGGATGCCCCTTTAATTTTCCCCAGAAAGCCGAAAAATTCATCCTTTGCACCTTATTTTTAGTATTCTTGGAGTATATCGAAAAAATCCATATTCACAAAAGGCTATGGAGTTGCCGCTTATGTCGCATATCGCCCGGCAGGAAAGCCACAAATCGGAGTTTGGCTATGGTCGCTCAACCTCAAGCTTTGCAGCAAATCTAATATGGAAATAGTATTTATCAGAGGATTCAGTTTACATCCGCGATGTCATTGCCGGACGGATCAACGGCAATGACATCGCGATCAGCAGAGATGGCAAAGGCGCGTGACTCGATAATGTGTTAGTTGAGCGCCTCTGACGATCTGTTAGATACAAACCTGCGTAGATGCCTGCATCTGAGACGCAGCATAAGCTAGCTATGGATGAGATCGTTACTTCGCTTTAAAAAAAGCGTTGCGGATAAATTTCAGACAATTTCAGAAAAACTCAGAACAAAAATATAGTCCTAGTGCAGTGGTCGACTAATACTTACGTTTCTACTCGAGAGTATTCCCGACTTAAAGACTGCTTTAATTAAAAAAAGAAGCAACGAGCTGATGTTAAACTGGACTTCCGCCCCCGTATGACTGATAGCTCACGTGCACAGCCATGTCATTACCCAACTTTGTGCCTGAAAGACAGAGTTCAAATCGTCCTTACCATGTCTGTAAGAGGCAATCCAAGAACGCGATAATCGCTAAAGGGCCAGTAAAACATGGGATGGACAATGGTGCTTAACGGGGCTCGCAGCTCCGGGGCGCGTAGCCCACGACTGAGGCTTTCTTGCTGAAGCTTTCTCGCTGAAG
>Ga0181560_10000733_pt1 | contig 30281 bp, 29 predicted proteins | sample 011ome_20_FD_133751 | JGI IMG/M metagenome (GOLD analysis project Ga0181560, IMG submission 133751) | Coastal salt marsh microbial communities from the Groves Creek Marsh, Skidaway Island, Georgia - 011509CT metaG (megahit assembly) | ecosystem: Environmental > Aquatic > Marine > Intertidal...
CACGCCCGACCGAGAACCACCCGGTCGCCGCCACCTTTCTCAAGGCCGCCGCCAAGCGTGGCGCCAAGCTGATCCTGATGGATCCGCGCGGCTACGCCCTGACCCGGCATGCCGATCACTTCCTGCAGTTCAAGCCCGGCACCGATGTCGCGCTGCTCAATGCGATGATGCACACCATCGTCGAAGAAGACCTCGTCGATGACCAGTACATCAGCGGCTACACCGAAGGGTATGAGGCGCTGCGGGACTCACTCGCAGACTTCACACCCGACAAAATGGCCGAAGTCTGCGGCATCGACGCCGAGACCATCCGTAGTGTTGCGCGGATCTATGCCACTTCAGAACGCTCGATCATCTTCTGGGGCATGGGCATCTCACAAAGCGTGCACGGCACCGACAACGCCCGTTGCCTGATCTCGCTGGCGCTGATGACCGGACAGGTCGGCCGCCCGGGCACGGGTCTCCACCCGCTGCGTGGCCAGAACAATGTGCAGGGTGCCTCTGACGCAGGCCTCATCCCGATGGTCTTCCCGGACTATCAGAGCGTCGCCGACCCCGCCGCCCGCGCGCGGTTCGAGAAACTCTGGAAGATCGAGGATCTCAATCCCGACCCCGGCCTGACCGTCGTCGAAATCATGGATGCCGCCCGCGAAGGCGACATTCGAGCCATGTATGTGATGGGTGAGAACCCCGCCATGTCAGACCCGGACCAGCACCATGCGCGTCAGGGTCTGGCCGCACTCGATCACCTCGTGGTGCAGGAGATTTTCCTGACCGAGACGGCCTTCCACGCCGATGTCATCCTCCCCGCTTCGGCCTGGCCCGAGAAAACCGGCACCGTGACCAACACCAACCGTCAGGTGCAGATCGGCCGCCCGGCGTTCGACCCGCCCGGCGAAGCCCGCGCGGATTGGGCCATCATTCAGGACCTCGCCAACGGTCTGGACCTCGGCTGGACCTATGACAGCCCGAAGGATGTCTACGAAGAGCTGCGTCAGGCCATGAACTCCATCGGCGGGATTAGCTGGGACCGTCTCGAACAGGAAGATGCCGTGACCTACCCCTGCGACGATGACGGCCCGGGCACCGAAATCATGTTCGCCACCGGCTTCCCGACAAAATCCGGGCGCGGCAAGTTCGTGGCGACCGAACTGGTGGCGCCCGATGAGTTGCCCGACACCGCCTATCCGATGATCCTGTCGACCGGGCGGATGCTCGAACACTGGCATACGGGTGCAATCACACGCCGTGCCACCGTCCTCGACGCGCTGGAGCCCGAAGCGGTGGCTTCACTCCACCCCCACGAAATGAAGCGCCTGGATATCTGGCCCGGCGACCCCATTCAGGTCAGCACACGGCGCGGCACCGTCGAGATCACAGCCCGTGCGGATCGCGACGTGCCCGAAGGCATGGTCTTCATCCCCTTCTGCTTCGCCGAGGCCGCGGCCAACCTGCTCACCAACCCGCAGCTCGATCCGTTCGGAAAAATCCCGGAGTTCAAGTTCTGCGCGGCGAAAGTTGAAGCGAGCGAACGCAAGGCTGCAGAGTAAACCTCAAACGTCATTGCGAGGCGGCGCAACGCGCCAACGAGGCAATCCAGCATCTCCGCCCTGGATTGCTTCGCCTTCGGCTCGCAATGACGACATTTGTTTTCCAACAAGTAGCGGAGCAACCCTCTAACCGTCATGCCCGGACTTGATCCGGGCATCTTTTCAACCACACATCGCGACCGCGACGAGATACGCGGATCAAGTCCGCGTATGACGAATGATATAACGCTGATGAATTGACACACCATCCCCCACCACCCGAAACTCCCCGTACAAACCGGAGGAAACACCATGACCACGCCAAAGATTTCGACCGCCGATATGGAAGCCCGCCACGTCGTGCGTTACGCGGATTGCAACGGCTCCGATCTGGCCTATCTCGACCAGCGCCTGCCCGGCCATGAACGTGAAATCGTCAACGTGATCGGCATGAATGTGACCGAGAATACGGATGATCCCGCGCTTGAGCCCAAGCTCGGCAGCGCCCATGGGTTTTCTCTGGTCTACAACAAGGCCCATGCGGGCAGCGGGTCAGGCCCGGCCTTCCATGTGCATCAGACCGAGGAAGTCTTCGTCCCCATGAAAGGAACCTGGGAGGTTGTCTGGCTGGAAGACGAAGAGGAACGCGCCATCGCGCTGGAACCACTCGACGTGGTCAGCGTCCCAACGGGAATCTATCGTGGCTTTCGCTGTATCTCGGGCGAACCCGATGCCTTGATGCTGGCGATTGTCGGCGGCCCCGACGCGGGCAAGGTGTCCTGGCATCCAAGCGTGATCGATCGCGCCCGGGAAACCGGACTGGAAGTCGATGACGAGGGCAATCTGAAAGAGGTCGCGGGGGCCTAGCGCCCCCACCTCACCCCGGCCCTCTCCTCCCCATGGGAGGAGAGTGTGCCGAGCGGCCGCGAGCCGGGTGAGGTGGGTTAGCGCCTACTGCAAAAGAAAAAGGGCCGGCGCGAATGAACACACCGGACCCCACAATTTTAAGACAGAGCATTTTCTACGGGCAGGTCTTTTTGTCCCCCCTTTATCCCGCTGGACTGGCGCAGGCGCCGTCCAAACTTTGCTCCACTCTCCTCCCCTCCCTCGGGCCGTAAAGCACACCGCCAAATTAATTTCGGCTTGCGTGCATCACCCCATTTTTCGCTGGGGTGAGTAATTGTGTCGCGGATTAGAGTGACTCTACAACAAAGAGTCAATTCACAACGAACAGGCCTTAGAACTGTTCAAATCCGCCACAATTCGTTCCGCCTCAGATACATCCTCAGGACGGTTGATGTTGAAGAACGGATCCACCACCTGAACGGGAAACGAAACTTCAGCCAGCGCATAGCGCGCGGTCCATCGATCCACCTTGCGAATGTCCTCGACCACCAGCGCGTGGCGCAGATCCGCGCGCAGCAGCACCGGCCAAAGCCCGAAAACCGGGTGAGTCCGGCCGTTCGTTTCCGCGCAAGCCATGTCCGCACCCTCAGCAACAGCCGCAACCAGCCGCGCCACAAGGTCTCCCGGAAAGAACGGCGCATCGGTGGCGCAGGTGACGATCCATTCGCAGTCGGGCGCGTTCACCGCCGCCCAGTCCATCCCCGCGAGCACGCCCGCGAGCGGCCCGGCAAACCCCTCCACCGTGTCGGCCACGACCGGCACCCGGAACGAATCGAACCGGGCGGGATCGCCATTGGCGTTGATGATGATATCGGAGACCTGCGGCGCGAGCCGCTCGATGGCGTGGGCGAGCAACGGCTTCCCGGCGAGCTCCGTCAGCGCCTTGTCGCCGCCCCCCAGCCGCCGCGCCTGCCCGCCCGCGAGGATGACGCCGAGGATGTTCATAGATTCTTAGATTTCATTGCATCCGTCGAGTACGCCCTGATGCAAAAGAACTCCATTATAGCGACCACGTCATCCACCTCGCCCAGTCAGAAACGATTTCGCTTGAACAAGATCAGGATGAATATGCACACGCAAACTACCGCGTATGCCAAATAGAACGGGAAACCAAAAACAAGGGACCCTACGATTGCCGCGTCTTCAGTTTCAAAAACCAACATCTCAGTCAGGTACACAGCCAATGGGGCGATAAGCAGGCCGACAATCAGGTACGGCCCAGCCGCACGCCCCAAACTGTCGAAATTGGAATCTCTGCGATAAAAAGTAATGGCAAAGGCAACAGGAACAAAAAATAGAGCTGCCAAAGGCTGGATAGAACCAGCGAGGCTGACCAAGTTATCTTTGTCTGGATTAAGTTCCTGAACGAGTAACCCTAGGAGGTATGGAACAGCTACCGCGGCTGGAAACCAGAACCACAATGGTTGGCGGTAATTATACTCCGAATTGGCCTTTTCAGGTCGGTACTGAAAATTTCGTGTATCGGTCACGATGCGCCCCTTCGCTCTTCATCGTCGGGCTTCGCATCCCCCGCATCCGCGTCGAAAACGATCCGCTCCTCCCCCGCCAATGCCAGAAACCGCTGCCCCCGGGCGCGGCCGATCAGGGTGAGGTTGGCTTCGCGGGCCAGCTCCACGCCCCAGGCGGTGAAGCCGGAGCGCGAGACCAGAATGGGAATGCCCATATGGACGGTCTTGATGACCATCTCGGAGGTCAGGCGGCCGGTCGTGTAGAAAATCTTGTCATCCGCCGTGATGCCCTTGAGGCGCATATAGCCCGCGATCTTGTCGACCGCATTGTGACGGCCGACATCCTCCATATAGATCAGCGGCGCATCACCCTGACACAACACGCAGCCGTGGATCGCCCCGGCGGCGAGATACAGGCTCGGCATGGTGTTGATGGCCTTGGTCAGGGCATAGAGCGATGAGGTGTGCAGCCGGGCCTCGGTGTTGAGCTGCACCCCCTCGAGGCTTTCCATCAGGTCGCCGAACACCGTGCCCTGGGCGCAGCCGCTCGTGAGCGTCTTCTTCTTCAGGCGTTCCTCGTAATCGGTGGTGCGGTCGGTGCGGACCACGACCACGCCGAGATCATCGTCATGGTCGATCCCGGTGATCTTGTCGCCGGGCAGCAGCATGTTCTGGTTGGCGAGATAGCCGACCGCCAGATAATCGGGATAGTCCCCGATGGTCATCATGGTGACGATCTCCTGCCCGTTGAGAAACAAGGTCAGCGGACGTTCCACCACGACGCGGGACTCAACCGTGTTGCCGTCCTGATCGATGCCCGAGACAGGCTCGGTCAGGCGCGGATCGTCAGGATTGGGGATGAGAGATGTCATGGATGAAACCTAGAACATCCGGAGGTCCCGGCGAATTGATTTCTGAACCAGGCTTTTCTCCCTCTCCTCCCGGGAGGAGAGGGCCGGGGTGAGGTGGGGGTGCAACGAACTCCCAGTGACACGCGCCTGACACCACGACCCACCTCACCCGGTTCGCTGCGCTCACCACCCTCTCCTCCCGGGAGGAGGGGGTTCCCCATTCCCGCCACCGGCTGGACATCGTCCGGAATGTCCTCACATAGTGCATTTACCAACGACCCACTCGGTATTAGGTAATTTTTGCTTGTAAACACATAATTACAGACACTCATGGACACCTTCTTTCACGCCTTTGCCGAAGCTGGCGCGCTGCTTGCCAGTCTGGACGCAGATTTTCTTGAGATCGTCGGGCTGTCCCTGCGGGTCAGTCTGAGCGCTGTGGCGATTGCGTGCCTGATCGGGTTTCCGCTGGGGGCGGCCGTCGCGCTGTACAAGTTTCCCGGGCGTGGCGTGGTATCCCTGCTGCTCAACACCTTCATGGGTCTTCCACCGGTCGTTGTCGGCCTGATCGTCTTCCTGATGCTCTCGCGCAGCGGACCGCTCGGTGTGCTCGGTCTGTTGTTCACCCCGACGGCGATGATCATCGCCCAGGCGATCCTTGTGACCCCGATTGTTGCCGCGCTCACGCGACAGATTGTCGAGGACCTGTGGCGCGAATATGGCGATCACCTGCGCTCCCTGAATGCCGGACCTATCGATACGCTGGGTACGCTGATCTATGACGCGCGGTTTTCGCTGGCCACAGTTGTGCTCGCCGGGTTCGGGCGGGCCATCGCCGAGGTCGGGGCGGTGATGATCGTCGGGGGCAATATCGACCACGCGACCCGCGTCATGACGACCGCCATCGCGCTGGAAACCTCCAAGGGTAATCTCGCCACCGCGCTGGGGCTGGGGATCGTGCTGCTGGTGATCGCCCTTTCGGTTAATGCCACGGTCCAGATCGTCAACAACGCCAGCGCGCGCAAGGCAGCTCTCGCATGACGAGCCCATCATGAGCGCCCCGCAATCCATTCTGCCGCTGGAAATCCGCCGGCTGGTCTTCGAGAGCGGTGACACCCGCCTGCTCCACGATATCGACGTCACGCTGAGCGCCGGGCGGCGGACCATCATTCTGGGCCCGAACGGCGCTGGCAAAAGCCTGCTGCTCCGCCTGTGTCACGGTCTTCTCAAGCCCACCTCTGGCGAAATCATCTGGCGCGGCGCGGGCACCCGGTCCCGGGTGATCCGTCATCAGGCGATGGTGTTTCAGCGCCCGGTCATGCTGCGCCGGACGGCGATCGGCAACATTCTGCACACACTGAGAATTCGTGATGTGCCGCGCCGCGAACGCCGCGAACGCGCCGAAGCCGCCCTCGCGCTGGCCGGGCTGTCCCATCTGGCCAACCGCCCGGCCCGGCTGATGTCGGGGGGTGAGCAGCAACGTCTGGCGCTCGCGCGTGCCTGGGTGACCGAACCCGAGGTGCTATTCCTAGATGAACCCACCGCCAGCCTCGATCCCGCCGCCACCCGCACGGTGGAATCCCTGGTTGAGGGGTTTCATGCCGCGGGCACCAAAATCATTATGGCCACCCATGATCTCGGGCAGGCCCGCCGTCTCGCCGATGACATTGTGTTTCTCCACAAGGGCCGGCTTCTGGAGTTTACACCGGCAAGCGAGTTCTTCGAGAACCCCCAGACCCCGGAGGCCCGCGCTTTTACACAGGGAGAATTGCTTTGGTAGCCCGGATCATACGCTGCGCGACTGCGGCGCTCCTTTTCTCCTTTGCGCTGGGTGTTTCCGCCCAGGCCCAAAACGGCCCGATCACGCTGGCCTCGACCACCTCAACCGAGAACTCCGGTCTGCTGGGTGCAATCCTGCCGCAGTTCACTGCGGAAACAGGCATCCCCGTCCGGGTCGTTGCTGTCGGCACCGGGGCCGCGCTCAATATCGGGCGTCAGGGAGACGCCGATATTCTGCTGGTCCACGCGCGCAGCGACGAAGATGCGTTTGTCGCGGCTGGCTATGGCGCTTATCGCCGGGACGTGATGTTCAATGATTTCGTGATTGTCGGGCCACGCGACGACCCGGCGAACATCTCGGGCATGCAGGACGCCTCGCGCGCCCTGACGCGTATGGCCGAAACCGGATCGACATTCGTGTCGCGCGGCGATGACAGTGGCACCCACAAGGCCGAACTGCGCCTTTGGGCCGAAACAGATATAGACCCGCAATCCGCCTCGGGCGGCTGGTACAAGGAATCCGGCTCCGGCATGGGGGCCACCCTGAACACTGCCGCCGGACTGGGCGCCTACACCCTGACGGACCGCGGGACATGGCTGAGTTTCCGAAACCGGGGAGATATGGAAATCCTTCTCGAAGGTGATCCCCCGCTGTTCAATCCTTATGGGGTGCTGCTCGTAAACCCGAAACGTCACCCCCATATCCGTGCGGATGACGCCGAAAAACTGGTGACATGGCTAACCAGCAGCACAGGTCAGGCTGCCATTGCAGCCTTTCGCGTGGACGGGCAGCAGCTGTTTTTTCCCAACGCCGAGTAGGCCTGAGTCCGCGCAGTCACACCGGCGCTTCGGATTGACGCCTGCAGCCCGGGCCGTCAGGTTGTTGGCCCGGTCCACTAGCTCACGACGTCATGTTGCGCATCCGTTCAAAGATTGCAGTGGTGATGGCTCTGGCGCTCTCATTGGGCCTGACAGAGGCTGGCCTGGCCCAATCACAAAACAAGGCACCTCCCAGGGTTGGCATTGTCACGATCACCTTCAGCGCCGAAATTCAGGCGGTTGTTGACGGCCTGCGTGATCGACTGGCGGAACGGAACTTCAGCCCGGGTCAGACCATCAACTTTCTTGTTCGCGAAACCTCCGCAGGCAGCGCGCGCGCAGCAGACGTGATTCGCGAGTTTGCCGAACAGGAAGTCCGGGTCATTGTTGCAATCACCAATCCGTCCCTTCAGGCCGCGCTTGATCAAAAGTCCCGTATCCCGATTGTCGGGGCAGGCATTTCCATGGAGCAGGCCCGACAGATCAGCAATGAACACCGGCGGCGCGCCGTCACCGGCATTGCCGAAAGCGACACGCGGGATGATCAACTTGCCCTGATCCGGATACTCGCCCCGGACGCCAAGAACGTCGCTGTGCCTGTGGATCCCGAACGTGGTGGCCTGACAACCCAGCTTCAGGAATTGCTTGCCGCGGCGCGAAGCTTCGAACTGGACGTGGCCGCGCTTCCCGTCTCAATCCGACGAAACGCCGTTGGCGAAGAACTCGGAGCACTCGACCCTCAAGACACAGTCCTGTTGCTTGATCGCAAACTTCTGCCCGATGCCCCCGTGGAGGCGCTCGCGGCAGCGGCAGCCCAGCAGAAACTCCGTCTGTTTGCCAGCGAGGAAGACAGTGTGGTGCGCGGCGCACTGGCCGCGATGGTGATCGAGCCTTACGGAATTGGCCAGCAACTTGGAAATCTGGTTGCCGACATCCTCGATGACCCATCTGCCGCCCGGGTTCCCTTCGAACGGGTACGGGCATCGCATCTGATCCTGAATGAGGATGCCAAAGGCATTCTGGACGTTGCGGCCATTGAGGAACAGCTGGCAGGCCAGCGTCAATCCATTATCGGTTGGGCCGAGGGCGCCGGCCCCCGGCCCCGGATCAAACCCCCTATTCCCGATGCCCCACCGCCGCTTGGCGTGGTTCGCGGCATTACGGTGCCGACACCCCGTTCCAAACCACCGCTCCAGTAGACCTCACGTCATAGCCACCCAGTTCGCCTGCCCGGATTTCAAACTCGGGCGTCCGCGCAAACGACAACAAGGCCTGAACCGGTGGCTCAAAGAACTCCCGGCGACGGATCACAAGGTCGAATTGCTCTTCCTGCAACGGAATGAAGTCGAGGCGAAACATCGAAGCGGCCGCGCCGATCGCAAGACCGACATCAGCTTTGCCATCAACAATCATGCCGCCCAGATCTGCTTCTGTCCGCGCCACCCCCTCGGCATAGACAACTTTGCCTTCATCAAGGCCTTCGGCCTCCAGCAACTGGTCGAGCAGCAACCGGCTGCCCGCGCCTTCCTGACGTCGCACCACGCGCGGGCCTTTTGTCAGATCCGTGACAGACCTGATCGCGAGAGGGTTTCCCGTTGCAACCACCAAACCCTGCTGGCGCTTTGCCCAGGCAATCACCACAACGTCACTGTCAGCGAGAACACGCGCAACCCAGGGAATGTTGTAGGTGCCGGTTTGCGGGTCCCGCATATGTGCCCCGCAAAGCGCTGCCTCCCCTTCGGCAACACGTTGCAAGCCGTCCAGACTGCCGCCTGAGAGGAACGCCAGCCCCGAGCCGCTTTCGCGAATCGCCCAGTCGAGCAAGGGATCATGGCTTCCGGCAATCACGGGTGGGACGGTTTTTGCGGCGACGCCCCCGCCCTGAACGCTTTGCAAAATCCATCGATCGATCAGGACCCGGGGAAACAACCATTTTCCCGAAACCCGGGCGCAGGGAATTTGTTCCTGCCGGATCAACTCGTAAATCTTGCGTTCCTTGACCCGCAGATAGTCTGCAACTTCCCGGGTCGTCATCATTTCTGGCACGGAACATGCCTCCATACCGTTGTGCCTTTCGTCACCAATTTTGACGAATGGTGCGCAAAAACCTGCGTGAGTATGTCTGTTATTACCAAAAAGGGCCAAAGCTTCTGTATCGGCCCCTACATTCCGGTCGCGAAACGTACTACATAAGTGTCCATGAACATTGAGACTTCACAAAATGCGACATCACTGATCGATCCGTTCGAGCGGCCGATCAACTATCTGCGTGTCTCTGTCACGGACCGGTGCGACCTTCGCTGCGTCTACTGCATGGCCGAAGACATGACGTTCCTGCCCAAAGCGCAGGTGCTTTCCCTCGAAGAACTCGACCGAATGTGTAGCGCATTCGTCGGGTTGGGCGTGCGCAAACTGCGCCTGACCGGGGGTGAACCTCTGGTTCGCAAGAATATCATGTGGCTCATCCGACGCCTCGGCCGTCACCTGGACTCAGGGGCGCTGGATGAACTGACCCTGACCTCCAACGGCACACAGCTTGCGCGGTATGCTCAGGAACTCGCCGATGCGGGGGTCAAACGGATCAATATCTCGCTCGACACACTCGACCCCGACAAGTTCAAGGCAATCACGCGCTGGGGAGATCTGGATCGCGTCCTTGAAGGTGTCGCCGCCGCACAGGCTGCAGGACTGGCAATCAAGATCAATGCCGTCGCACTTCGCGGTGTGAACGATGATGAATTCGACCGCATGCTGAACTGGTGCGGTGAAGGTGGATTTGATCTGACCTTTATCGAAGTCATGCCGCTTGGTGAAATCGGCGAACAACGCCTCGACCAGTATCTGCCGCTTTCGATGGTTCGCGGGGATCTGGCAAAACGCTGGACACTTACGGAATCCGACCATGCCACCGGCGGCCCTGCGCGCTATTTCGATATCGCGGAAACGGGCCAACGAATCGGCTTCATCACCCCTTTGACACATAATTTCTGTGAGGCGTGCAATCGCGTCCGTCTGACCTGCACCGGCACGCTTTATATGTGCCTGGGACAGGAAGATGCAGCTGATCTGCGGGCGCCGCTGCGTGCCAGCGAGGATGACGGATTGCTGATCGACGCGATCCATGAAGCGATCGGCCGCAAACCCAAGGGACATGACTTCATTATCGACCGTCGCCAGAATGCGCCAGCCGTCGGCCGGCACATGAGCGTCACGGGCGGCTGAGGGGACTGCGGCGCCGCGATGCTCTTCCCTGCCGGAACATCAGGCGTGGTCCACGTTGTCATCGTGGCAGCCTCACTCTTTAGTATTCCCGCCCTCGAACTCGCCTTCGGTGATCGTTTTGGTCGAGGTCAGACACAGGACGTGCTGACCTATGGGGAAACGAATGACTTTCAGAGCAAGTTCACCAGCGGCGCCCTGACGCGCGAATCCGAAGACGCCACGGCTGATGAAACGGCCTCCGGCGTGGACCCGGACGACTTCTCCGACACAGATTCCAGCGGTGAATTCGGATTTGACGAAATCGGCGATTCCGACCGGACGGACACCCGTTTCGGAAGCCCAGACGACGCCCCTCTGACCGAAGCCCCGGTGGGGGGCGAAGGCCAGGGTGATGATCGGACTCTTGAAGCCGCCGCCGAAGGAACTGTTGAAGGGCCCGGCGATAGCGGCGAGGCTGATGAACCCGGTCAGGCAACGCGCGAAATCATCATCTTCGTGAATTTGCGCCCCGAGCCATAACCCGATCAGGACCCGGTCGAGTCTGACCCGGCGCGCGCGCGCGGAGACACAGATATTCCTGCTGCAGTGGCCTCCAGCACCGATGGCGAAACCCCAACTCAGGTCGCAGGATTGACCCCTGATGAAGCTCTCTCGGCAACGGAGGCACCTCGCTCCGGGGACCCCGAAGGGCTTGAGGACGGTGAAACCGATGCCGGACGTCTCAGCACGGGCGATGTAACGCGTGCCGTTGCTCCCAATCAGGGGGAATTGTCACCACCAGACTCTGCGGCCGCCCTTGAATCCGACACCAGTGGCAGCACCCCGGAAGAATTTTCAGAAGGTGAAGAAAATTCGTCTACCTCTGTGAAGACAACAACCGCGGTTACACCGGACGATGTGGCGTCGGGTGGCAAGTTGCAGGTTGATGCCACCACCACGATTGAGCAGGCGACCGGACAACCTGGCCTTCCCGATCAGGATAACGACATCACCGCGGAAGCTCCGATCCCGGCGGACACCGAGCCACGCCCCGAGTTTGACGTAACCGCTCCTGTCAGAGGGATAGATGGCTTCAGCACCCCCGCCGAAAGTCGAGAAGTCGTCGACAAACTTCTGAAGCCAGACGAACCGGGTGCGGCTCTGGCGCGGATTGGCGGCCTTGCAAGTGGGATCGATGATGACCTCCCCGGCATGCGCGGTCCGGACAACCCGGATTCGCAGAATCTGGTTCAAGTCGCAGAAGGCTCCCTAAACGCAGCAGAGACAATTTCCCCGGACGCCGAACTGCGCGAGGGCATCACCGAGGATGGTGTTCGTGACGCCGGAGTAGCCATGAATGAAGACGTCCCCGGTGCGCAGATCGCAGCACTGGAGGAAGGCCAAGAATTCAAGGCTCTCGACGCCGGCCCAACAGATCAGTCTGCGCGCGTGCGGGGAGAGCTCGACCCGCTCGCAAAGGTCATCGCTGTAATCGCCGGGAACAATGAAGCGCTTGCGCGTGCGCTCACCAATCCCGATGCGCTCGACACCATTGGCGGGAACCCCAACCCGGGCGATCTCCGCACCAACGATATTCTGGAGAAAGCCGCTGATGCAGGATTGGCGAGCGCACAAACTGCTTTGGCCAAGCGATATCTACTCGGACTGGTCGATGGCAGTGATCCCGACGAGTTGGTGGAAATGCTTCGCAACGCGGCCGAACGCGGAGACGAAGAAGCCCAGTTGATGCTGGGCGCTTTGTTCGCTGATGGCCGGATCGTCCCGAAGGACCTTGTGCAATCTCATGTCTTCCTGGAACTGGCCGCCAAACAGGGGAGCGAGGAAGCCAATGAACTGATCCCGGTTCTTGAACGGCAAATGGCACCACGCGAAGTTATCGATTCCCGTCGGTTGGCCCGGGAGTATCGTCGTTTGCTCGATGCCATGGCGGATTCCCGCTCACGCGGATCCAGCGGTGACGGATTGCGCGACCAACTGCTTGCGGCGGCGGCAGCGGGCAACACTGCCAAGATCGCTGAACTGCTCTCGCGCGGCGCGGATCTCGAGGGCAACGACACCGCTGGCCGGACAGCTGTGATCAACGCTGCATGGCGCGGTGAGCAGGAAGTCGTGGACCTTTTGGTCGAACTCGACGCAGATCTGAATGTGGCCGACAACGAAGGCCGTACCGCTGTTTCATGGGCGGCCAGCAATGGCCATGCCGACATTGTCCGCCGGCTTCTCGAGAATGGCGCACGATCGGGCATTGCGGATGAGCAAGGGCTCACACCAATAATGCGCGCTGCCTGGAACGGGCATCTGGACGTCGTCCGCCTGTTGATTAACAGCGGCTCACAGCTTTCAGAAACCGACGAAACCGGAAAATCGGCTCTCGACTATGCCGTTCTGGGTGGTCATCGCGAAATCGCCCGGATCCTTCGCGCATTTGGTGCCTGACGAACACAGCTGTACCCGCTATCGCAGCTCTATCTGATGGGCAAAGGATGCACCGTCGGTAAAGGTGATTTGCTTGAACCCGAGCAAATGCGCCAGATCAAAAAACGTGTAGCGATCCGATTCTGGCTGTTCACGGAACAATTGTGTGTTGCGCGCAATCGCTGTCAGCATCGCGAACAGGCCGCGTGCACGATAGAGCGTGTTGAAGGAGTTTTCGTAAAGCGACGTTATGATGAGCTTCTCCGCATCCTCACCCTTGGCAAAGATCGCAAATTGCGGCGCGTATGAATTTTTCAGCATCTCTCGCGTCATGACCGTAACGAATCCAACCCGACGCACGCGGTTGCTTCCCGGCAAAATGGGAACCCGCGCCTCATAAATCTCCGTCGTTTCCGGTTCCGGATAATAATAGCCCGCATGCCGGTCATCGGGCTTTGCCGGGGACTTTGCCCAGGCCGACCCTGCTCCCGAAAGGATCAATATTACCGTGGCGACACCAAGCCGCTTTCCAATTTCCGTCATCAACTCAACCTTTCCTGAGACACACGCGCTTACACCTGGCAATCGCTTGTTCGCAGATCGTCCAGCGTTCATATCGCCTGACATGACGGGAGTCCGCAACAAATGATCACGTCACGTCCAATGCCGCGCAGAAGCCCCGACATAGAACTCACGCCATCGCGAAACCAAATGGCGTTCTAACCAGATTGGTTCCCAGCGCCGTCCGTGCGATAAACTTGTTACTATTGGCACAAATGCCGTCCCTGCCTGCGAGCGATAACGTGGCCGCAACAAAAACATCATCTCCCTTCACCACCGGCACGGTGAACATTGCCTTTGTGGCGGCCGAGTTCGAAGCTGCCCAGGATGCGTTGAAGGACCTGCGGGCCCGCTACAGCAATGTCGCCCCCGATAAAGCCGACGTGATTGTTGCATTGGGAGGGGACGGGTTCGCACTGCAAACTCTCCGGCGGTTCGTGGATAGCAAAAAACCGATCTTCGGCCTCAATCGTGGCTCGGTCGGATTTTTGATGAATGACTACAGCAATGAAAACCTCAACGAACGGCTCTCGAAGGCTCAGGCGGTTACGCTTTATCCGCTCCAGATGATTGCCAAGACGACTGATGGTGAGATTCATGAATCCATCGCAATCAACGAGGTTTCCTTGCTACGCGAAACCTATCAGGCGGCCAAACTTGAGATCATCATCGATGGTGTCACCCGCATGGAAGAACTGATCTGCGACGGCGCGCTCGTTTCAACACCGGCGGGCAGCACGGCTTACAATCTTTCCGCACATGGACCGATCATTCCATTAAGCGCCGAAATTCTGGCTCTCACACCGATCAGCGCATTCCGGCCACGCCGCTGGCGCGGCGCCTTGCTGCCCCATGACGCGGATGTTGTGTTCCGTATCCATGACAATAAAAAACGCCCGGTCAGCGCCACCGCCGACGATTTCGAAGTGCGCGATGTTACCGAAGTCACCATCCGTGAGGACCGTGACCGGAGCTTCCAGCTGCTCTTCGACCCGGAAACCAACCTCGAAGAGCGGATACTGAAAGAGCAATTTACCCCGTGAGCGCTGCCCAAGACGGCGGCGAAACATCGACGCATAGCGACACGCCTGAATTGACCGCCCCCGATATCTCGCCCTACCGAAAGGGCAATTCGGATATCCCATACGTCACCACATGGGAGAGCGGCCAGCCCGGGCCGCATGTCATGGTCTGCGCGCTGACCCACGGAAACGAAATCAGCGGCGCCATCGCGCTTGACCACCTGTTCCACAATGACATTCGGCCCGTGCAGGGACGGTTAAGCCTTGTCTTGGCCAACCCCACGGCATTCGGATTGTTTGATCCGAAAAATCCTTACAGGTCCCGATTTGTCGATGAGGACATGAACCGCCTCTGGAATGCCCAAACACTCTCCCAAGACATCCGAAACGTCGAGCGCTTGCGCGTTCAGGCGCTCCGCCCGCTCGTTGACAGTGTCGACCTCCTTCTCGACCTTCATTCCATGCAATCGGGAAACCGCCCCTTGTTTCTCTGCGGCCCCAGCGAAAAAGGCCGCAGACTGGCCCGAAGCCTGAATATGGACGCCACCATTGTCGCCGATATGGGTCATGCCAACGGCACCCGCATGCGTGACTACGGGCGTTTCAACACGCCAGGCGACTCGCGCAACTCTCTGCTCGCGGAATGCGGACCCCATTGGCACCCAGGCACCGCAAAGATCGCAATCCAGACGACCTATCGCTTTCTCCACGCCGCAGGAAGCATCGCATCGGAAACCGCTGCGCCACATGTCGGTTCGGGCAAAGTCTCAGACCGATGGGTCGAGGTCACGGACCGTTTCATCCCCAAAACTGAGACGGCAGCGTTCGACGAACCTTTTATCGGGCTTGAAACAATTCCAACCGCAGGCACGACCTTCGCACGTGAGGGCGGTCAGGACTTCACCACACCCTATGATGACTGCGTGCTCATCATGCCGGCGCGGTATCTCGCCAAAGGACAGACGGCGGTCCGGCTGGGTCGATGGCGCGCATTCCCGGGACCACATGATGCCTGAACAATTTTCCAAGGCTGTCCGATCGCCAGTGCGCCATCTGACGCGGGCTGACCTCTTCCTGTTCGCGCGTACAGTCGCAATCGGGGTGGTCGGTGGTGCGATCTTCACTGCGCTCAACCTTCCGCTGCCCTGGATGATGGGCGCCATGGCTGCCACCGGCTCCCTGACCCTCGCCAAGGTCGAAATGGCCATGGACACTCGGCTGCGCACCCTGATGATCCTCGTGCTGGGCGTGTTGCTTGGCAGCGCCTTCTCCCCAGAGATACTCGACCGGATCGCACTCTGGCCCATCACGCTTGCGGCGTTGGCCGGATATGTCTTCGTCAGCACGATCACCGTCTATCTGTTCTTTCGTTTCGTAGCCGGATTCGACCGGAAAACAGCCTTTTTCTCTGGCGTTCCGGGCGGCCTCAACGAAATGGTGATCCTGACCCAGGCCGCTGGCGGCGATGAACGTCAGGTCAGCGTCATGCACACCACGCGAATTTTTCTGGTGGTGATGACCCTGCCCTTCATGTTCCGAATTCTCGATGACTTTGATCCCAGCTTGCGAACCTTCGGCACGAGCGCAGGCGGTATCGATGTTCTGGACATCGTCATTCTGGCGGCAAGCGCGGTGATCGGCTACTACGCGGCGCGGATGGCCCGAATCCCGGCCCCGCATCTCACAGGACCGATGATCGTGAGTGCCGCCGTGCATCTGACGGGACTGACATCGGCCGCCCCTCCTGTCATCGTCGTTGCAACGGCGCAGGTCATCCTTGGCTCGGCCGTTGGTGCCCGGTTTGCCGGACTGACCTTTCGTGATCTCGGACGAATTCTTCGTCTCGGCGGCACCGCGACCCTGATCCTGCTGACGATTTCCGCAATATTCGCGATTGTCCTGCAGGCCGTGACGGACATCCCGTTTGAATCGCTGATCTTGGCATTCTCTCCAGGCGGCCTGACGGAAATGAGCCTTGTTGCGCTCGCCCTCGAGATCGATACCGCCTTTGTTGCGACCCATCACATTGCACGGATCAGCGTGGTCGTGATTGCCGTCCCGTTCCTGTTCAAATTCCTGAATCGTGACGACAACTAGCCGCGCGCGCCGGAGAATCGTATGTTCGGGCCAATCACATGAACACAGAAACAGTGACAGGAATTGAGACATGATCGTCGAACAGGTCTGGACCGGAAATTCCGGCCGCAACTTCTTCTATATCGTCGCCTGCCCGGACTCGGGCGAGGCCATCGCGATCGACCCGATCGACCCAGCCCTGTGCCTCTCAACGGCCAAAACCAAGGGCTGGGACATCACATGGGTGATGAACACCCACGAACATGCCGATCACATCGAAGGCAATGATGATGTCATCGCAGCAACCGGCGCCAAGCTGATGGGCCCCTACAATGCCGGAAACTCTATCCCTGGCATCGACAAGGGCCTGCGTCAGGGTGATGTTGTGAAACTGGGCAGCGCGGTCGAAATGGAAGTGATCGAAACCCCCGGCCACACGCCGATCCACATCTCCATGCTGGGGCACGGCGGTGAATCCCACCTGCTCTGCGGGGATACGATCTTCAACGCCGGGGTCGGCCATTGCTACAGCGGCGACCCGAACGTTCTTTACGCCACCTTCCGCGACAAGATCGCCCCGATGGCCGACAACACCCGGATTTATCCGGGGCATGACTACATCGCCAACAATCTCAACTTTACGCTCGACCGTGAGCCCGACAACGCCGACGCCAAGGCCCTGCTGGCCGAGGTCGAAGGCCAGGACCCGGCCAACGCGCTTGTGACGACGCTGGGACAGGAGCGCAAGGTGAACACCTTCATGCGCCTCGACAACCCAAGTGTGGTCGCGGGCGTGAAGGCAAAGTTCCCCGAACTGCCGGATACGCCCAGCGATGAAGACGTTTTCCTGAGCCTGCGCAAGCTGCGCAACGACTGGTAGCAGCCCGGCAAAGTTCGCGCGCTAAACGAGCGACCGCAAAATCATCGCGACACCCAAGGCCGCGAGTCCAAAGAAGACCCAGCGCTGGAACGTCGCAACCGAGAGCCTGCGCCGAACCACCTGTCCGACGGCCATGCCTCCAACGGCAGCAGCCAGGGCGACAAGGACCGCCGGCCACAAATTCGTGGCGATCGACCCGTTCAGACCGAATCCCAGCGCCAGCGCACCTGAGGCAAACAAGGCCACAAAGCCGAGCGCCTGGATGAGCTCGTCCTTCTCCATATTCGTGGCCTGCAGATAGGGCGCACCGGGCAGGACGAAGATCGCGGTTGCACCGTTGATCAGTCCCGTCGTCAGTCCCATTGCGGGACTGATGACGATTTCAGATTTCCGCGGCACACGGAACCGCACCCCCGAAAGACCGAGTACGGCGTAGGCCAGAAGAATCCCGCCGATCGGCAACGCCGCCAGACCGGGATTGTCGCCGGTAATGATACCGGCCGTCATGATCGTTCCCACAAAGACACCGGCAAACATCGGCCAGAAGCGGCGCAGCATGGCCAGTGTGTGAGGCCCGACAAAGGCCTGCCAGACATTGGTCAGGAAGGTCGGAATGATCAGGATCGCGGCTGCCATATCAGGCAGGATCAAAACGCTGAGCAACCCCATGGAAATGCTCGGCAACCCGAACCCGATGACACCCTTCACGAACCCGGCGACCATGAAGACAACGGCCACCACCGCCAGGCCTGCAAGGTCCAGTTCCATCAGTTTGTCCGCTCAGATGGCCTTCAGCCAGCCCGCGATGGCCTGCCCGATTTCGTTGGGCGAATCTTCCTGGATGAAGTGCAGGCCTTTGACCGCGACTTCGCTTTGGTTCGGCCAGCTCCGGCAATACTCGCGCTGCGCACCGGTCAGAATGATTCCCGGGGCCGCATCGATGAAGAGTTTGGGCACTTCGGCTGCCTCCAGCCAAGCCGCATAATCTGCAATGATCGCTGTCACGTCCGGCGGGGCCCCGTCGAGAGGAATGTTGCGTGGCCAGCTCAGCGTTGGACGCCGTTCCTCCCCCGGTGCAAGGAACGGACGGCGATACTCGGCCATTTCATCATCAGCCAATTTGCGAATGATCGAAGCGGGCAGAATTTTCTCGATAAAGAAATTCTTCTCGAGAACCATCTCCTCGCCAGCTGGCGATCGCATCGCCTGAAAGGGCGGTGTCGCCGCATCAGGCCATTCCGTCCAGGACATTGGCCGGACCAGTGCTTCCATATAGGCAATGCCCCGAACCGCATCGCGGTGCATGTTGGCCCAATGGAAGCCCAATGCGCTGCCCCAGTCATGAATGACGAGGGTCACCTTGCGATGCACCCCGATTTGATCGAGCAGCTTGAACAGATAATCGGCGTGTTCGGCAAAGTGATAACTGTCCGGGCCGCTGTCAGGAAGCTTTTCGGAATCACCCATACCGATCAGGTCCGGCGCAATGCACCGACCCAGATCGGTCATATGGGGCATGACGTTGCGCCAGAGATAACTGGAGGTTGGGTTGCCATGCAGAAAGACGATGGGGTCACCCGCAGGGTCCCCCATCTCCACATAGGCCATGCGACGACCGTTGACGGTCTCAAACTTCTTCTCTGTCCAAGTCATATCAGCGACCACCCGTGAGCGTTATGGAAGCAGGACCGTGGAGCCGGTTGTCTTGCGGGCTTCGATGTCTTTGTGCGCCTGCGCCGCATCTTTCAGCTTGTAGCGCTGGTTGACGCTGATCTTCACAGCCCCGGTTTTGATTGCCTTGAACAGGTCCCGCGCACGCGCCATCGTTTCGCTGCGTGATGTGGTGTAATTCACCAATGCACATCGTGCGATATAGGGCGAACCCAGGCCGCCCGTATCCGCAATATCGGTTTTGGGCGGTTTGCCCGAAGCGCTGCCGAAACTGATGACAGACCCGCGCAGCCGAACACTGGCCAGGGACTCTTCCCAGGTGTCCCTGCCGACGGAATCATAGATGCAATGTGCGCCCTCACCGTTCGTGAGTTCGCGGACTTTCTTGGCAAATTTCGGCTTGCTCCGCTTCACCACAATCGGGTGATGACAGCCATTCTTTTTCGCAATCTTCGCCTTTTCCTCGGAACTCACAATTCCGATAACGGTCGCACCGATCGCGTTGGCCCATTGGCACATGATCAAGCCCACGCCGCCGGCCGCCGCGTGCACCACAATCGTGTCGCCCTTTTTGACGCGATAGGAATCCCGCAGCAGGTACTGCGCCGTAATCCCCTTGAGAAGTGCTGCTGCCGCTGTCCGGTCGTTGATATAGTCCGGAATCGGAATCAGGCTGCCAACCGGCGCGACGCGACGTTGGGAATAACCGTCCAGCGCCATGCCCCCAATATAACCAATGCGGTCGCCAACTTTGACACCCCGGGTGCCGGGACCAACCGCCTCGACCACGCCGACAGCCTCATTGCCGATGCCGCTGGGAAGCTTGATCGGATAAAGCCCCGTGCGGCGATAGGTGTCTGCAAGGTTGAGACCCACGGCCGTGTGCTTGATGAGCGCTTCACCTTTACCGGGCGCGGGAACATCGACGGTTTCCCATTTCAGGACCGCGGGTCCGCCATGTTTGTAAACTCGGAATGCGTTGGTTTTCATATTGTCCTCCCAGGACTGAAATCTAATTTTGCCGCGACCCTAGGACGCGCGTTGATAGAGCTGAACCAGATTACCATCCGGGTCGCGAAAGGTGAGCGTCTTGCCATGGTCACCCATGTCACGCGTACCAAATATTTCGCCGCCCGCGGCCTCGATCGCCGCGCTCATGGTCGCAATATCGTCGACCTCAAAGACAACCGTTGCCCCGACGGCACCATCGGGCGCTTCGTCATCCGAGGCCATAGCGAAGTTCACACCGCCTGCCTTGAACTGGGTCCACTTCTCGCCATCCTGAAACATCAGATCAAGGCCCAGCGCATCCCGGTAGAATCCGACCGCGCGTTCCATATCGCTGGTGACGTAATAGGCGTTCTGGAGTTTTTCGACTGTCATCTTATGGGTCTCACTTCATGTGTCTTGTCGGCGGAATACAACCGACAAATTATTCACCGGCATGTCAATGGTTTGGTCCAGATCGAGCCCGACTTTCAGGGCGGCATCACACACCTGTTCCAAATCCCGCAATCCCCACGCGGCGTTTTGCGCACGGAGTGAGCGATCAAAGGCTTCGTTCCCATCCGAGGAATACGCACCTTCCACAATGAACGGGCCATAGAAATAGACCAGTCCGCCTGTCGGAAGCAGCGCAGCACTTCCTTCGAGCAATCCAGCACAAGCCTCCCATGGGGCAATGTGAATCATGTTGGCACTGATCACCGCGACCGGGTCCGACGTTACGGATTTCTGCCAGCCTGTCTGGCTTACATCGATCTGCAGCGCAGGAAGCACGTTCTTTCCGGGAAGCCGATTGAGATACTCAACAAGTTCAGAGTCACGCTCGCTCGGCTGCCAGTCGAAATTCGGCAGCGCATCGGCAAAATGCGAGATGTGTTGACCACCCCCGCTCGCAATCTCGAGAACCGTACCGTGCGAAGGCAGCGCGTCACGCAGGACCGGCAGGATGGCGTCCTTGTTGCGATCGGCCGCGCGAAACATAGGCACGTCAGGCGTCACGACAGCTCCGCCAGATACTTTTGCACCAGCCGGTGCAATTCCTGGGTTTCCGGATCATCGAGTCCATAGTCGTCGAGCGCCTGTGCAAGCAGTGCGACGTATTCATGACAGGTTCCCATGGTTCCCAGTGCATTCGCGATGATGCGCGCCGACTGATCCAGTGGAAGTATGCCCGCATAGTTGCGATGCGAACGGTTGCCCACGAAACCCAACGCCCAGACCGGCCCGTCATCGGTTTGCGCCGAAATCCAGGTCGGATTGTAAACACCACCGCTCATTTCACGACGCCACAGGGCATCAAGAATTTCCTCACGGCCCTCCTGGGGCACGTCAAAAACCACGCCCGCACACGTGCCACCCGGTTCCAGCGCCAGACCCAAACCAGGGCGCTCAAACGAGCCACGCGCGCGCACCGTCCAGAAACAGAAGGCACGCCGATGTTCCTCAAGCAGAGCCGTGCGGGTTTCCGCCGGTTCAAAGCGCGGGTCCCAGATCAATGAGCCTGCACCAAACACCCACAACCGCGACGGGTCCGGCGAAGTGGCCATCGTCTCCTCAAGGTTGGCGGTACGCTGGGCGTCCGTCCATTGGGCAAAGGATGACGGGGGAGGATTGAAAGGATATTCAGTCATGTGAGTCGTACGCACCGCGAACAGAAAAAGAAAAATCAGGCAGAATTTGCAGGCAGGCCGAAACCCGCCCTGCTATTCTGCCATTCAAATTCATCAAGACACAGGGGAGAGTATCCAATGTCCGGCGCAGACATGAAATCACACACCGTAGGCTGGATCGGCACCGGCAAAATGGGATACCCGATGGCTGGCCTGCTGATCGCAGCTGGCGCGGATGTGAAAGTCTATAACCGCACCGCAGCCAAGGCTGAGCCGCTGGGTGTCGAAGTTGTCGGAAAACCCTCTGATCTTGCGGATCGTGACATTATCTTCTCCATCGTGACGGATGATACCGCGATCCGAGAAATGATCACTGGTCCCGACGGCGTGTTGTCGGGCAGCACATTGCCGAAAATCATCAGCGACAGTTCCACCGTTTCAATCGAAACGTCGATGGAAATGCGCGCAGCTTGTGAGGCCAAGGGCGTGATGTTCCTCGCCACGCCGATCAGCGGTAACGGCCATGCCGTCGCCGCCGGGAAGGCAACCCTTGGCGTTTCGGGCCCACGGGAAGCCTATGACATTGCCCGCCCCTATATCGCGGCTTTGGGCCGCGCCGAGACCTATATCGGCGAAGGTGATTCCTCACGTCTGGCAAAGCTCGCTCACAACGTCATGCTGGGTGTTGTCGCCCAGTGTCTGGCCGAGATCACGGTGCTCTGTGAGAAAGGCGGCATCAAACGGGCCGATTTCCTGAACTACTTCAACAACAGCGCGATGTCGTCGACCTTCACCAATTACAAAGCACCCGCGCTGGTGAATCTGGACTTCACAGCGACCCATACATCCAAGATGCTGCGCAAGGATCTTGATCTGGCGCTTAAGGAAGCCAAGGACCTCGAAGTGCCGATGCCGGTCACCAATCTGACCCGCGAACTGGTGCAGGCTCTGATCGGGCTTGGCCATGGAGAGGACGATTTCGCCTCCATGATTAAAGTGCAGGCCGCCATGTCGGGCTACGACATTGAGCCAGAGAATGTCGTGGTTTCCGACGGCCTCAAAGATGCGGCCGAATAGCGCGACACCACCTTTTCAAACTGAGCAACCGGGGTCAGCGCCCCGGCTCGACTTTGACACGGGATGCAGACTGATATGACCAAGACCCTCATCAAGGGCGGCACCATCATCTCGATGGACCGCAAGACCGGCGACTTCGCCAAGGGCGATATTCTTGTCAATGGCACGGAGATCGAGAAGATCGGCAAATCGATCCGCTCCCCGGGTGCCAAAGTCATCGATGCCACCGGCATGATCGTGATGCCGGGCTTCGTGAACGCCCATCTGCACACCTGGCAGACCGGCATTCGTGGTGTTGCTGGCAACTGGTCGATCCCGGAATACCTGCATCAGATGCACGCAACCATCGCGCCACGCTACACCGCCAAGGACACATATCTGGGCAACCTGATTGGGGCGCTCAACCAGATAAATCTCGGCGCGACGACGATTTTCGACTGGTGTCACAACAATTCCACCCCGGCCCATTCCGATGCAGGTGTTCGCGGACTTCAGGAAGCGGGCATCCGGGCCCTCTTTGGACATGGATCGCCCAAGCCGGATGCAAAAAAAGGTGCAAAGCATTTCAGTGAAATTCCGCATCCGCGCGCCGAACTCGAACGCCTTCGCAAAGGTGCCCTGTCCGATGATGATGGCCTCGTCTCGCTGGCCATGTCCGCGCTTGGCGTCGACTTCTCCATCTGGGACGTCGTCGAGCATGACTTTGCTCTGGCCAAGGAACTTGACCTGATCATCAGCACCCATGTCTGGGGCGCACCCACCCGGTTGAACCCGGACGGCTACAAAAAGCTGTCGAAACTCAAGCTTCTCGACAAGCGCCACAACCTAGTCCATGGCAACTACCTACCGGACGACGAATTGCAGCTTGTTCTCGACAGTGGCGCATCCGTCACGATCACGCCCGAGGTTGAAATCCAGATGGGTCACGGCCAGCCATTGATCGGCCGGGTCCGGGCCATGGGCGGGAAGCCCTCAATTGGCATTGATGTCGAATCCAATATCTCCGGTGATATGTTCACGGTGATGCGGATGGCGATGCAGCCACAGCGGCTGGTCGACAATCAGGCGACGGTCCGGGAAACCAAAACCCTTGTTTCAGAGCTTTCGATCAAGCCGCGGGAGGCCCTTGAATGGGCGACGATCAATTCCGCACGTGCCATGGGGCTGGACAAGAAAGTCGGCTCCCTGAAACCGGGGAAACAAGCCGATATCATCATGATCAACGGGAATGACCTGAACCTGTTCCCGGTCCACAACCCGGTCGAGAGCGTGGTTTTCCACGCCCATGGCGGCAATGTGGACACCGTCATGATCGCGGGCAAAATCCAGAAGCAGAACGGCAAGCTGAAATATCGCGGCCTGCGCAGCAAGATGGATGAGCTCGCCAAATCGGGCCGTCGCATCCTGAAAGGCGTCAAACTGGCTGCCTAACCGGGAGTTACCAAGCGGCAGGCTGGTGATGTAATATGACGTCTTCCCCACTGGAGACGACAATGCCTGATGATTCCCCACGGCCCAATTCCCCCGAAGCGCGCGATGCCGCGTCGATTATTCATCCGCTGACCAATCTCAAGACCCATCTTGAGAAAGGCCCGGTGGTGATCGACGAAGGCAAAGGTGTCTGGGTCACCGACATCCATGGCAAAAAATACATTGAGGGCATGGCCGGGCTCTGGTGCCTGTCGCTTGGCTATGGTCAGGACCGACTGGTGAAGGCGGCCGCCGACCAGATGGCGCGCCTGCCCTACTACCATCTGACCAATCACAAGAGCCATTCACCCGTCATCGAACTGGCAGAAAAGCTGCTAGAGATGGCACCGGTCCCGATGTCAAAAATCTGGTTTGCCAACTCCGGATCGGAGGGCAATGACAGCGCAGCCCGGATCGTCTGGTACTACTGGCACGCCAAGGGTCAGCCGGAAAAACGCAAGATCATCGCCCATCAGCGCGCCTATCACGGCAACACGATTGCCTCGGCCAGCCTGTCGGGCATGCATTACAATCACGCGTCCTTCGGCCTGCCACTCGATGGTTTCCTGCATGTCACGCCACCGCATCACTATCGCTACGCCGAATCCGGCGAGAGCGAGGAAGACTTCGCAACCCGTCTGGCCGACGAGCTGGACGCCCTGATCATCGCGGAAGGTCCCGAGACTGTCGGCGCCTTCTTCACCGAGCCGATTATGGGATCGGGTGGCGTCATCGTTCCGCCACCGACCTACTATGACAAGATCAAGGTTGTGCTCGACAAGTACGACATGCTGCTGATTTCCGACGAGGTGATTACCGCGTTCGGGCGCACCGGCAACATGTTTGGAACGACCACGATGGGCTTGAAACCCGACATGATCGTCTGCGCCAAGGGGCTTTCGAGCGCTTATATCCCGATCTCCGCTCTTATGGTGAATGCCCGTGTCTTCGATGTGATTTCCGAAGAAAGCGATCGGGTTGGTGTCTTTGGCCTGAGCTTCACCTATTCGGGTCATCCGGTCGCCGCCGCTGTCGCTCGCGAAACGCTGCGCATCTATGAAGACGAAGACATCGTCGGACATGTGCGCGCCATGGAGCCGCATTTCCAGGGCGGTCTGCGCGAGCTGCTCGATCACCCTCTCGTCGGTGAAGTGCGTGGCATGGGCCTGGTCGCCGGCGTCGAACTGGTCAAGGACAAGGCCACCGGCGAAGCTTTTGACCCCGCGCTTGGCGTCGGTCCCTTCTGTAATGACCGGGCCGAAGAGCATGGCCTGATCATTCGCGCCATCGGCGACACCATGTCGTTCTGTCCGCCTTTGATCATCAGCAAGGACGAAATCGAGGAAATGATCGCACGGTTCAGACTGGCGCTCGATGACACGATGGAGATGTTGCAGGAGCGCGGCGTAAAATGAGCGACAGCCTGACAGCCAAAACAGCCTCCGAACTCGGGGAGCTATATGCCAGCGGCGAGCTTTCCCCGGTCACCGTCACAGAAGCGGTCCTTGCGCAGATCCAAGCGCACAATCCGACCCTGAACTGCTTCTGTCTGGTTGATGCAGATTCGGCATTGGCCACCGCCGGGGAGTCCGAAGCCCGATGGCTCGCGGGTGAACCGCTCTCGGTGATCGATGGTGTGCCCACATCCATCAAGGACCTGACCCTGACCAAGGGTTGGCCGACACTGCGGGGATCGCGCACCAGTGACCCCAAGGGACCCTGGGACGAAGACGCACCCGCAACAGCACGCCTGCGAGAAGCCGGTGCTGTTCTTGTCGGCAAAACCACCACACCGGAAATGGGCTGGAAGGGCGTCACCGACAATCCGTTGACCGGGATCACGCGCAACCCCTGGAACCCTGAACGCACGCCGGGCGGGTCCTCGGGCGGCGCGGCGGCCGCAACAGCGGCTTTCATGGGTCCGTTGCATCAGGGGTCTGACGCGGCCGGGTCAATCCGTATCCCGGCGGCTTTTTCAGGGGTCTTCGGACACAAACCGACCTTCGGACTTGTCCCGAACTATCCCCTGCCCCCGCATATCGGAAGTCTCGCCAATATGGGGCCGATCACCCGCACCGTGACCGATGCGGCCATCATGCTGAACGTGCTCGCGCAGCCGGATTCACGTGACTTCATGTCCGCGCCATCCGTCGCACAGGATGAAAACTATCTGAACGGCCTTGAGGCTGGCATCGAGGGCGTTCGGATCGCCTATAGCCCCACCCTTGGCGAGAACGGCTGGGCCGATGACGACGTCGCCAATGCCGTCAAGGCGGCTGCAGACGTCCTGTCCGACCTTGGCGCCATCGTCGAGGAAGCCGATCCGGTCATCCCACCGACCCGGCCGATCATTGATGCGATCTGGTCGACGGCAGACACCTGGCTGGTCGATCAGATGTCGCCCGAACAGCGTGACATGATGGACCCGGGCCTGCTCGCAATCGCTGAAGAAGGCCGCAAGGTTGGTGTGACCGAACTCGTCGATTCCTATGCCAAACGCGTGCTGCTGGGAAATGCCATGGCGCGGTTCCACGAAACCTATGACCTGCTGCTGACCCCGCAAATGCCGCTCGAAGCGTTTGCGGCCGGACAAAATGTTCCCGATGGCCGGAACATGAAGGAATGGGTGGACTGGTCGCCCTTCACCTATCCGTTCAACCTGACCATGCAGCCGGCCTGTTCGGTCCCTTGTGGTCTGGGTGATTCTCGCATGCCGATCGCGTTCCAGCTTGTCGGACGACACTGGGAAGACGCATTGGTGCTTCGCGCAGCCCGGGCTTACGAGAAAGCCCGTCCTTTCGCGGCAGCCCCCGGATACGTCTGAGGCTGCCCCCGGTACTAGATTGCTTCGCCTGCGGCTCGCAATGACGGTCTGATAAAGTTGTCATTGCGAGGAGCATCGCGACGAAGCAATCCAGAGTGAGCTTCACCTAAGTTGCGGAGAGCGGGCACTTGAAACAACCAGCAGTCTATATTGTCACCAACAAGCGCAACGGAACTTTGTGCACCGGCGTGACCTCCAAACTACCGCAGCGCATAGCGCAACATCGTTGCGGTGACATCCCCGGTTTTTCCGCTCGTTACAACTGTCGAATTCTTGTCTGGTTTGAATTGCATGACGAAATGCTCTCTGCAATCACGCGTGAGAAGCAAATCAAAGCCGGTTCGCGCGCACGAAAGCTCGCGTTGATCGAAAGCGGTAATCCCACGTGGCGTGATTTGTACGAGGAACTTTTCTAAGAATCAGCGTGTCGGCTCTGGATTGCTTCGCCTGCGGCTCGCAATGACGGTCTGATAAAATTGTCATTGCGAGGAGCCTCGCGACGAGGCAATCCAGTCTCAATGACGACTGTACTCAAACAATTGGCAGACCTTCCGGACGACGATTACGCCAAGGCATTGCAGTTTCCAGCTGGGCCGAAAGCCGCAACAAGGTGGCTTCATCGGCAAAAGCACCAACGGCCTGAACCGAGACAGGAAAGCCTTCCTCAGTCGTGCCCACAGGCAGGCTGATCGCCGGTTGACCGGTCAGGTTGAACCACACGGTGTAAGGCGAGAACGCGGCCACCCGGTCCCAGTATTCATCAGCGTCATCCATCATCATATCGAGCCAGCCGAGTTTCGGCGGCATGTGACCGAGACCCGGTGTCAGCAGGACATCATAGGCCTCATGGAACGCCGCCATGCGGCGGCCCGCGCCATGCATACGGCCTTGCGCGAGAAACACATCATAGCCGGTGACCGATTCACCTTTTTCCGCCGTTGCGGCCACAACCCGCTCTATTTCACCTTCTTCGGGAAGTCGGCCCTTGGTCGGATGTAGGCGGATTGTCTGGGCAGCATTGGACGCCATGAGCGTACGGAAAATATCCTGCATTTCATCGTTCACAAGCGGTGGATCGACCTCCTCGACCTCATGTCCAAGATCGGCGAGCACCTGCAGCGTCTCGTCGAGAACCCGAGCATGTTCGCCATCACATTTCGCGCCGGTGGCACCGCCATAAGAGAAGGCAATCTTCAGTGACCCGGGATCGGCACCAACTGCTGTGAGGAACGGTCGCGACGGCGGCGGCGCAAAATACGGATCACCTGCTGCCGGACCGGCCGTAGCATCAAGGATTGCAGCATGATCGCGGACCGTGATCGAAACCGTGTGCTCGGCGACAATGCCGCCCATCCGCTCGCCAAGACCCGGTGAGAAGCTGTTGCGCCCCCGCGTGGGTTTCATGCCCACGAGACCGCAACAGGATGCCGGCACACGGATTGACCCGAAACCATCGCTGGCATGGGCGGCGGGCAGGATGCGTGCGGCCACAGCAGATGCCGCCCCGCCCGATGATCCGCCTGGCGTGACATCACCATCCCAAGGGTTCTTCGTCGGGCCATAGAACTGCGGCTCACACGTGATCGACATACCGAATTCACATGTGTTGGTTTTGCCGAAAATGGACATTCCGGCCGACTTAAGGCGGATCACGGTTTCACTGTCCGCGTCAGGCACAACATCTTCCATAAATTTGCTGCCTCCCGTGGTCGGCGTACCTGCGATGGCCGCCCCCAGATCCTTGATCAGATAGGGCGCGCCGGACAGCGGCCCATCGGGCAGGTTACTCCTGGCCATATCACGACCGTGCTCATACAACTCCAGAACGATCGCATTAAGCCCGGGATTGCGGACCTCGCACCGCGCGATCGCGGCCTCCAGCACCTCTGCGGCGGTCACATCGCCGTTCCTGACCAGTTCTGCCAGACCCATGGCATCGTAGGATTCATACTCACTAAAGCCCGACATGGCTGTTCCCCGTCTCTGATGTGTTTTACGCACGCGCCCTGTACACTCTGGCGCGTCACCCCAACATGGTCCACCGAAACACCCGAAGATGTCACGCTCCAACATTCTGCTCGGATCGATCCTTGCCGGCGCGGCGGGAATTGGCTTCGCTGCCAATTCGACTGCGGCCAAACTCGCCTATGACGGTGGGACGAATCCACTGACATTCCTGACGCTCCGCTCCGCCCTGGCGGCCCTGCTGGTGCTCACCATTGTCCTGATCACACGCCGCAGTCTGCGAATGCCGTTTCGCCGCCGACTGGCGGCCTGTGGCATCGGCGTAATCCTTGCGACCTATTCCTATGGCGTGCTCGCGGCCATTCAGTACATCCCCGTCGCGCTCGCAATCCTGATTTTCTACACCTTTCCACTGCTGACAGCCGCCTATACCTGGGTCTCGGGTCGCGAACGTCCGACCGTTCTCTCCGTCGGCGCCTTGCTGGTCGCGTTTCTCGGGCTCGGTCTGGCTCTGGATATCGGCAGCGGGCAGATGAACCCGCTCGGTATCGCGCTCGCGGCAGGTGCAGCTCTGGGTGTCACAGCCGTTATCCTTCTGAACAATCGGCTCGTGGGCAGCGAGGATTCCTATCCGGTGACGTTACACATGATGTTTTCGGCTGCCGCGCTCTGCGCCCTTGTCACCGTGCTGCTTGGTGATTTCATGCTCCCCCAGACAAATACCGGTTGGGCCAGTCTGGGTATCGGAACCGCATCCTACGCAGCCGCGATCACCACCGTCTTCATCGCCGTATCGCTGGCCGGGCCCGTACCTGTCACGCTGTCAATGAATTTGGAACCGGTGGCGAGCATGGCGCTGGGCTTTATGGTGCTCGGCCAACTGCTTTCGGGCATTCAGTTGCTCGGCGCGGGACTGGTCATAATGGCCGTCACATCGGTACGCTTGGCCGATATACGAAAGACTAGCACAATCACCTTGCCACGTCAGGAGACGAACTGATGACCTCACTCACAGAACACACAATGGCCATTGCCGAAATCCTCAAGGCACGCGGCGAGACGGTGGCCGTGGCCGAAACCTCGGCGGGAGGTCTGGTATCGGCTCAATTGCTGGCCGTTCCCGGCGCATC
>Ga0181560_10000735_pt1 | contig 30269 bp, 33 predicted proteins | sample 011ome_20_FD_133751 | JGI IMG/M metagenome (GOLD analysis project Ga0181560, IMG submission 133751) | Coastal salt marsh microbial communities from the Groves Creek Marsh, Skidaway Island, Georgia - 011509CT metaG (megahit assembly) | ecosystem: Environmental > Aquatic > Marine > Intertidal...
CAAAGTCGATCACTGTAGTCTTGGTCATGTGGCATATCCTTTTCTCAGTGAGAATTGCGGCGCGTCAACAACGCCATGATATGCCGCCCATCCGGGCCGTCACCAACTTTCGGCTATAACTCTTTCATGAGTCTTTCCTCCAGATAAGTAATTCGTTTGAAATTAGGCTTTGGTCAGTTGGTCACGCGAAACTAGGCTCATATTTTAACTCCCATTCATAAGATCACCTACCTATTCTGGCACGCAAATTTCACCTGCGATGGCAGCTTTACCCGTACGTAAGACCAGACCAACGACCATGACATAGAGGACGGCAAGCAGAGTTGCCCCGATCCATTGGTGGGCCACCGAGGTTGCCTCATGTGCATAGCCAAAGCTTGCGATCGAAAGAGCGGCAACTGGGAACGACAGAGCCCACCATGACAACGCAAACGGAACTTTGCGCAATTTCCTCACTTGGGTGACAACCAGCAACGCAAAGACGTATCCGGCGCTCAGCAAGAAATGGCCAAACGGCCCAACTTCGCCAGACAGCCGCAACCAGCTCGTGAATGCCACGGCTGGCGGCGCGACAAGAATCATCAATGTCGGGACCATTTTACCGGGCATGGGATCATGGAACATCAACCGGTTCATAACCAAAGTTAGCAAAACGACCCAGAATACCAGACCGCCGGAAAAGAACAGCCATGACACTTCGGTGTAGCCAAGCCTCGCACCAGCTAGCGGCACGATGACATTGCCAACGGCGGGAATAAACCATGCGGGCGTTATCATTGCGGGTTCGAAAGGCCGATGACCGATCCACGCGGAAATGACCGCAAGCGCGAGGATACCCTGCAATACCGTCCCCACGAGCCAGATAACAAACGCGATCTGTGGCTGTTCGTCTAACATTGCCGTCGCCAGCAAAAGTAAAGAAATTGAGACCGCAGGAAAGAAGGCGATGCGTATGGGGTGGTTCCATTCGGCCGCGACCGCGTGAGGGTGGCGTAGAATTTTTGCAAAATACCCGAGCGATACGACCGATAACATTGTAACCGATAGAGCGAGCGCGATGGCCGACCCGGTATGCTGGATACTGAAACTGGTCTCTGCGGCACGGGTCGCCAATGTCAGCCCCATCATTCCCATCCCAATCGCAAAAAGCATGATTGGAAAGTGCGCAAGCTTCGAGTGAGGCGCGGAGGAAGGAACAGACGCTGACATACGAGACCTCGTTGATGGGCTTTGCCGGAAAGGATTGAATTCTTACAAATTCGTGAGACCGATACCACGCTTCCGAACCTAACATTCTTGTTTCCGAATGTCATGAATTGCGTCCGTACTGCTTTGATTCATATCAAGGGATCTGCGGTTTCGACAGGAAAGCGTATAGCGCCTTTGTGAATGTTCAAACTTACGCGCTTCCCCGAAGCTTAATTGGAGGTTTCTGCAAAATAGCGTAGATGTAACGGGGCGTGACCGAAACCATTTTAAAGTGGCATAATTTGCATAATAAGGAAGCGACCAGATGACATGGCAGTATGCGCATTTCGAGGCGGTCTTTGTCACATTGATGGCACTCGTTGCTGTCGTTGTCATTCTCCAACAACGCCGCACGCCACAGTCGACCGCCGCGTGGTTGCTATTCATCATTGTCGTGCCTTACGTTTCCATTCCACTGTTTCTGGCGCTAGGATTCCGCAAACATGCCAGCCAGTTCACGCCCGTTTCTTTTGCGGACATGCCCAAGCCAAGCGGGCAAGCAACTGTGTTTCAACATTACGACCTCCCCGCCTTAACCGACGGGAATGACCTTCAATTACAAACATCCGGCAAGAGCGCCCATGAGACGCTCATCGCGCTGTGCAATTCTGCGACACGCGATCTTGATGTATTATTTTATATTGTCGCGAATGATCCTGTGGGTCGAAATTTTGTCACAACCCTGACCGCTAAAGCAAAGGAAGGCGTGCGGGTGCGCTTGTTGATGGACGGGTTGGGAAATCTGATGCCGCCACGGGCTGCTCTTGCTGCATTCAAAAAAGCGGGAGGTCAGGTCCTCTATTTTTCGCCACTGATACAACGTCCTAACATCGGCCATCTTAACCTGCGCAACCACCGCAAGATGGTCATCGCAGACGGGCAACGGGTTTTTGCGGGCGGCATGAATGTGGGGACCAAATATATGGGGCCGCAAATGAATGAGGACTGCTGGACTGACCTCGCATATCGTTTGGAAGGGCCTGCGGTTGCCGCCTTCCGTGATGTCTTTGCCTCCGATTGGGTCACGGCAGGAGGCAGGCCTTCCCCTCTCGGCGAGATGCGCGGTTCCCAAATTGAGGGCACAACCACAGCACAACTGATCCCCTCCGGCCCCGACGTCCGCGGCGACCCCCTTCATGAAGGTCTCATCAGTGCGATCCATCAAGCAACGCAGCGGGTTTGGATCGTGACCCCCTATTTCCTACCAACAGAATTTTTGGGCAGCGCTCTGTCGATCGCGGCCAAACGTGGTGTTGATGTGCGTATCCTCGTGCCGCAAAAGTCAAACCAAAGGCTCGCAGATTTTGCGCGCGGTGCGTATCTGCGCGAGATGCAGGATGCGGGCTGTAAAATCTACTTCTTTCAAAACGGCATGATCCACGCCAAGGCGGGTATTATAGACAACACCGCCTTTGTTGGTTCAGCAAACTTTGATGTGCGCAGTATGCTGCTGAACTTTGAAGTTGTCCTGTTTGTTTCGGACACAGGCAGCGTTGAGGACATTGCCAACTGGTATCTTTCGCAGGAACGCCTATCTGAAACAGGTATTCACCCAGCGGGCCTTTTTAGGCGCATATCCGAGGGGATTTTTCGCCTAGGGGCCCCGATACTATGACTAACCAACCCTGCCCTCGGTTTCGCATCGCGAGTTATAACATACGAAAAGCTATGGGCACGGACCGTCGCCGTGACCCGCACCGGATCATGGGTATCATCGCGGAGTTGGCGGCGGATATCGTGATTTTGCAGGAGGCCGACTTGAGGTTAGGCGCGCGTCGTTCTGCCCTTCCAATACACGAATTAGAGACTCGGACGGGCATGGTCGCCGTCCCGATTGCAGACAACGACGTCAGCCTTGGGTGGCACGGGAATACCATTTTATTGCGTCCAGACATTCGAGTGAACGACATGCAAAAGCTTAACCTGCCTGGCATTGAGCCGCGTGGGGCCGTGATCGCCGATGTCGCGATCAAAGGGGTGGCGTTGCGAGTCACTGCCGCGCACCTTGGGCTTTTGCGCAGCTCACGCAGGCGGCAACTTTCAGCGTTGATCGAAGCGTTGGACGTGCTTGATGCCACACCAACGCTCATTGCGGGGGACTTTAACGAGCGGTCTTTGCGGGTCGGTTTGGGACGTATCGCGCATCAATTTACGATCTACGCACCGGGCAAAACCTATCATGCGAATGTCCCGCTGGTGGCGCTCGACCGCATAGCACTTGATCAGAACCTGACGTCGTTTGACGGTGGAGTGATGAATACGCCCGTCGCCCGCCGCGCGTCCGATCATCTACCGATTTGGATGGACGTGGGGGTAACTAAATTCACCTCGTAAGATTGCGCCAGGTCATTTGCCAGACCTACAACCAAACTATCGGTCGCGCGATTTCCGGCGACAGGAAAGTCTTGGCCAGCCTCTCACTTTTGCATACGGAACCAGCAAAAGGTGAACTCTTGTCGCGAGAGGATGAGCGATCCCATTCGGGTAAAGGCGGTTTATTCGTGCACTGCCGCGACCGCTTTACTTCGATCAATGCCCGAAGACTGGCGGATTTTCTATCCCGCTAAGTGAGCTCTTTACCAGCCTGCGCGATCCCGGTTCGCAAGATTGATACAATTTCATCAATGTCGGATTTAGTAATGATCAACGGGGGCGAGATTACGCAAGAACTATAAATCGGGCGGAGAAGCAAACCTAGGTCCTGACAGATCGCGTCAATCTTTGCCGCAAAGGCGCAATCGCGGCCTACGTCAGGCACGTTGAGGTCTGCCTGAACCTCAACACCTGCCATCAGGCCAATAACGCGTACGTCAATCACACCGGGAAGGTCGCTCAAAGTGTTCATAGCATCCGCGAAATAAGGGGCTATGTCACGAACGTGCTCAAGCAGTTTGTCTTTCTCGAAGATGTCCATATTGGCCATCGCGCAAGCGGCAGAAACAGGGTGGCCTGAATAGGTGAAGCCAGACGTGAAAGAACGCGGCTCGTTGCTACTACTGCTGATGTCATTCATCAAACGGTCCGAGATCAGGAGCGCACCCATTGGTAGATAGCCCGATGTCATACCCTTAGCAGTGGTGATCATGTCTGGCACCACGCCGAAGACATCTTCGGACGCAAAGTAGTAGCCCAACCGCCCAAACGACGTGACGACCTCATCTGCGATGAAAAGAACATCGTGTTTTTTACAGACCTCATGGCATCCTTTGAAATATCCCTCAGGCGGGATAATCACGCCGCCCGAACCCAAGACAGGTTCGGCAATAAATGCGCCGACTTTATCCGCGCCTATCTCAAGGATTTTCGCCTCTAGCTCGCCGACGAGAAGATCGCAGAAGTGTTCAACAGACATGCCCGCAGGGCGGTTCATTGGCTTTGGGTTAGAAATGAAGTGAAAAAGACCTTCGAACATATCCATGTTCGCTTTTTCGCTAACCTTGCCAGAGGCGCTACTGCTTAGATAGGTGCTGCCGTGATACCCGTTGATCCGCGCGATGATCTGTTTTTTCTCGGGGCGACCAAGGCAGTTGTTATAAAAGAAAACAAAACGCAGCGCGGAATCGACAGCCGTCGAACCTCCAGTGGTGAAGAAGATGTTGTTCAAATCACCGGGTGCGATACTTGCCATGCGTTCGGCCAGTTTGGTCGTCGTAGCCGCCGCCATATACCACGGCGAAAAATACGAAAGCTGTCCCATTTGCTTTGCCACGGCGTCAATTATTTCCTGACGACCGTGACCGACGTTCACGCACCACATGCCGCCGGGGCCGTCGATCAATTGATTGCCCTCCACGTCTTGCACGTAAATCCCCGAACTTCCCTGAAGAACTGTCCATTCCTCTTTACCCATAGCGGACACGTCCTGCCATGGATGCACAAAATGGCGGTCTGACATGTCTGTTGGTATGGTCATAAACCTGTCCTTTGGAAACTTTTGGTAGCTTGCGAAGCGGGCGACTGCCGAGATCGCAAGAGACGTCACTTGGATAAATTTGTAGTTCATTATATTTTTAGACTCAACGTTAATATTTATTGAAACTTAAATAAACCTCACATACAATCCTCTGATGGGACTTCGTGACCAACAGAAAGCGGAACGCAGGCAGCTTATCCTTGATGCTGCTACTGACCTTTTTGGGCGCCGTGGCTTCGAAAACGTCAAAGCGGAACAAATCGCAGAAGCGGCGAGAGTGTCGATCGGAACGCTCTACAATTACTTCCCCGGTAAAAATGAAATTCTGATGACGCTTATCGCAATCGAAAACGAACGTTTGGAAGACATCGGCCGATCATTTGTGCCAAACTTGAGCGGGCCTGTCGCGGAAATATTCTGCGAATACCTCCTCCAGTTTTTCGCACCGCAAAACATGCTTTTAAACAAAGATTTGTGGCGCAAAGGCTTTGCGATCTCATTCGCGGATGTAGCCTCGCAAGAGGCACGAAGACTCCGGAAGTCGGACCGTGTATTAAGCCACCAGATTACAGAATTGGTCAGGGCTATGCAGGCAGCAGGACTATTGCGCAGCGATCTCGACTGTGCTGTCTTTGGGGCGACCTTGTTTAATAACGCCAATATGCTGTTTCTAGATTTCGCACGCTCGGAAAACAGGCCTTACGAGAGCGTGATCAATGACATTGAAGCCATGACCCGCTCCCTTGTTCATCTTGCTGAAAATTTCTGACGCATCCCCCTCACTTTTCGCTAGTAATCGGATAGTAACTTCTGTTTGTCTTGGGCTGACCCCGACAAAGTTCCTTGCGGCGGCACTCTCAGAGGCACTCAATCAATATGGCTGACTACGATTACATCATTGTTGGCGCGGGATCAGCGGGCTGCGTTTTGGCTGAACGGCTCAGTGCCTCAGGAAAATACAAAGTGCTTGTCTTAGAAGCTGGAGGCCGTGGGCGCTCGCCGTGGATCGCGTTACCACTCGGTTATGGGAAGTCATTCTTCAATCCTGCGGTAAACTGGAAATATGAAACTGAAGCCGAAGAGGCGTTGGCTGGCAGGCAAGGATATTGGCCGCGCGGTAAGGTGGTTGGCGGGTCAGGTGCGATCAACGCGCTCGTCTACGCACGTGGATTGCCACATGATTTTGACGACTGGGAAGCGGCGGGCGCTCAAGGCTGGAATTGGGAAACCGTCCGCAAGACATATGACATGATGGAAACCCAAGTCGATGCAGATGGCTCCCGACATGGCGACGGCCCCATGCATATTCAGGATGTTTCAGATCAAATCCACCCAGCAACGCGCCACTTCTTTGCAGCGGCAGGGGAACTTGGGCTACCCGAAACGGCAGATATCAACGGAGAGACGAACGAAGGAGCAGCAGTTTACAAAATCAACACAAGTGGCGGGCGGCGAATGCATTCCGCAAGAGCGTTCCTGAAACCAGCTTTAAAACGGCCAAACGTCACACTGATGACCGGAGCGTTTGTAGAGCGCATCGTCTTTGATGGCCGCCGCGCGGATGCCGTTGAAGTGCTACACCGCGGGCAGTTGGTCACGTTAAAGGCAAAACGCGAAATTATCTTATCAGCGGGCGCCGTCACCTCGCCGCGCATCCTGCAACTCTCGGGGATTGGCCCCGTTGAGACGCTGCAAAGGTTGGGTATTACTCCGATACTTAACGCGCCGCATGTGGGCGGCAACTTACAAGACCATCTCGCGGTTAATTATTATTTCCGGGCAACCGAACCCACGTTGAACAACGTGTTGAGCCCGTTCCACGGTAAGGTTCGCGCCGCTTTGCAATACGCGTTGACCCGACGCGGTCCATTGTCTTTGTCTGTGAACCAATGCGGCGGCTATTTTAGATCAACCTCCGATCAAACATATCCTGATCAACAGCTTTATTTTAACCCGGTCACCTATACGACGTCACCAAACGGCAAACGCAGTGTGATCCGACCTGACCCGTTCGCAGGTTTCATCATCAGCTTTCAGCCCTCGCGGCCCACGAGCCGTGGACGTATCGACATCAGTGCAAACGACCCCAACGCCGCTCCATTGATACGCCCGAATTCACTGGCTACTGAACTGGATCGCGCACAAGTCATGGCAGGTGGACAGCTGTGTCAGCAGTTAATGAATACGTCCGCACTAAAAAGTTTAGTGAAATCCGCAATGGCCCCCGATTTACGCGGCATGTCTCCTGATGATATTTTGGCCGATTTCCGAGAGCGTTGCGGCACTGTCTTCCACCCCGTTGGCACATGCCGCATGGGCGAAGACGCGGCGTCTTCGGTGGTCTGCCCCCGACTGAAAGTGCATCAAGTCTCGGGGCTACGCATTGTGGATGCTTCTGTGTTTCCAAACATCACCTCTGCAAATACGAACGCACCGACCATGATGGTCGCTCATCGTGCAGCGGACATGATCTTAGAGGATGCGATATAAATCCCCCGCGTTCGCGCCACTAGGCCATCTTCGCCATTACCGCGGGAACCATTTCCGGTATATCCTCGGCAATAAGGCCTAGACCGAATGCCTCTGCGCATCTCAGATGCAGAGCCGTACCGATGCATGCCGCGTCGATGGCACTATGTCCTCTGGCCAATAATCCCGTGATGAAGCCTGACAAAACATCCCCCGACCCAGCCGTCGCGAGCCAACCAGCATGGCGGAACAGGCCTGAGGAAACAACATGGCATTCGCCGCTTGGCGCTGCGATGATTGTGTCGACACCTTTGAAAAGGACGACGCAGTTCGCCTTCGTTGCTGCCGCTTTTGCCAATGTCGCGCGGCAAGTTGTCTGGGCGTAAACGTCGGGAATGAAACGGCGGAGCTCCCCTTCATGTGGGGTCATTACATCAAGGGGTTTCAGCGCAAATGCACGCATGCGGCCCATTGCTGACAAAAGCGTAATCGCATCGGCATCGACGCAGATCGGGCAAGTTTGTGTAAGGGTTTGGGCTAGCTTATCTTGCGCTGCGTCATCAAGCCCAAGGTTAGGACCAATGCAAATCGACGATGGGCGAAGCATTGCAAAACAGGCGGTAATTGATGTCTCACCGCCGAATGACTTGATCATAATCGCATTGAGATGCGCCGCGTGTTCACCCACCGCATCGCGTGTACAGGCAACACTGACAAGGCCCGCCCCTATCCTCAACGCGCCACGGGCAGCCAATCGCGCGGCACCTCCGTTGCCAAACGGGCCGGAGACGACAACAGCGTGGCCATAATCATGCTTATGCCGCCCCCCCGACTTTTGCAGTTGATCCCAGCGATGCGGCGTCATCTCAAAGTTTTGCGTATCTTCGGTCATGGCTCACTCTTTTGGGTTGGCTTTCGCTTCTTGAGCGCCTCAAACCCGACTATCACATCGAGTAGTTCTGTCGTGATTTCATTTTGCCTGACGCTGCGGGTTTCGGACAATAGCTCGGCAAGACGGTCATCTACAGTATGCTCGGCTTGCTGCATCAGCGCCAGCCGCGCCGCATTCTCGGTGACAAGCGCGTCTGCTGCGGCGCGAAACATGCTGGCGAAAAGATGCCCGCGCAGCAAAGATTGGAAGAGTGCGGCAGGTGGCATTGTATGATGCGGCAGACTGCGCGATTTCCAAGGTGTGGTTTGAAAATGGGCTATGAGTTCGGCGCTGAGCGGCAAGAGCGGTTTGAATTCCGCCTGTTGCGCAATGTCTCCATCCTGCGAAAAATAGGCAAGCGACACAGCAATGTCGCGAGGAGCGGTGGCTTGTCTGATTTCATCGAGTTTTTGAGTCAAAAGGTTGGCCATACGGCTGATGCCGTCCACGGATGCCGGTGGAAAAAACACGGAGTCTACTGCGAGGTTTTGATCCGCGAGAGCGTCCGCCATTTGTGCGCCGACGCATAGGATCAGTGTTGGTCGGTTGCCGATTTTAGCGGTCATATGGGCGGCGAGGGCCTCATTGTAATTGCCGCAAAGCCCGTGATCTGTGCCAAACACGACGCATATCGATCTGCCCACATTTGCGTTTGGCATATCGAGCCTTGTTCCCGCAAAAAAGGCGTGTAGCCCGTCAAGGATGGTCGCATGATATGCACCAACCGCGCGGGCAGCGTGCTCGTAAGGGACGGCGTTGATGACCGAGAGCGCCTTCATCGTATGCACGACACTGCGGATGCCTCGCATGCTGGTCGTGCGACGTGACAGATCCTCAAGCGATTGGGTCATGGGCGTCTCTCAGGGCAGCGCGTGCTTGTTTGCCCAAATCGATCATGCGGGCCCGTGCATCTTCGCCGAAGGGTACGTCTTGCATGATTTGCTTGGCAATATCTTTCAGGTCACGCCTCGCGGCCGAGCGGATCGTCGTCATCACTGCAACGGTATCCCTCTCCCCCAATCCATCAAGCTGCCCGTCCATTGCGGCAACAAGCACAGCGAGTTGTTCGACAGCAGGCATCGGATCCCGTTCGGCTTGCTGCAATGATGCGCGCACAGCAGCACCGCGTGTGAGACGCGCTCGCGTTTCATCGTCCAAACGCGTGCCAAAGCGCGCAAAGCTTTCGAGTTCTTCGAACTGCGACAACGTCACGCGCAAATTGCCCGCGACCGATCTGAAGGCCGCACTTTGCGCCCTGCCCCCTACTCTTGAGACCGAAAATCCGAGATCTACGGCAGGAAACTGATTTTTGCGCACAAGGCGTGGCGAGAGATAAATCTGCCCGTCGGTGATCGAAATCAGGTTCGTCGGGATGTAAGCCGACAGGTTTTCTGCTTGGGTTTCAACAACCGGCAGCACGGTGATCGACCCACCACCAATGCTTGAGGCGAATTGGCCAGCGCGTTCCAAAAGGCGGGCGTGGATGTAGAAAATGTCCCCGGGAAAGGCCTCGCGCCCCGGCGGGCGACGCAGCAAGAGAGACAGTTCGCGGTAGGACTGCGCGTGGTGCGTAAGGTCGTCCAAAATCAACAGCACATCCCTGCCCTGCCCCGAGAAATGCTCGGCCATCGACATGGCGGCATAAGGCGCAATGAAGGCCAGACCTGCGGCATCCTCGTCGCCTGCGGACATAATGATCGTGCGCTCCATCATTCCGCCATCGGTCACGGCGCCGATGACCTTGGCCACAGCATCGCCGCGTTGCCCAATCGCGCAATAGATGCAGATTACATTCGTGTTGATTTGGTTCAGGATCGCATTGATAACGAGCGACGTTTTGCCCGTCTGCCTATCACCAATCACAAGCTGGCGCTGACCAAGCCCGATCGGCACTGCGGCATCAATGGCCTTGATCCCTGTAGCGAGGGGGCGCGAAACGGCTTTGCGATCCAAAATTTCCGGGGCTTCTCCCTCGACGGGGCGTAAGCCCTCTGTCTTTATCAGGCCTTTGCCATCAAGTGGCGTACCGAGGGCGTCAACGACACGCCCCAAAAGACCTGCGCCTACCGTCGTGCTCACCACCGTTTGCGTACGCGTCACGGCTTCTCCGACGCGTACCATTGCGGTTGACCCCAAAAGAACAACACCAAGGCGATCGGGTTCGAGGTCCAGAACCACACCCTGCACGCCGCTTTCAAATTGCAGCAATTCGTCGGAGAGCGCGTGCTTGAGGCCGACGACAATCGCGATCCCATCAGCGACCTCGGCGACCCGTCCGTTCTCGATCACTTGTGGCGCAGGCGACGGGCTATCGATGATGATCTGCAATAACGCCTCTGCAGATGTCAGGTCACGTTGCATTTGTTGCAGCTTTCGCGTCGCTGTTTTCACGCAAGCGGTCGCGCACGGATTCCTCTAGTGCTGCGATATAGCTGTCCACGGTCCAACTTACTTCTGACCCACCGATACGCAAAACGATCCCAGCGGCTTGGGTCCCAGCGGTTGCAAACTGCACGGAGATGTTTGGCAAGCAGGCCTTGAGGGCCGTCTCGAAAGCTTTTTGCGCGTCAATTGAGAGCTGCGACTGGCTGCTGACAACCGCCTTTGTCGCCTTGGCATCCAAATCCGCAAGTAAGGGTTTAATTTGGGCGGCAAGCCGCTGTGCTATTTGCTTCTCCAAGTTCTCATCCGCCAGATCGGTAAGGGCCTTGCGGGTCAGTGCCAACAGCGCGTTGGCACTGGCGATGTTGAGACGATCAAAATAGTGTCGCGTGTCTAGCTCAAGCTGAGACTGCCAATCTGCGCGCTCTTGCGCTAGACCGTCTCGTGCCGCGGCGACCAGCGCGTCACGTTGCGCCTCGGCGCTTTTTCGGATTGTCTCGGTCATCTCGGATTGCGCCTGATTGAGTAAGGCGACCTTCTCACGATACGCGTTCTGCTCGTTTTCAGACTCTTCTTTCGCTGTCACTGCCTCTTGCATACGGCGCGAAATCTCTGCCTCACGTGCGTCAATCCCGTCCAAGATGGGTCGGTAGAGAAACCGTTTGAGTAACCAGACCAACACAAGAAAGTTGGCGATCTGGGCGGCCACTGTGATCCAGTCGATCGACATGGGTTATCCGCCTGTTGTGGTTGCCGCCGCAGCCACCGCCGCGTTCCAGAATGGATTTGCGAAGATCAAGATCATTGCGACAACGAAACAATAGATTGCAGTGGATTCGATCATCGCGAGGCTAACGAACAATGTGCGCGACAAGGTCGAGGCCGCATCGGGTTGTTGGGCAATCGCGCTCAATGCAGTTGAGGCGGCGCGCCCTTCTCCCAGTGCGGGGCCGATTGCGCCAATTGAAACGGTAATCCCTGCGGTGAAAATCGAGATTGCAGCAATGAGACCTGTATCTGTCATGGTATTTCCTTTTCTGCTTTCGAAATGGGAGGCGCTGCGGTGGCGCTGGAGATGTAGACGGTGGCCAAGATGGCAAAAATGTAAGCTTGGATGATGCCCGTCAGGAGGCCCAAGACATCCATCAACACGGGGAAGAAAAACGGCGCGACGCTGAGCAGAATGGCCGCGATGACTGCGCCGCTCATAATGTTGCCATAAAGGCGGATGGCGAGGGATATGCCCCGTGAAAACTCGGAGATGATGTTGAACGGTAGCATGATGAACGAGGGTTGGAGGTAGGTTTTGAGGTAACCGCCCAAGCCGCGGCTCGAAATGCCAAACATCGGCACGGCGATCAGCACCGAAATCGCGAGCGCAGTTGTAGTTGAGAGCGATGACGTCGGCGGCTCGAAACCTGGAATGACCAAGAGCAGGTTTGACGTGGCGACGAACAAGAACAGCGTGCCAGAAAAGTAGAGCAGCGGGCGCGACGGCTTTTGAGCAATTTCAGCGATCTGGCCTTGGATTCCCTGCACGATCACCTCAAGCGCCGTGCGCCAGCGATTTGGCGGCACGTCTGGGCGCAGATTCCATGTGATGATGACGGAGGCCACGGTCAACAATCCCATCACGATCCATGTGTAAAAAATGGTTGCGTTGATCGGTATACTGAAAGCGATGAACATGATGATTTGATCGGGAGTAAGGGTCATGATTGTGCACCAATGCGGGCCATCGTGGTGGCGGCGAAGCGCGCGATAAAGAATGCGCTCCCGTATCCGACAAAGGCCCAAGGCCCATATTGTGTTGTCACGAACCAGCCTGCGCCCAGCAGCATCAAAATGCGCAACGCAGCGCTGATTGAGAGGATGCGAATGGGGCTACCTGAGCGTATTGCAATCCGCATCCCATAGGCCAACCCCGCGAAATAGAGAGCGCTAATAGCTGCTCCAAGAGCTAACCCGCTTATGACGGGGGCCAATTCAAAAAGTATCATTCTCCGTTCTCCTCTTTCTTGATCCAGCCCATCACGATGAAAGCACCTACCACGACGCCGCCAAGGATTAGGGCAATCGTCCATGAAAACGTTTGCGGATGGGCGTAATCGAGCCAGCGCCCGAGAAACGCGCCGCCCACGGTTGGCACGACAATGGACCAACCAATCATGCCAAATGTACTGATGCCGCGCAGCGGGCTTGGCCCTGGATTGTCACGGGCCGATTTCATGCGTTTCGCTTGGCGCACGATCTCGTCTTTGGATTTATCCGGCGGATGCGTCATGGATGCGGCCTTTGCAATTGTGCGAACCTGCGGACCATGTTGGCCTCTAGGCGCGACATAGCAGAACGCGCTTGCCGTTCATCTTCATCCATTTGAACAAAGCTGTCCTCGACGGTGTCTTTCAGACTGGCAAGGTCATCACCCTTCACGCCCCGCAAGGCGGAAATCGAGACATCATGGCCTTTTTTGACCAATATCCCCTCATCGATACCAAAGATTTTCTCAGTGCCGTCGGCCAAACGAAGGGTCAAAACCGAAGGTACAAGAGCGGTGACAAAATCAGTGTGGTTGGGCAGAAGTCCAAAGCCACCGTTTTGCGCGACGGCGGTCAGCCGTGTGGCTTGCCCCGCGAAGAGAATGCGGGTTGGCAGTCGCAGGGTAACGTTCATTTCAGCAGACATACTCATGGCTTGTCCGCCAATTCGTCGAGTGCACCGATCATATAATAGGCACTTTCGGGCAGATCAAAATCCGTCAGCTCTAGAATGGTTTCGCAGCCGTTTAACGTGTCGGCGATCGGGACCATTTTGCCCTCTACTCCGCTAATCGCGCCGGTCGTTACGAATGGCTGGGTCAAGAAGCGCTCTAGCCTGCGGGCCCGTGCCACGGTCGCGCGATCCGCTTGCGAGAGCTCTTCAAGGCCAAGCATTGCAATGATATCGCGGAGTTCTTCGTAATCTGCCAAGGTGCGGCGCACGGCGCGGGCGATGTCATAGTGACGCTGCCCGACGACTTTTGGCGTTAACATGGCGGATGTGGAGGCCAAGGGATCAACGGCCGGATAAAGCCCTTCACTGGCGCGTTTGCGCGACAAGACGACTGAAGCCGAGAGGTGCGAAAAGATGTGGGCTGCGGCGGGGTCGGTGAAGTCATCCGCAGGCACATAGACCGCTTGGATCGAGGTGATCGCTCCGCGTTTTGTCGAGGTAATCCGTTCCTCTAATGCTGCAAGTTCGGTGGCCATCGTCGACTGATATCCAACGCGCGACGGCATACGGCCCATCAAGCTGGAGACCTCTGACCCCGCCTGCACAAAGCGGAAGATGTTATCGATGAGCAGCAGCACGTCCTGCTCTTTCTCGTCGCGGAAATATTCGGCCATGGTCAAGGCCGTATTGCCGATCAAAAACCGCACACCGGGGGCCTCGTTCATTTGGCCGAATAGCATGACGGTTTTGTCAATTACGCCCGCCTCACCCATTTGGCGGTAAAGTTCTTCGGCCTCGCGGGAGCGTTCTCCGATGCCGCAAAACAGGCTTACGCCACTGTGATGCTGCACTGTGTTATTAATTAATTCGGTGATCAAAACGGTTTTACCCACACCAGCCCCGCCGAATAACCCGGTCTTTCCGCCCCGCTCAATTGGGGACAATAGATCGATCGCTTTGATGCCTGTTTCCAAAATTTCGCTGTGCAAAACGCGGTCGCTTAGCTTTGGAGGAGACTGATGGATGGAACGGCGCTCCGTTGTCGCCAGCGCAGGGCGGCCATCAATCGGTGCGCCAAAGACGTTAAGCATCCTCCCCAGAACCACATCACCGACGGGGACGGTGATCGGCCCGCCAGTTGCCGTTACTTTCATACCTAACCCAAGACCGCGCACGGGGGCCAAGGCCATCGCACGTACCAAACCATGACCAATCAGCGCCGTGACTTCGAAAGCAATCAGCCCCGCGTAAAGTAGATCATGGATGCGCGGGACTGCGCCCTCAAAAGCAATGTCGACAATCCCGCCATGAATGGCCGAGATTTGCCCTTCCTGGGTCGGCTCCGTTTTGGATTTCGGCAAAGCCGTCATAGGGTCCGCTCATTTCGCGTAATACCATGCGGCACAAGTCAATACCCGTGCCGCTTTGGTAGGTTAGTAGACGAGGAAAACCGGCTGGTCTGTCTGCGCGATGAGACTGCGGGTCGTGCCGCCAAATAGCGCCTCGCGTGTGCGTGAATGGCCATAAGCGCCCATCACGATCAAATCGGCTCTTGCTTCCTTCGCCCTCGCAAGAATGGCCTCGCAGACATCAAGGCCACCGCTAGGGTATTGCTGCACAACGACATTGCAGCCATGATGAGATAGCCAAGTCGCGATATCGACGCCTGGGTCTTCACCTTGGCTTGCCTCAGGCATTGCGGGATCAATTATGCCCACGATAACCTCGTCGGCTTTCTGTAAAATCGGAAGCGCCTGATGGACAGCTCTCGCCGCGTGAATCTGCGTATTCCAAGCGACAAAGACCCGCTTTGCAGCACCCAGTGCCGTAGCATCACGATCATTAAGCACAACACCAATAGGTGAGTTGAACAACACCCCGTGTAACACTTGCTTGAACAGATTGGGGGTTTGACGCAAATCCTCGCTCACAAGAGCCACATCACAATAAAGCGCCCTTTGTGCAATTGCATTCGCGACCAAAGCGGGGTCGTTTGCTAGCGTTGCCACCTCACCAGCGACGTCATGTTGTTGCAGTAGAACTTCGATTTCATCGACCTTCGCCTGCAGCACCGCGCGGTTCTCAGTCAACTCCTCCTGCCAATTATCAGGAACATCTGTCATGCCATAAGGCGGCACCCCTAAGGCGTAATAGGGAAACACGGGCAATTCGCCCACGACGAGGATTGATACCCGTGCTGGAATGGCACGGATGGTTTCCAATGACGCAACAAGCCCAGCCATTGGGGTATCCTTGCCGACGACGATCATAACGGTACTATTTTTCATGGGATTTCCTACATTTTAGCCAAAAGTATAATTCGGTCCTGTAAACATCGTGGCGTAGAAACTACGCAGCGGCGAGGGGACTACGTCGACGAACCGTCGCCCTTTGAGGCTGTGGTTGCAGATGTTAGCGACTTCCCCAGTTCCATCAGCTTGGCCGTCTCAGCGGCATAGTCGTCCATGACCCTTTGGAAAAACTGCGCTTGAATATGTTGCACCTCAGCGATGCCTTTTGCGTGTAATAATGCATGTTGGGTTTGCACGTCTTCTGCGACACGCTTGGCCATGAAGCTCAAAACTTCCTGACCGTAGTCAGCCACACTTTCGGCCCACGAAGTCCCGAAGTCAGGCATGGCCGGAAACTTTGCTTTTTGCATTGCCTCCATCATGCTTGCCATTGGATTTGCTGCATATGCTGATTTAGCAGATTTCGTCATCGGCTTTCCTTTCTGGTTAACTGATTTCGACTCAATCTTAATCTTCGTTACGTCGGCCGCGTTGATTCATATCAACCGCCCCGACAGGTCAGCTTATTCCTGCATCACATAAGTACCTGGCGCATCACATTGTGGCGCATAGCCTTTTTCAGCAAGGCCCATTGAAGGGGGCGCCGTTTTTTCGCCAGAATGGTAGGCGAGCCATGTGACAAGTTCCGGCCACCATGATCCGTCCACAGGTGCCGTGTTGGCGAGCCAATGATCGGGGTCGGTATATGGATCGTCCTTCTTTTTGATGCGCTTACGGAAATGGCGATGCGGGTGACCAGGCTCGGATACAATGCCCGCGTTATGACCACCGCTAGTCAAAACGAAAGTAACGTCAGTATCGGATAAGAGGTTGAACTTGTAAGCAGAATGCCATGGTGCGACATGATCCCGCTCTGTCCCCACAATGAACACGGGCGCGCGAATGTCCGAAATCGCCACTGGCCTTTCGCCCACAATGTACCGGCCTTCTGCAAGATCATTTTTCAGGAACAGCTTACGCAAATATTCCGAGTGCATGCGGTAAGGCATCCGCGTCGCATCCGCGTTCCACGCCATGAGGTCCGACATTTCCGTCCGCTCGCCCATGAGATAGTCGTGAATGACTTTGGACCAAATCAGGTCGTTGGAGCGTAAAAGCTGGAACGCGCCAGCCATCTGCTTGGTGTCGAGATAGCCCTTCTCCCACATCATGTCTTCGAGATAGGCAAGCTGGCTGTCGTTGATGAAAAGGGTCAATTCGCCCGCTTCGGTAAAGTCGACTTGCGCGGCGAGCAAAGTCAACGTCTTGAGCCGATCATCTCGATCCCGCGCCATTGAAGCCGCAGCAATCGACAACAATGTGCCGCCAAGGCAATAACCCATCGCGTGAATTTTCTCGCCGCCTGTAATCTCATCAATGGCGGTAATCGCATCCATCACCCCCATGGACAGATAGTCATCCATCCCAAGGTCACGATCCGCCGCATCCGGGTTCTTCCAAGACATCATGAACACGGTAAACCCCTGCCCCGTCAGATATTGAACAAGCGAATTATGTGCACTCAAATCGAGGATATAATATTTCATGATCCATGCGGGCACGATCATGATCGGCTCAGGCCACACGGTTTTAGTGGTCGGCGCATATTGGATCATCTCAATCAGTCTGTTGCGGTAGACCACCTTGCCCTTGGCCGTCGCCATGTTACGCCCAACCTGAAATGCATCAACGCCAACCGGCTTTTTGCCGGCATTGGCGCGAGCGGTGTCCTCTACAAAATTCTGCCAACCGCGCATGAGGTTCATGCCACCTTGCTCGATTGTTTTGTTCAAAACCTCTGGGTTGGTCAGCGCGAAGTTTGAGGGCGAAAAAACATCAAGCATCTGGCGGGTTGTGAAGGTCACAACATTTTCATGCTGCGGCGTGACGCCTTCCACATCGGTGGTCATGTTGTGCAGGAATTGCTGGTTCAACAAAAACGCCTGCGACATCATATTGAAGGGCCATTGCTGCCAAGGCTCGCCGCGAAAACGGTTGTCTTGGGGGAGTGGCTGAATGCAGTCCTGCGCTTTTCCAGGTTCACGTCCGCATTCCACCACGTAGCTGCCGAAACGCTTCGCCTTTTTGGTTGCTGCCTCCATGAGCGCCAGTTGCTTGCCGGGTGACGACATCAAATGAAGCGCCCAATCAGAGAACGCGGCCGTGAGTGCAATCGGAGAAATCCCCCCCGTAAATCGTGCCTGCGTCGCTCTCAGCCCTTTATCGAGCGCTTGCTCCATGCTGACGTGAATAGGTGATCGCCGTCCATCCAGACGAGGTTTTGTTTCATGTGGGTTCGGATAGCTTTCCATTGCTCAGACCTTTTTGACGCAAATGCACGCATGCTCTTGTTGCAGTTCAAAGATCCTTGGTCGTTGATATGCGTCAATGCCCGACTGACGTGCAGCCACGCTGGCAAACTGCCCTTCACATCTTGTCGCTGGCTAAAAACGTCATCCAAACGGAAATGAACATCGCGGCCACAACCGGACCGGTGATAAAACCCTGCAACCCAAATGCCGCGACACCCCCAAGCGTCGAAATCAATACGATGAATTCGGGGATTTTTGTGGCTTGTCCAATAAGACGCGGGCGAACGAAATTATCGACAAGTGAAATGACGAGCAAACCGTAAGCCATTAATGCGAAGCCTTGCCCCACCTCGCCTGTCGACAAAAGATAAATCGCAAACGGTATCCAGACCAAAGCTGCGCCAAGCACAGGCAGTAAGGCCAGAAACGACATCAGAACGGTCCATAGGATCGCCGCTGGGATACCAAGCACCCAGAACCCAAGCCCCCCCAACCCCCCTTGAAGCATCGCCACGAGAATGTCGCCGCGCACTGTGGCACGCACGACGAGGCCAAATCGTGCGAGGAGCATATCTTGCATTTCCGGCCGGAACGGCAGCGCTGATTTCACATGGCCCAGCAATGTTTCTCCATCGCGAAACAAAAAGAAGGTCAGGTAGAGCATTACAAACAGGTCCACAAAGAAGTTCGCCGTGCTTTGGCCAAGCTGCAAAACCTGCGACGCAATTGTCGCGATCCATCCACTCACTGCCGCAGCTGTTCTCGCTTGAAAGGCGTCAAAGTCGCTGATGCCCAGCCCCACCACCAGTGAAATAAGAGGTTGCGGCAAGATACTAAAGACTCTCTCAAATAGGTTTTGGAGCGAAGTTTCATCAGCTTGGATCGTGGCCACAAGTGACGTCGCCTCCCTTATGACCGCCACAGACACAAGCAACAGCGGGATGATCACGATCAGAAAGACCAGCGCCAAAGCCACAAATGCGGCAATGTTTGCGCGATTGCGAAAACAGACCAAAATCCGTTGGTAAGTGGGGTAGAAGACCAATGCGATGACAATCGCCCAGAACACAGCCCCAAGGAACGGATAGACGACCCATCCGAACGCGAGCGTCGCGATGCCCACAAGGGCGACTAATGCCTTGTAGTCCTTCATACCTTTGCCATTTTAAATTCCCACTCTGACGGGTTTACGGTCGCTTCAAATCCGACATAAGAGTTGCTTGTGTTTCAGGCGGCAAGAGATCGATTGCGCGGACCAAAACGGCAATTTCCTGCCTTGCCGCGTGCAGTTGATCAATCAAAGAGACCACAACGCCTAGCGCCTCTTTATCCAGCTCAAGATCTTCCGTGAGGTCGCACAACAATTCCAACCGCGCGATATCGATCCGTCCAAAAACGTAACCTCCCGTCGCTTTTTGCGGCTTCACAGCCCCGTCCTCGATGAAAGTGACAAGTTGACGACGAGTGAGGCGCGTCACGGTGGTAACGACCTCGTCTTCGGAGAAAAGTTCTGTCATAGCCCTGCCCCTTTCAACACTTCAGATCGCGGATCGAACGTCTGCGTTTTGCGCCACTCCGTCAGGAAGTCGGTTAGCTTCTTATCGGGTCGAGGTGGCGAGATAATTTTAAGCTCTACCCGTTGATCCCCTTTTATCTTGCCGCCTTTGCGCTCGATCCCGCGTCCACGTAACCGCAGTACCCGCCCCGAACTGGCCCCTGCTGGAACTGTCAGGCCGACGGGGCCATCGATAGTTGGTGCGGTCACTTTGCCACCTAACACGGCCTCGTCAATAGTGATCGGCAATGTCAGGAGGATGTCATCACCCTCGCGACGAAAGACGGCATGTGGCCTCACAAGAATAGTAATCAGGGCATCGCCCGCCTTGCCACCACTGATCCCAGCACCACCCTTGCCGCGAAGACGCAACGTCTGCCCGTCTTCGGTGCCGCGCGGAATTTTGACGGCAAGGCTTTGCCCATCGGGCAACGTGATCCGCGCCTCGCCACCCCGCGCGGCATCAAGGAACGGAACCTCAAGAGAGTAGCGCATGTCCGGCCCTGCGGCAGAAAACCCACGTGTATCAAATCGCGCGCCACCTTGGCGGGCACGATTACGCAGGATTTCGGCAAAGATGTCCGAAGGATCAAAGCTTCCCTCAAAGCCCCTGCTTTGGGTATAGGCATTATGCGGCGCGTCAGAAAAATCACGATAATACTGCCGCTGAGGACGCTCAGCACCTGTCGCGTCAATCTCGCCAGCATCAAACTTTGCGCGGGTTTCAGGATCTTTCAACAGGTCGTAGGCCGCCGAAATCGCCTTAAACCGCGCCTCCGCACCCGCATCATCGGGGTGCAAGTCAGGATGGTTTGAGCGGACAAGCTTGCGGTATGCCTTCTTGATCTCATCGGCCGTCGCGGTCTTGCTTAGACCAAGGGCCTCATATGGGTCGTTAGACATTCGAACTCCTCTTTACGGGCCAAAAACCGTCTTTGAGAAAAGTGTCACAAAAGCCAAAGGCCTTCACTGATTTAGATCAAGGCGATCACGCGCGATGTCCCTATTTTGAGTGTTGATTTCAAAGGATGACGCGTTGACCGAAGCGAACAAATCTCTCCCCGCGGAAACGGAAAACGATCTGCCGGATGTAACTGCGGCAGCGCAAGTACCAGCTCTGCGCGTCGTCGCGCCCAAGCCGACGCCGCGCTCAAATGCGTGGCTTTGGGCTACTGTGGCGCTGTCGGGAGCTTTTCTTGCCGTTGCTGCTTACTCGCAGTTTGGTGGTGCTCAACCTCCCGCAGTCGCCGTCGAAATTGCCACCTATGCGCCAGCGACGCGTATCCTTGCCGTGAATGGCCGCACAGCCGCAGTCACAACGGTGGACTTGCGACCATCGGTCTCTGGTGTTCTCACGTCGCCACTGGTGACTGAAGGTGATCAGGTGACCAAAGGCCAGATCATTGCGCAAGTTGATCCGGTCGCACAGATTGCCGCCATACGGCAAACCGTGGCAGGGCTGGATGCCGCTATTGTTGCCAAACAACAGGCTACCGAGAACTACGAGCGCGCGATTGCGCTTGGCAGCAACATTTCTCGCTCCGACCAATTGGCGGCCACACACGCCCTTGAGACTGCATCGTTAGAGGTTACGCGCCAAACCGCTGCGTTAGATCAAGCGCAAATTGCGTTGGAAAACTATGCGCTGCTTGCGCCATTCGATGGCACGATCTTGTCAGTCGACGCCGAATTGGGTCAAATTGTCGGGCCGTCCTTGCCGCTCCTGACTGTGGCGGACCTCAGCAATCTTATTGTTGAGGCCGATGTCGACGAAACCTACGCCACGCAGATCGCATTGGGGCAGCCCGTTGTTTTGCAGCTCGCAGGCGAGACCACTCTGCGCGATGCCCATATCAGCTTTGTCGCAAAAACTGTGGATGTGGCGACGGGTGGGCTCGCCGTGAAAATGGCTTTTGACGCGCCCGTCACCGCCCCAATTGGTCTAACGGTGACCGCGAATATCATCGTGGATCAATCTGCGTCAGCCCTGACCGTTCCGCGTTCGGCGCTTTTATCTGGCACGGCTGACGCAAGTGTTTTTGTTGTCAAAGACGACAAAGCAACGTTGCGAACAATCTCTGTCATTGATTGGCCAGCTGATCGTTTGATCGTCACTGCGGGCCTGATTGCAGACGACGTCGTCGTTGTGGACGCCACTGGCATCACGGAAGGCCAAACACTCGCGATTGGACGGCCGTAATGCTTTACGCACTCAAAATCGCGTCGCGGTATCTGACGGCGAACAAGGCGCAAACAGTCCTCTTGGTCACGGGGGTAGCGGTTGGTGTTTTCATCTTCATCTTTATGTCCGCTTTGATCGGTGGACTTGCCGAATTCATCCTTTCGCGCACTGTCGGCGACATCTCGCACATCACGATTCAGGCGGAAACAGAAGACCCAAGCTTGCTTATCAACCCCGACGGTGCTGTCCTCTTCATTGCGGAAAAAGGCGTCACCCGCACGGCAACATTAACGGATGCTGCGATCTGGACACCAATGATCGCCCAGTTGCAGGGTGTGAAGGCCGTATCACCACAAATCACCGGCGCGGGCTTTTTGACACGTGGTGCGCAGGTATCTCAGGTGAGCATCACTGGTGTTCAGCCGGGGCAAGAGTCTGCGATCATCAAGCTGGACACCTACACAAAAGAAGGGTCCGAACGGATTGCTGCAGGGTTGATTGTCATGGGCCGTGACCTGGCGGATGATTTGGCGCTCTCACTTGGGCAATCCGTGCGCGTGCAAAGCTCAAATGGTGTGACAACGACGTTAACCCTCAGCGGAATCTATGAAAGTGGGAACGGGGCTATCGACGGGGCACGCGCCTACGTCAGCCTATCCACCGCTCGCACGCTTTTCGCAATTCCACAGGGGGTGACGCAAATCGAAATCAAATTGAACGATTTGAACGCAGCGGACGATATCGCGATACGGATTAGGAGCCTCACCGGTTTGGACGCATCCCCCTGGACGGACGGCGCGGCACAATTGATGGAAGCGCTAAATGCGCAAGCGCAGACGGGCTATTTCCTCAAAACTTTTGCACTCATCACCATTGTGATTGGCGTGGCATCGGCCCTCATGCTCTCGACCTACCGCCGCCGTCCCGAGATCGGGATTATGCGGGCCATGGGGGCCAAGCAGAGTTTCGTTATTTTCGTCTTTGTTATGCAAGGAGCGATGATTGGTTTGCTCGGCGGGTTAACGGGTGCAGGCCTTGGATATGTCGCGCTTTTGCCGTTTCCGCCGCGTGATGCCTTTCAGGTTGGCACTCTGCCGCTCGATATTACCCAAGGATCGTACGGGCTCGCCATCATCCTCACGTTAATCGGTGCCATCCTCGCCTCGATCCTGCCCGCCCGCGCTGCGGCACGCGTCGATCCTGTTACGGCAATCGGACAATGACTGCGCTTCTGGCAGTGACCGATTTGGTCAAAACATTTGGATCAGGAGACGTCGCAACGCGGGTTTTGCGGGGCTTGTCGCTCGACCTTGGGAATGGCGAAATGGTCGCGCTGCTTGGCGCCTCTGGCTCTGGCAAGAGTACACTTCTGACGATCCTTGGCACGCTGATGAAGCCCACATCGGGTCACTATGAGATGCTGGGCCAAGATTTGATGGTCGCAAATGACAAAGAGTTGACCGACTTTCGTAACAGCCACATTGGATTTGTGTTTCAATTCCATAACCTCCTGCCCGACTTCACAGCGCTTGAAAACGTGTTGTTCCCAAGTGCCGTTCGTGACGGGCGCGAAACTGCCGCTGCGCGCGCACGCGGGCGGGATCTGTTGGTTCGCATGGGGTTGAGCAGCCGTATTGATTTCCCGACTTCGCATCTATCGGGCGGGCAAAAGCAGCGGGTCGCGGTCGCGCGGGCGCTTATGAATAGCCCCGAATTGGTGCTGGCGGATGAACCGACAGGTAACCTCGACAGCGCGTCCGCGATGCAGGTGATGGAACTTATCGCGCAGATCAACCGTGAGGAAGGCACTACGTTTCTGATCTCCACTCACGACGACAAAATTGCAGGCCTCTGCCGTCGTAAGCTGATTGTTAGGGATGGCGTGTTGACAGGATAACCTGCGGGCATTCAGATTGGAAAATTTTCTTCCTCGAATGGATCCGTTTCGGGCACTTCGGGCAAATCGCTAGGCTCGGGAGCTTCTGACGGCTCTGGGGCTTGCGCTGGCTCTGTCGGTTCCGGATCTTCGGATGGTGGGGGCGTAGGTACAGGATCGACGGGTGGCTCCACTTCGACTGGTTTTCGGGGATCGGCTGACATTTATATCTCCTCTTGATTTAGACAGAGTCTGCCAGACACTATCCACCTTTGCGCTGATTTATGTCAAAGATACTGCTGCACGAAACTTTCTATGTCGCTTGCGGGCCGTGCACCCGACAATCGTGCCACTTCTTTACCTTTGGCATAAAGGATCAAGAGAGGGATGCCTCTGATTTGCAGACGCTGGGAAATCGCCGGGAACTGCTCCGTGTCGATTTTCGCGAAGCGCGCTTTCAGACGCAATGCCTTCGCCGCTTTTGCAAACTCTGGGGCCATTGTCCGACAAGGGCCGCACCATGGCGCCCAGTAGTCCACGATCAAAGGAATGTCATCGGATTGCACTGCCTTATCATGGATGCGCAAATCAAAGGCGGCAACCTCGCCCGCGACCAACGCCTGACCGCATTTCGCGCATTTTGGCCCAGCGTCCAGTTTGGTCGCTGGCACACGGTTCGCTTGTCCGCATTTGAGACAAGCTAATCTTACTGAATCTGCCATGGTCTTTTGACCCTCTATACTTTGGTTTCTGCGGCACTTGCACAGCCTTGGCATAGTGGTGCGTAGAGCACCGCTTTCAATCGTGCCTCCGAGATTGGCTCGCCACAGGACAAACAGGTGCCGTAGGTTTTATCCTTGATCCGCGCTAAGGCCGCATTAAGAAGTGATACTTCCTTTTGTGCTGCGGCCCCGACGCCTTCAAGCACCTCGTCATCTTCCAGATCAACCGCTTGATCTTCCAAATCTTTCGGCTTGGTGTCGCTCAACTCATGGTCGATGTCGTGTAGCCGCACCTGCAGCTCTTCCAATCTGACTTGGATCGCCTTTTCAAAAACCGCATTGTCCATTCCATTGCCTCCTGATGAATTCTAGTGTTAGCGTGATCCCACTTCGGGCCTTCGGCATTGATCGAGGTCAAGGGACCAAAAAACTTTCTGCTCTACATTGACACTATTGAAGTCGCTTCGCTCAACACAGAATGCAATTCATCGAACTGTTTTCAAGTCCAAAACGAGCATTTATGACCACACCTCAACCACCCACTCTAAAGATTGAAAGTATCAGCGCGACTGGCACCGTTCTGCTGTCTGGTGACCTTTCGATCTATACCGTTACTGAGGCGAAAATTGCACTTCAGAACCACCCAGAAATAACCAACGTTGATCTGCAAAGTCTGAGGCGCCTTGACACTGCGGGTGCTTGGTTTCTGCTCGATCTGCAAGCCAAGGCCGTCGAGCGCGGGCAGAGTCTCAAAGTCTCGGGCGCAACGGCTGAAGCGACGAGCCTTTTGAAGACAGTGAAAGCCGCGATACCCCAGCCTGTCCCGATTCCGCCTCCCCCACCCTTTTTTATGTCCCTTTTAGAGAGCACAGGCCGCAGCTTTGCGGGTGGTGTCCTTTATCTGATTGCAATAACTGGTTTTTTGGGCATTTTCTTGCATCGGCTTGGCCGTGCCCTGCGCCGTCCCAAAGAATTTCGGTTTACGTCGCTCGTTCAGCACTGTGAAGAAGTCGGGCTTAAGGCCGTCCCGATCGTCGCCCTGATGGCGTTTTTGATCGGCGTTGTGCTGGCGTTTCAAGGCTCGGTCCAGCTTCGGCAATTTGGTGCGGAAGTCTTTGTTGTGGACCTGATCGCGATCTCCGTATTGCGAGAGTTAGGGGTTTTGCTGACCTCGATAATTGTCGCAGGCCGTACGGCATCGGCCTTTACCGCCGCGATTGGCTCCATGAAAATGCGCGAGGAAATTGACGCGATGCGCACGTTGGGATTGGACCCTGCGATGATCTTGTTCGTGCCACGAATTTTGGCACTTTTGTTGATGCTTCCTATTTTGGGGCTGATCGCAGATGTTTCGGGGTTATTCGGCGGCGCACTGATGGCTTGGATTGATTTAGGCATATCCCCGGAAATGTTCGCGACTCGGCTTGTATCAGGCACAAGCGTCAATCACGTCATGGTCGGCTTGGTGAAGGCCCCCTTCTTTGCGCTCATCATCGGCGTGGTTGGCTGTCATGCGGGAATGCAAGTCGAGAGCAACGCAGAGTCATTGGGCCGTATGACATCCAATGCCGTTGTTGCGTCCATTTTTGCGGTCATTGTCGCGGATGCCGTCTTCTCGATCTTTTTCGCGAGCCTTGAGATATGAGTAACGAGATTTCACCAGACGTCATCATCAGTGTGCGCAATCTACAGAACCGGTTCGGGACACATGTTGTGCACGAGGACCTTGATTTAGATGTGCGGCGCGGCGAGATCATTGGCGTGGTCGGCGGGTCCGGGGCTGGAAAATCCGTGCTATTACGCTCTATCGTCGGACTTCAGAAGCCAACGGCGGGTTCTGTGAATGTGCTAGGAGTCGATGTTCGAACCGCGGATGATGATACCCGCGCGGCGCTCGAGGCGCGGTGGGGTGTGATGTTCCAAGACGGTGCGCTTTTCTCATCGCTAACCGTGCGCGAAAACGTTGAAGTACCGATGCGCGCGATTAAAGGGTTGGATCTCGGTATTCGCGCTCAAGTTGCCGATCTGAAAATCTCGATGGTTGGGCTACCATATAATGCAGGTGACAAATATCCGTCCGAGCTATCTGGGGGCATGCGTAAACGCGCGGGGCTTGCGCGGGCCTTGGCGCTTGACCCTGAGATTGTGTTTTTGGACGAACCTACAGCAGGGCTTGATCCGATTGGCGCTTCTGCCTTTGACGCGCTAATCGTCGAGCTCAGCCGATCCCTTGGATTGACGGTCTTCCTTGTCACACATGATCTCGATACGTTGCATGCGACATGCGATCGGGTTGCGGTGCTGGCTGAGCGCAAGGTATTGGCCACAGGCACGATGCAAGAGATGCTGGACGTTAGTCACCCTTGGGTCCACGAATACTTCCACGGCCCTCGGGCGCGCGCAGCGTCCGACGGCAAACCTGACCCAAAAGAATAGAACCGGAGGCGATCATGGAAACCAAAGCGAATTTCGTGTTGATCGGGGCCTTTGCACTCGCTGGACTACTCGGTCTAATGGGGTTCGTTTTGTGGTTTGCGCAGGTCGAATTGGATCGCCAGTTCACATATTACGACATTCGTTTCTCGTCAGTTTCAGGCTTGTCCAATGCATCTGACGTGCGCTTTAACGGGCTGGCGGTTGGACAGGTAGTTGACGTCAAGCTTTCTCCCGAACGCGACGGAGCCATCCTAGTGCGCGTCGAAGTCGACGGTTCAACCCCTGTACGCGTCGATAGCATTGCGACGATTGAATCTCAGGGCGTCACAGGTGTTTCTTACGTCGGCATTAGCGGTGGAACACCAACCGCGGCTCTACTGGTCGGTGACGCAAACGGATCAGTGCCCGAGATCAAGGCAGGACGCTCGATGCTGCAATCCCTGTCCGAAGATGCTCCGCAGCTTCTGGAACGTTCACTGGAGGTCGTGAACGAACTTGGTCAGATGCTTGGCGAGGACAATAAAAACCGGATCAGCAATATTTTGGTGAATGTCGAACAGGCATCTAGCGAATTTGAGAATACACTGTCCGACTTTTCTGGGGTCGCGAATACCGTTGCGGACTTTGCCACACAAATCAGTAAGTTCAACGATACGCTCGACGTCCTGACAAGCGACCTGTCCGAGGTCCTCGACACGGCTGACACAACGCTTGTTTCAATCCGCGAATTGTCAGAACAGGGTAAAGGGGTTTTGACGGCGAGTTCAGCAACATTGACCGACGCCCAATCTGCGATCGTAGAGGCCAAGGATTTTGTTGCGCAGGACCTAAGTGACCTGACCACTGAATTGCGCGAAACAACAACCGATCTGCGGGGGCAGCTGACACGCATTTCGGACGACGCTCGTACCCTTATGAATACGCTTGACACAACAGGCGTGGCTGCGACCGCACGTCTCAATGAGGCAGAAGTAACCATAGAAAGTGCTAACGCGTTGATGAAGCGGCTTGATGCCGCCGCTATTGCTGTAGAAACCGTGGCAAGCCACACCGACGCTCTTATCCGTGACGAAGGCGCGCCACTTGTTGCCGAGACCCGCGCAATGGTGGCCGAGGCAAACCGCGCAATCCAATCCGTCGCAACGATTGCAACCACGGATCTGCCCACGATCATCGCGGATGTGCGCACGGCCACCGACAACGCGAGCAAAGTGATCGCGGACGTCGGGCAAAATCTCAGCGCATCGAGCACGAACCTGAACGAGATGTTAATCAGCGCCCGCCAAACGCTGGAGGATGCGCGGGTCTCATTTGCAAATGCCAACGAGACACTCACTGCAATCAACGGGGCGTTGGAGACCGGAGACCGCGCGCTCAGCGCCGCTGAGAAAGCATTCACGGGGGCCGACCGCGTGATCAACGATGATATCTCAGGCATGATCACAAATCTTGAGACGACCCTCGATGGGATGAACGCCGCAATCGCGACCGTCTCGGGCGACCTTCCTGGCATCTCTGCCGATTTGCGTGCGGCTAGCAACTCTGCCGCTGATGCATTTGCTCAATTGCGCACCGTGACTGATGCGTCTGGCCCTGCGGTGCGCGAATTTGCGACAACTGCGCTCCCGCTCTATACGCGCCTAGCACAGGAAAGCAGGACCCTTATTGGCAATTTGGATCAACTGACAAGCCAAGTGCAGCGCGACCCTGCACGCTTCTTTCTTAACCGTGAGACACCGGAGTTTAAGCGATGATAACACGATCAAAACCATTTGCGTTCCTGCGCGCCACCATAGCCATTGCCATGCTCGCGAACTGTAGCACGATAGCGGCAATCAACGACGTCTCGGTCCCGCTGGAGGTGTATGAATTACGCGCACCGACCAACATCGCGGCATCTTCGCGGCGACAGATACAACGTGATGTCATCATTGAACTACCCACGACAAGTGGCGCGCTCATGACGGATCGGATCATGATCCGCCCGAACATGCTTCAAGCACAATACCTGCCGGATATACGCTGGGGCGATCCGACACCCGAAATGGTGCAAACGCTTATGCTGCGTGCTGTCGATGCAACGGGTGCTGTGCGCTATGTTGGGCGGCATCCCCTCGCTTCGAACGGTGATTACGCCGTTGTAACTGAATTGGTTGATTTCCAGGCTGAACTTGATGCTGATGGTCAGAATGCCTCGGCGCAACTGAAAATCATCGTGCGCGTTATCCGTGAGACCGACGCCAGCATTGTCGCGAGCAAGACGTTTTCGGCCACCGCGCCCGCGTCATCCACACAGAACGAGGCGATCGTCGCGGCATTTGATGCAGCCTCGACAAAGCTCTTCTCGGATTTCGCCATATGGCTGCCATCTGTTTTGGACACCTAATCGGTCGCAATGTGTCGGCGGGCCACCCCGTTTTCAATCACCCCACCAATTCGCGGGCCAAGTCTATCGATGCCACTTGAGTGCAACCGCGACGATCGCCAGCATGCTCAAGCTAAAATTAGTCAGGTCCCCGACAATTTCAGTAACGTTCAGCATAAACTTACGAACAAGATGTAAGAAATGTGATGCAGGAATGGCATTGCCGATCGCTTGCGCCCGCCGCACTCAAATACGCCAGACGCGCCTTCAAGAAGGGCGTTGGTCGGGTGACCCCCGAACCAGCTGGCAAGCTCGCTGACCGTCTCTTCACCCTTCAGCGCCTCCAACGCGACCTTGGCTTTGAATTCTGGATGATGTTGCGTCCGTTTCGACATTCCTGATCTCATTTGCGTTGAAGAACAGCAGACGACAAATCGCGATTTACGTCAGTGTCTGAATCTCGGGGGAGCTCACTCTTGTCAAATAACGCTATTTGGCCCCATCGGCACTGACGTCAAACACCTTTCAAAACCCACCACGTCGCGCAACCTGCCCCAAACTTGTCCGCGCGAAACCTTGTTCGATAAAGAGGCACAAATCGGCATGACGCAGCTCGTCGGGACGAGCATCTGCGTGGCGACAAAACTTTGGCAAGGTGGACTCGGTGGTTGGCATGCAGAAACTATAACTGCCCAGTCAGTCATTCACAAAAACCACTCAGATGCAGCAAAATGAAGCGCGCTATAAGTTAGCCAAGGCTGGATAGAGAGGTGGTCGCAGAATTTCGGACCATTAGTTAAGGTAGATCGACTAGCGAGAAAGACGATCTGAGATGACAAAGAGAAAGAACCATTCAGCCGAGTTCAAGGCGCGTG
>Ga0181560_10000736_pt1 | contig 30263 bp, 17 predicted proteins | sample 011ome_20_FD_133751 | JGI IMG/M metagenome (GOLD analysis project Ga0181560, IMG submission 133751) | Coastal salt marsh microbial communities from the Groves Creek Marsh, Skidaway Island, Georgia - 011509CT metaG (megahit assembly) | ecosystem: Environmental > Aquatic > Marine > Intertidal...
GGTCAGGCGGTCGTGCACCGTGCTGACGTACGGCACGAGCCCGATCTGCATCAGCGGGTTGGGATCGGAGACGCGGCGGCGGATGCGTTCGGGCGCGCCCTCGCGAATCGGGAACACGGCGCCTCCCCATCCCGGCGGCGAGTCGTAGAACCGAGGGACGTACACCCCGACCACCTCGGTCGCGAGCCGGAACAGCGTCTCCTCTCGGTTCAGCTTGTCCTTCTTGCACTTCTTCAGGCACTCGCCGATCTCGGGCATGATGTCCTCGCCGTCGCCGACGCACACGAAATCGCAAAAGTCAGCCACCGGCTCGGGGTTGGACGTCGCCGTCGGCCCGCCGATGAACACCAGAGGCCAGGACCCGTTGTCCACGTCCCACACCTCGTCCGGCGCGTCGTCGCGCTCCTTCCACGACAAAGGCACGCCGCTCAGGTGCAGCATCTCCAGGATGTTCACCGCGCCCAGCTCGTACGCCAGCGACAAGCCGAGCGCGTCGAAGTGCGCGAGCGGGCGCTTGGACTCGACGGCGAAGAGCTTACGGTCCTTGCTCTTCATGAGCTGCTCCATGTCCTCGCCGGGCAGGTACGAGCGGTCGCACAGCATCCCGGGCTGTTTGTTCAGGATGGTGTACAGCACGACGTGTCCCAGGTTCGAGGCGCCCACCTCGTAAATCTCGGGGTACGCCATGGTGAAACGCACCTCGGCGGAGTCCCAGTCCTTGTGCACGGCACCGATCTCGTTGCCGAGGTACCGAGCGGGAGTCTGAATGCAGGACCACTCAAGCTTCGTGAACCCGGCGATGGTGCCGTCGCTGTCGTCACCGGCGAGAATCGCCTCCTCCGCGCGGAGCTCCGCGTCCGTGCGGGAGGGGCCGGGGGGCTCAGCTACCGCCGCGCGGGGGATCAGCGAGCGACGCGCGTCACATCTGTCGGCCGATGTGGCGGCGGTGCCACCCGATCGCGCGAGCGCGCGGCGCGCACCCCGGGGGGCGGTACCCGCGAAGCACGCGCGCGCCTTCGCGGATATCGCCGACGCTGAGGCCGACATCGTCGCGATGTGCGTGAGCGCAGACGTCCGAGTGCGATGGGTCGGTGCTGCGGCGAGTGCACGAGTGCGACCTAGGTTTACCGCTGCTTGTGAGGGCGCTTTTTGTTGCAAAAAGCGCGATCCGTCGGAGATCGGCAGACAGAGTGCTGACTGGATCGAGGCGTGCGCGTGATCGCAGCTCCTGCAAACAGAGTCGCGCGTCCGACGCGACCCGTCCGTATGGCCAGCGGCGACCGGCTGGTTCTCGCCACGCTCGGGTTCCTCTCGTTCGGCACGTTCGCGGCCATCTTCGCGGCGACGCAGGACAGGAAGGTGGAGCGGTACCGTCGCGAGGGGCGAGCGCTGCCGCCCGGGTTTCGATAGCTCGAGGGAGTTTTCGAAAACGCCGTCTCGAGTCTCGCGCGCGGCGCGATGGAGAGCGGTGAAGGGCGGATGGAGGGCGGGACGGAGCCGGGCGTGGACGTGTTCGCGGAGACCGACGACGCGGACGCGGACGCGCCGCTGGTCACGCGCGGCACGCGCGAAGCCCCCCCGCGCGATGCGTCGTTCCTGGTGTCCACGCTCAACCTCGCCAACTGCGCGGTGGGCGCGGGCGTGCTGAGCGTGCCGTTCGCGGTGTCCGAGCTCGGCGTCGCGCTCGCGGCGCTGGTGCTCCCCGCGGTCGCCGCCGTGGTAGTGTTCACGCTCAAGGTGCTCCTACGCGCGGCGGACGTCTACGGCGCGGTGAGCTACCAGGAGCTCGTGCGCGAGGCGCTGGGGCCGGCGGCCGCGCACGCCGTGTCCGTGGCGCTCATCGCGTACATCGCGGGGAGCTGTGTGGCGTACACCATCATCGTCGCCGACGCGTTCGACTCCGTCGCCGCCGCCACGCGCGTTCCCGGCGCGCAGGAGCACCCCGGTTTGTTCGGAGCGGAACGCGCGGCGGTGATCCTGGTGACCAGCGCGTGCGTGCTGCTGCCGCTCAGTCTGCTGAGACGCACCAAGTACCTCGCGCCGACGTCCGCCGTGACGGTGCTGGCGCTGACGTACACGGCGTGCGCGGTGGTGGCGGAGTTCGCCGGCGGCGCGTTCTCGGCGCTCGGCTCGTCCGGCGAGACGCGCGGATACGCCGAGGACGACGGCACGAACGCGACGGGGACGCGCGGGACGGGGAACGCCACGGCTCAGTATCTCGCGAACGGGACGGATATCGACGGGCGTCGCGCGCCGACGGACGTCGGGAAAAACTGGTGGTTCCGCGTTTCTCGCGGCGGCGCCGTCGGGTCCGCGGGGTTCCGCGGCGGCGCGGCGGACCTGTGGCGGTTCGACGAGCGCTCGGTGTTGGCGCTGCCGATTCTCGTCTTCGCGTTCCAGTGTCACATCCAGGTCCTCTCCATCTACGCGGAGCTGCGGGAAGAGCGGGGCGTTTCGCCCGCGGAAGAGAGCGGCGAGGACGCGAAGGCGGCGCGTCGCCGCACGATGGGTCGCGTCGCGTCGGCGGCGACGACGATGTGTCTCGTCGGATACCTCGCCGTCGGAGCGTGCGCGTACTTGACCCACCCGGACATCGACTCGAACATGCTCAAGTCGTACGACGCGTCCGACCCGTACATGCTGGTCGCGACCGTGGGCATGGCGCTGACCGCGATCGGGAGCTACCCGATGAACCAGTTCAGCGCGAGGGCCGCGCTGGATGACGTGCTCGCCGCCGCGCGCGGGTGGACGCGCGCGGCGCCGGGAATGGCGCCGCCGGCGAGACACGTCTCGCAGACCCTGGCGTTCGTGCTCGCCACCACCGCGACCGCGCTGGCGGTCGAGGACCTGGGAAAGGTGTTCCAGCTCGTGGGGAGCACGGCCGGCGTGCTGGTGATATGCTGGGTCCCGGCGGCGCTCCTGCTCGTGCCGCCGCCCGCGGCGCGCGCGTCCGACGCCGCCGCCGCGGACGAGACTTGTGAGGCGCGCGGGGCGTCGCGGCGCGGCGGCCATTCCCGGCGCGCGCGCTCGAGCCACTGGACGGACGGCGGCGGGAGCATCGGCGGTGTCGACGACGCGCTCGTGTCGGGAATGGCTGCGCTCGGTCCCGGTCTCGGGGAGGACTTGGCGCCCGCGGAGAATAGTCACACGGGCGGGCTCGACGCGCCGTTGTTGGCGGCGAGCGGCGCCGGAGTCTCCGCGCCGCGAGTTTACGGAAACCGAGGGGAGCGCGACGAAATCGCCGCCGCCGCGCGGCGGGACGCGCGGCGGGGACTCGGGCTCGTGCTTCTCGGGCTCGTGATCGCCGTGTCCAACGTGTACCTACTTCTCTTCACGGGGGAGGAGGACGTGACCGGCGAAGATCCGACGGCGCCGGCCGTTCTCGACCGGCGAACGAGCGCCGGTTTCGAGCGTAAGTGAGACGTACGTACGTCGTATAAATATTCTTTTTATTTCGAGGTCGTTCGACTCGCGAAGCGAAGCTCGCCTTCAGCGCGCGCGCTTCGCCGCGCGCGCTTCGGTGGCCGAGGGCAAGCAAACCAACGCGGCGTGTTGCCCTCCGAACGAAAGCGCCGAGATCTTGTCCCCTTCCATTTTCTTCGTCTTGGCCAAGGGCACCGCAGTCATGGCGTCCGACTGGTCCTGGCCGCGGCCGAGCTGGCCGAGGTCGCCGTATCCCCACACGTACGCCTCGCCGGATCCGGTGACGGCGCCGCTCGTGCTTCCCCCGGCGACGACGGCGACGGCGTCGGTCACCCCGGTGACGTGCCCGAGCGCGGGATGCGGCTCGTCGCTGCTCGGGTCGATGGACGGCAACCCCAGTCGCCCGTACGCGCTTCGTCCGCACGAGTACACGTCTCCGCTCGCCGAGAGCATGACGGTGTGGTTCTCGCCTCCGTCGCCGGCGATGAATTTTCGCCCGCACAGTTCGTCGACGCGTTTGGGGAAGTACACCAGCTGGCTCGACGCGGGCATGTTGAAGTCGTACGGAATGCCGAGCTGGCCGTACGAGTTGAGGCCCCACCCGAAAACCTCGCTCCGCGACCCGTCCCTCGACGCGGCGATCGCGAAGCAGTGGTAACTCCCCGCGACGACGCTCGTCACGCCGGGAGGCAGATTGGGCACTTTCGCCGGTTTCAGGAGTTTCGTCTTCGCCTCCACGTCGCGCTTGTTGATGTTGTCCGCGTCCTTCTCCACCAGCCGCCCGAGCCTGCCTTTCTCGCCGCAGCCCCAGGAGTACACGTCGCCAGCCTTGGTCAGCGCGAGGATGTGGTCCGTCCCGCTCGCAACCGCCGTCGCGCGGCCGGCGTCTGAGTCCGGGACGTACCGCGTTTGGGGGTTCCTGCAGATCTGTTCGCCTTCCGGGGTGAACGCGTACAGCCCGGAGGAGGTCCGAAACGTGCCCCACGCCATGATGGCACCGTCCGCGGTGACGACGGCGGCGTGCGAGTCCCCGGTGGACAAGTCCACCGCCGCCTTCGACCCGAGGTTCACGGGCGCGGGTTTCGACTCCGCCTCGGGATCCTCTTTGTTCGCCCGCCGCCCGAGCACGCCTTCGTCGTTCACACCCCAGGAGTACACCAGGCCGCCCTGCACGATGGCCAGCGTGTGCATGCCGCCGCACGCCACCTTCAAAACCGGCAAGCCCGCGGGCACCACAGTGTCCAGCAGGCGCGGACGGAGAAGTTCGATCACGTCGTCGCCGAGGCCAAGCTGCCCGCCGTCGCCCGTGCCGAAGACGAAGCACCTTCCCTGCTTCTCCTTCGCGCCCGCGACCAGCGACGCCTCGGCGCTGACGCGTTGCATGGCATCCGCCACGTCCTTGAACTCAGCCTGCGGAGCGCGAGGGAGGGAGAGAGTTTTGGGTTTGCGGTGAGACGCCCGCGGAGACTGACAATTCGGGAACACGCGACTTCGGCGCGGAAAAGAAGGGTTTCTTTCCTTTCCACGCGCGCGCGCGGCGACCCGCGGCCGAGGCGCGAACTAGCGCGGCGAGTGGGACGCGCGACTGGCGCGGGATTGGGAGGTGCGACGTACTCTGATTCCCCTGGCGTACTTTTTGTAGCTCTCCACCTCTTTCTCGAGCCAGCAGAAGGGATCCGCGGCGATCTTGCGCTGCAGGTCCTCCAGAAAGCGCTGGTTCAGATGCCTGCGGTGCGCGAGGGCGGTCGTCATCCGGATGTCGTCAGCGGGTTCCTCGGGGGCGAGCCCGTACACGCCGGCAGCGGACCCTACTTCATCGCGCCCGCGTTTTCCCATGGTTGCGGCGATCGAGGTATCGAGAGAGGCGCCCAGAGATCTGACGCGGCGGGCGCGGTCGAACGCAAATGTGCCGAGAACTCTTTAAAAATCAACTCCACGTCCGACACGCGACACCGAGTCACCGATGGCAGAAAGTGTTGACTTCACTGCTACAGCGCGCCATGGCATCGCTCGACATGACCGCCGGGCTCGGCACGACGCTGCGGGGCTCGGAGCTGGACAAGGCGTTCTCCGGTCCCCGGAACGCGTCTGGCCAGCGACACGGTCGCGGCACGTACCGGTTCCCGAACCAGTTTTACAGGTACGAGGGCGATTTCGTGCGTGGCGAGGCGCACGGCCGGGGAAGGCTCTCGATGGCGGACGGCGGGTACTACGAGGGCGACTTCGCGAACGACGAGATCACCGGCAGCGGCGAGCGGTTGTGGAGCGACGGGAGGAAGTACGTCGGCGCGTTCGATATGGGCGAGATGCACGGGCCAGGGACGCTCACGTTCCCCGACGGCGCGACGTTCACGGGCGGGTTCGAGAGGAACGTTCGGGTTGGACGAGGCGCGCTCGTCGCGCAGGACGGGAGCCGCTACGACGGCGAGTGGGCGTTCGACAAGAGGCACGGCAAAGGCGTGGAGACCGTCGCGGCGACCGGCGAGCGGTACGAGGGCGACTTCGAGCGCGGGAAGCGGCACGGGCGAGGCGCGTGGCGCGTCGGCGACGGCGGCGGCGACACGTACGAAGGCGAATGGCGCGACGGGCGCCGCCACGGCCGAGGCGCCGCCTTCGACGCCGCCTCCGGCGCGTCGTACGCCGGGGCGTTCGAAGCCGACCGGCCGGTCGATCTGCCCGCGTTCCTCGAGCTGGAGATCCTCGGGCCGGTCCCGGAAGATGGCGGCGAGAGGCCGAAGCTGGGCACCGAGGAGGCGCCGCTCGCCGCGACGGCGGGGCGCGCCCTCGGCGAGGGGGGCGCCGTCGCGCGCCTCCGCGCGCGCGCGCCGCCGCCGCCGCTCGAGGCGCGCGCCGCGGAGGCGGAGGTCTCCGCCGCCGAAACGCCCGCGGAGACGCAGCCGCAAACTTCGGAAGCGCTTCCGGGCGAAGGTACCGACAGCGCGCCGGGCGCTCTGGGCGCTCTGGGCGACGTCGCGACGCACGAGTCGGGCCGCGTCTTCCGGTGCGTCCTCACCCGAGGCGCGCCCGCCGTCGCCGAACCGCCGTCGCCGGACGCCGGCGGCGCCGGCGACGCCGGCACGTCCGCCGAGACGCACCCGGAGGAGCAGGGAGGGATGGAGCCGGACGCGTTCGAGGACGGCGCATCCGCCGAGGTGTCGTACGTGTACGGCCCCGAGATCCCCTGGGCGGACCCGGGTTCGAACCCGCTCGGTTTCGACGCCGCGTTCACGGACAAGGGCGAGGCGTCGCTGGCGCACGTCGCGCTCCCGAAAACCTTGGAAGCCGGCGCGTACTGCGTTGTGGTCAGGGACGCCACCCCGGGGAAATACGGCGACTTCGGGCGGTGTCCGGAGAAGCACTTCGTGCTGCAGGTAGAGGCTGCGCTCGAGCCCGAGGAAATGGGGGGGGGGGCGGAGGGGGACGCGGCTGAAGCGTAGGCTCGCGGTTGCTACATCGGGAGTACTTTCGTAACGCAGTCGCCCTCTCCCCGGACGACGACGACGGCGAGGTCGCCGCTTCTCCGCTTTTCGCGCGCGCTTCGCGTCATCCGTGCCAGCAGTGTTTGCCCCCCTTCCTCCACCGCTCGTCCAGATCCTTCAGAACGCAGGGAAATAAAGGCTTTCCCAGTTTCTCGTTTACCTCGTTGTGCCGGTTGCACAGCCACACCGCGAGCGATTCGCGCGACTCCACCGCCGGAGGCGCCCTTCTCATGTCTTCCCGAAAATCCGACGCGCACGGCGCGCACGGATACAACAAGCCCAGAGCGTCGAAGAACCTCCGCGCCTGCACGCGATACAACGCATCCGGGCGATCCGGGTAGTGCGCCGCCATGGTGTGTAGCAACGCCCACGTGCCTTGTCCCAGCTCTTCGCGGTCCACAGGACAAGGCTTCTCCGCCGTCGCCGTCGTCGCATCGGCACCTTCGCCTCTTCGCGTGTTTTGCTTCGCCGCATCCTTCATCATCGCAAACATCTCCCCCCTCACCGCGCACGCGGGCTTATCGCAGTCCGCTTCCGCCGCGCTCGCACGCGCGGTGGTGGATTCGCCCGCCATCCCTGACGCGTTTCGATGCCCCCGCGCCACGTTGAGTGAACCTCGGAGCGACCGAGAAAAATTCCGTCTCGTCGTGAACACTGCACTTTAGCCACATTTGCACAAACCAGCTCTTTCATGCAGCGTCGGTCGCTCTCCGCTTTTTGAACGAAGCGTCGGATCGGGTCAGATACGCGCGGCGCGTATCTGACCGCTGACGCATCGCGAACTCTCGTAGGCATCGGTCGCGAGCGTCAAGCGCGTGCGACATCCCGTCGCTGAGACGCGCGCCTCTCGACGGGAGGCGCGCGAGGCGCGCCTTCGTTCCCCATCTCGAGGAGGGTTTTTTAGGCGTCGAAGGCGTAGACGGCCCAGCCTTCGAGCACGACCACCGAGTCGTCGACTCGCGTTCATGTCGCGCGGCGGGAGGTAGACCCCGAGCGGCGAAGCGATGTCGGGCAAGCCCATGACTTCGAGTGCGGCCGATCAGATCGCGCCGGAGCCGAGGGCGAGAACGGCGTCCCCTGCGCGCGAGGACGCGTCCGAGGCGCGAAGGGGTTCTCATTCTCAAAGACACTCGGAGGTGAGCGCGATCATCGCCAACGCGAACCGCGATCTCGCGAGGAAGGCGTCGGCGTTGTCGGCGACGCTCGCGGCGATGGACGAGGCCGCCTCGATCGCCGCGCACAACACCCGGGTTGACGCGGAGCGAGGCGAGGCGCCCCGCGAGGATCGACTCCGGGCGCAGCCGGACACGCCGCCGGAGAAAGTCGACGCGGCGCACGCGGGGTCCCCCGAAGACGGCGCGCCGGCGCCGGCCGATCCGACCGCCGACGCGCGGGCCGTCGCGAGCGTCGCAGAGGAAAACCGAGCGAGCGCTTCGGCGGTGCCACCTGTGGAGGAAGGCCACACCGGCCGGGGTCACAGGCAGAAGAAACGGCGCCTGATGGCGGACGGATCGTTAGCGCTGGAACCGTCGCAGATGGATGCGCGAAAGCTGTTCCTCGCGGAACCGGCGCCGCGGTCGGCGCGCCCGGCGAAACCCGCCAAGCCGGCAAAACCGGCTTCCAAGCCCCTGAAACACTGGCACCAATACGGGATACACCCGCAGACGGTCGCGACTGTCGCGACTGTCGCGCCTCCGGCTCCGGCTCCCCGGAGGCCCGCGCTGCTTGGCGCTTCCAAACCCGTGCCGGCGGCGGCGATCCCGCCGCGGGAGACGTTTCTCGCGAGCGTCGACGCGTTTTTGACGCGGCGCGACGGTCGTCGCCCGAAGACGCCGGTGTTCAACAAGGCGGAGCTGGATCTGCACGTCGTGTTCTGCGAGGTGCAGGCGCTGGGTGGGTACGAAGCGGTCACCATGGACAAGCGCTGGAAACGCGTCTGCGAGGCGCTCGGTCGGGACTTGTCCACCGCCACGTCCGCGGGGCACTCCATGCGGATCCTGTACGAGAAGTTCCTTTTGGATTTCGAGACGCACCTCGCCGGCGAGTCCGGCGACCCGACCGGGGGGGGGGCAGCCGCGGTTTCGCGCGAGGCTGGCCCCGCGACGCACCGCGCGCGATCGGCGTCGCCGCCGGCTTCGCGCGAGGAGAGGGACCTGAACACCGCGAGCGATGATAACGAGGACGTGGACGACGCGACGCTCGAGAAGTTGCGCTTAGCGCTGCGCAGGCAGAAGGCGGAGCTGGAGTCTCGGCTGGAGGACCAGGAGCGACGGGAGCGCGCGGATTTGAGACGATCGGGCACCGGAAAGGCTACCGCGTCGCGTTTCGAAGGCGCGTGGTTGAGTTTCGGGGACGCGTGTCCGCTGTTCGACGCGTCGCGCGCGTACTTCGCGCGCGAGCTCCCCGACTTGGATGCCGAGAAACCCCGGTGGGCGCAGTGCCAGCTGTGCGCTGGGTGGCGCGACCTGGGCGATCCCGGGACACGCAAGGCCCGGGATCCCAAGCGTCAGCTCCCTCGCAGCGCGCGCGCGCGCGCGCGCCTCGAGCGCGAGGGCGGAGGCATCGCCGCGTCCGAAGGCGGGTGGCGTCCCGGTTTGCGCCTCGGCTCATACCTCCCGGGGTTCGTGGAGGTGGAGAGGCAAGTCACGGCGGCGGATCTCGCGGAAGCGGCGAAACTCGCCGCAGCCGCGGCGCCGGCGGCGCCGGCGAATGGCGACGAGGCGAGCGCGGTGAACGCGCTCGCGCTCGCCGCGACCGCGATCGTCACCGAGGTCCTTCCGGAACGCGGGTTCAGGGACATGGCGAGCTCGCTGGAGTCCATGGCGGCGGCGGCGATGTCCGGCGTCGACGAGGAGGACCGCGACATGTTCGACACCGAAGAAGCCAAGGGCGCGATGCACGACGCGTTCCACCGGGTGGTCACCGCGGTGGTTCGGCAGTTCGCGGAACACCGCGTGCCCGTGGACCCGGAGGCCCCGGAGGAATGCGAAGAGGACGAGCACGAGCACGAGGCACCCGCTGAAGACGTCTCGAACACGCCAGGTGGGTCCCTCGAAAAGGTTGAGGTTCGCGCCGAGCGCGGCGCGCCCGAAGTCGGTCCCGAAAAAGAACCGGCGGCGAAGGGGCCCGCGATCGGCTTCGATCCGGGGATCGCGAACCTACGACCGGGGATCGTGGACCTTCGGAAGGTGGATGAGAAGACGCTCACCGCCGCGGAGGCGGACGAGCAGACCGCGCGAGTGATGGCGGCGGCGATGCGCGCTGCGCCTGCCGAGCCCGCTCCGGAAAGGAAACCTTCCCCGGCTGCGCCGGAGGTGCCGTCGCCGGAGGCGCCGTCGCCGGTGCCGAAACCAGCCGCCGCCGCCGGGAAACCGAAACTCAAGTTCGTCATAAAAAAATCCGCGATGCGCGTTCACGCGAAGGACACGCCGGAACCGGCGCTCGCGGTCGATGCGTCCGGACCCTCGACGAACCCCAAACCGCGAGAGGCGAACGATGGTGGCGCGACCGAGCCGGAGCTGGAGCCGTCGAAGCCGCCGACGCCGCCGGCGGCGGTTCCCGGAAACCGGAACCTCCCGCAGGAGCTGTGCGCGTGCGTCCCCCCGGTTCCCGAGGGTTGGTCGCGTTGGGAGGCCATCCGCAAGAAGCCCAACCCTAACGGCTCGTGGGCCGCGGACTGCTACTATCGGACCCCCGCAGGGCCGATGGGCACGTGGAAGACGTTCATCCTGCGGAGCGAGGAGGAGATTTGCCAGTTCCTCAAGGCGGACGCCGCGCAGTCGGACTCCGCGTTCGGGGGGCTCACCATGGAGTTCTTCAACTGCAAACCGTTCACCAGGAAGACTCTCTTCAGGCGGACCGGCGCGGGCGCGCGCGCGGACCCTTTCGCGACCGCTGGGCCGGTCACGCACAAATGGCGCTCGGAGCTCGTGGCGCCGCCGGTCGAGGAGCGAGCGGCGACGGCGACGGACCCGGCGCCTGAGCCGGCGGGCGCGCCGCGCGACGTTCTCGCCGGACAGGACGGGACCGCCGCGATTTCTTCCAGACAGACGCGCGACGATTCGAGTGACGATTCGGGTGATGAGGCGGACGAAGCGCTCGAGGACATCGCTCCGACGGATTCCGAGGATGAGGAAGCCGCGATCGCGCGCGTCCAGGAGGGTCCGCTATGGTAGTACTGACGACGCGAATCAGAACGAAATCGTTTTTTCAACAACCGCGGTCTACGCGTCGTATTCGCGGCGCACACACCCGTCTCGACACGGCTCTTCGTGGCTCTTCGTGCGCAAGGCGACGCGTGATGATGATACTCACTCGATGTGCCAAACGTTGCTCTCGTCGCCGACGTCCTCGTTGGCGACGAACGCCGCGCCCGATCCCGCACCCTGTTTCCACGATAACCGCAAGTCGTACAGGCGCTGGTTCTCCTGCTTGCGTTTCAACTCCAGCCGCCCCTGCAGGACGTTCCCGTCCGCGGCGCTTATGGAGGGGTGCACGTAAAACGCCTGCTGTCCCCAGTGCGTCGCCCCGTTCGCGTCCGGCGCGGTGGTCAACTCCACGTCCGTCTCGTTCGGGTTCGCGCCCGAGCCCTTGAAGGAGACGTCGAACCAGCCGCAGAACGCCCCAACCTTCGCCGGGCCGTTGGGCCCCGGCGCGTCCAGCATCTTGAGCTCGAACGGCACATCCACCGCCTTCATCTCCTCCAGCGTCACCGTGTGCAGGTCGTACTCCTTCAGCAGACAGGTGCTCCCCAAGATCTGGGACGGGTGGACGTCCACCCACGCGCTGGTGTTCATGAAGAACTCCGTCTGCTCCTGCTCAAACGTCTCGGTGAGCGCGCGCATGTCCACGCCGTAGGTGTTCAAGGTCTGGTCGGCGAACTCGTCCCAGCCCGCGCAGGAGTCCTCGAAGTCCGCGTGCTTCTTCTCGGCGGTACCCGTGCGGATCGGCGCGAGGTACATCTTGGCGTGCGAGGGGAACATGGCGCCGCCTTCCTTGAGCCAGCGGTCGCGCGCGACGATGACGGAGTCGAACATGGACTCGCGCAGCAGAAAGTACCCCATCCACTCGCTGATGATGACGTCCACCTTCTCGGGGAGCTCAACCTCCTCAACCGTGCTCTGCAGTACCTCAATGATGTGGTCCAGACCATTGGCCTTGATCAGCTTCCGGGCGTGCGTGGCCATGTACGTCGCCTCCACGGCGTACACCTTCTTGGCGCCGTTCTGCGCCGCCCAGATGGCGAGAATTCCCGAGCCCGTGCCGACGTCCAGCACGACTTTGTCCTTGAACGATCGGGGGTTCATGCGCACGGCGTTGTGGTACGCGGTCATGCGCGCCTGGTCCTCCAGCATGTCTTTCTGGTGGTACAAGTACCCGTACGTGCAGAAGTAGTTGGCGAAATCGGCGTCGCCGATCTCCTTGGGCTTCATCACCACCATGTCCGCATCTCTGGGCGCGGGAGCTCCGGCCATCGTTGCGGCGGGTGTCGGCGGGGCGTTTCGGCGGGGGCGGGCGCGAGGAAAGCGCTTCTTGACCGAGGCGAACGCGTCCGTGCTGCGCACGCTGCGATGTTCGACAGAGCGGGGAGACGACGGGTGAAGAGGTCAGGACGCGGAACGCGCGCGTGGAGCCGCGTAGTAACCGCCGCGCGACGGCCGCCTCGCGAACGCGTCGGGCGTTAATCGCGCGTCGGGCGGCGGCTGGAAACAGAACGTCGGCGGTCGACGGACCGCGGGCGAGCGCAGCGGGGGCGGAGACGCACCGCTGGACCAGCCGCTGCGTCGCGTTTGAGATGAGGGCGGCCGGAATGGTCGCGTCGCGCGGGTGCTCGAGGAGCGCGCGCTGTATAGTGAAGTGAGCGATCTGTCGACGCTCTTCCGTGGATCGCCCCGAGGCAGCAGGCGACAGCCGAAAAACCGCAAATATCCGAATTTTTTGGCGCGTGATTTGTGCGTTTGTGCGTTTATATAAGACTGGATACCTATATGCTGGTGGGTTGAAAACTCTGCCAACGCAACCAAGCGATATGTGCCGACCACGACTTCATCACGAAACCGTTGGGCGAAGCGACGCCGTTGGCCACTGCGCGCTGCGACGCGGCCGTGAACGCTCGCGCCTCCGGCCGGCGAACTCCGCCTTCCAGGCGTCGTTCCCTCCGGACCGGGAAGCGGTGTAGGCACGTCGCGGGGAAAGGGGGCGCCGAACCGCGACCATGTCTCGGTTCAAGCTCTCGTCCATCACCAAGGCGGTGACGGAGGCCATCAACGCGGCGCCCGACGTGGACGCGCTGTCCAAGTCGCTCGGCGCCCCGCCCCTGGCGCCGCGCATCGTGGCCGAATACGGGAGCCTGCACAGCGCGACGTGCGTGGATTACGACCCCGTGCAGCGTCTGCTCGCCGTGGGCGTCGACACGGGCGTCAAGGTGCTCGGCGCGGACGGCCTCTCGGTGCTCCTGGCGACGCCCCGCCATCTGGAGCCCGCGCTCCGCGTACGCTTCGTCAGCAGCGTCGGGAGAGTCATCCGGGTCTCCGTCGAGAGCGGCGTGGACGTCTGGGACCTGCGGTCGCAGACGCTGCTGGCGTCCACGCGGTGGCCGAACGAAGTCACCGCCGTCGCCGCCCTCCGGCGCTCGCCGTTCATCCTGCTCGGCGAAGCCTCCGGCACGGTGCGCGTCGCCGCCGCGCGGCCGGGCGCCGACGGCGGCGTCCTCGCGCCGCGCGCGTACGCGGTGACCCCGGACCAGGCCATGGGCGTCGTGCCGTGGGAGCTGCGGTCGGTGGAAGAGCTGGAGGAAGCGTCGGCGGAAGGGTCCAAAAGCTCGGCGTTTCGCGAAAGCGGCGAAGAGACGTCCCAGCGCGACGCGACGAGTAAAGCGGCGTGCGTCGCGGTGGAACCCCAGCCGGGATTCGAAACCGCGCGCGTGCTCTTCGCGTACGCCGACGGGCGACTCGCGTTGTGGGACCTGCACGCCAAGAAGCCGGCGGCGGTGGCGAGCCCCGAAGTGGCCGGAACGCCGGCGGCTTCTCTGCGGTGCGCGACGTGGGTCGGGAACGGGGGGGGCGTGATCGCCACGGGGCACGACGACGGCGCGGCGCGGCTTTGGATCGTGCCCGCGCTCGGGAAGCCCGGCTCGGCCAGGCGGAACGCCGTCGCCATCGCGTGCGTGCGCGCGTTCCACCCGCGCCCCGGCGCGAGCGCCGACGAGCGCATGCCCGTGCGCGCGCTCGCGGCGCGCGCCGCGGGCGCCGCGGGCAGCGCGATGGCGGGCCGGCCGGCCTCTGGCCACCGAGCGAGCGGGTCGAGCGTCTCCAGGGACGAGAATCCCGACGGAGACTCCCGATCCGCCGCCGTCGGCGTGTTGGCGTGCGTGGGCGGCGAAGTCGCGGGCGCGCCCGACCCCGCCGTGCTGGTGCCTCTGGAGCTGGACTCCGCGTTCGGCCCGCCGCGGCCCGCGGAGGCGCGCAAAGCCGGCGCGGTGGCCTTGCCGTACTTCGGGCCGGTCACGGCCGTGGCGCTGGCTTCGCCTCCGTTCCGGCCGGAGGAGGCGGCGGCGGCGGCGACGCTCTCGGAGGGCGGGCAGATCCACGTCCACGACGCGCGAGCGCTCATGGACGGCGTCGGCCGCCGGGACCCCCCGGCGGTTTCCTCGGAAGCGCTTCCGAACGCCGACGGCGGAGACGAGGCGTCGGCTGAATCCAAAAGAGAAACCGAGCCGACCCCGGCGCGCGAGCCTCTGCCCGCCGAGGAGATCGTCGAGCTCATGCCCCGGCTGGCGGCGCGGTGCGCCCCGGCGGCGACGGCGGCGAGCCCCGGCGTCGTTCGGCGGTTCGCGAGCGCGCTCGACGCCGCCGGGACGGAGCCTTTCCGATCGCGGCGGGACGCGTGGGGGGACGCCTGGCCTTTTTCCGGCGGCGCGGTGGACGACGCCGGCCGGTGGTTCAAAGGAAGCGTCGCCGTTCAGAGGAACGTAGTCGCCGCCGCGAGCGCCGAGGGCGCGTCTGTGCGCGTCTGCGTGGAGGGCGTCGGTCGGTTCGTCCCCGCCGCGCTCGCGTCGCCCGGCCCCAACGCCGGCATGTCCGCGAAGGACCGCGCGGTGACTCTTTGCCACCTCGCGTGCGGCGGCGCGATGCTGGTCGTCGGGCGCCAGTGCGGCGCCGTGGAGGTGCACGTCGCGCTCGAACACCTGGACGCGTGCTGGACGGTGCGCGTGCTGGACGGGGGTCTGGACCTGCGACGCGCGGATCCGCGGAACGACGGCGGACGCGCGGATACGCCGGCGGCGGAGAAGTCTCTCCCCGGGTACGTCTTGGTGGGCGAGCTCGGCGCGCACGCCGCCGCGGTGACGTGTGTGGAGACGCACGTCGATTCGGCGCAGAGCCTGCTGTTCGTGGGCGACGCCGCCGGCGTGTGCTCGGTGACGGACCTGCGCGAGGGCGTGTTGCGGTTCACGCGCGCGCCGTTCCGGGACGGGAAAGGGGATGAAGGCGAAGGCGTCGCCGCGGCGGCGTTTTGCGCGCCCGTCGTCGGGACGACGGCGCGCGACGAAGACGAGACGCGTCGCGTTTCCGAGAGCGCCGGCGGCGAGAACGCGGAACACGGCGCTTCGACGACTTCGCCTCCCGTCACCTTCTCTGGCGCGGAGATGGTGACCGTCGCCAGCACGGGCAGCGCCGTCGCGTTTCTCGGCGTCGCCTCCGGCGACGTCCTCGGCAAACCGTGCCGCCCGAAAACCGCCTCGCCGGCGCTCGCCGTCGCGCCGCTGGACGCGCGCGGCGCGGCGCGCCGCCGCGGAGAGCCCCGCGCCGCGCTTCGGCGCGCGGACGAGGGTCTGGCGGCTGGGTCGCCGTGGTTCTGGTTCACGAGGCGCGCGGCGCACGAGGCGGCCGAGGGCGAGAAAAAAACGCGCGCGGCCGAAGACGGTCCGAAGGAGGGAGGCTCGGATCCCGACGACGAGCGCGACTCGCTCGTCGCGCTCGTCGCCGTCGCCTCCGCCGAGGCGCTCCGCGTGTACCCCGCCAACGGCGCGATCCGCGGCGAGCGGCACACGCTGAAGAAGGCTTCCGCGGACGAACGGCTCGTCGCGGCCGCGCTGGTCACGCCCAGGGCCGGCGGCGGAGACGAGGAGGACGCGAACGAAAAAGAACCCGCGAGCGCTTTCGCCGCGGTTTCCGCGCACGGCCGCGTGCTGGTGTGGGCGCTGCCGGGCCTCGCGCCGCTCGCCTCCGTCGGGCCGACGCCGCCGGTGTCCTCGGCGGACGCGACGTGCTTCGGGGCGGACGGCGGCGGGTCGCTGTTCGCGTTCGGGGGGGGGGGGGGGGGGGGGGGGGGGCGCCCGGTGGGGGCGCCCGGGGGGGGGCCCGGGGGGGGGGGGGGGGCGGGGGGGGGGGGGGGGGGGGGGGGGGGGGGGGGGGGGGGGGGGGGGGGGGGGGGGGGGGGGGGGGGGGGGGGGGGGGCGATCGCGCGGCTCGCGCTGGCGGCGCCCGCGCGCGGGCCCAAGGCGCGGCCGGAGAGCGGGCTGATGTTCTGGGACGAGGACATGGCCACCGCGGCGGACGCCGCCGACGAAGCCGCCGAGATGGCGGCTTCCGAGACGAGCGCGTGCGCGACGCGCGCCGAGGAGACGCCTTCGCGGCGCGCCTTCGCGGGCGACGCCGTCTCGGCGCTCGGAGGGGACGACGTCGTTTCGGAGACGGCGAGGGAGACGCCCTCTACGCCCTCTACGCCCTCGAAGGACCTCGCCGCCGCCGGCCGGTCCATGCTCAAGGGCGACGCGCGGTCGGCGATGGCGAGCTTCGGGTCGGTGATGCGCGGCGCCAAGGAGAAGGCGAAGGAGGCGGCGACGTCCCTCAAGGACAAGGCGAAGACCGCGGTGGACGCCGTGAAGGAGCACCTCGCCGAGGAGGAGGACCCGCCGCGCGCGACCGCGGCGGACCTCGCGATGCTCTTCGCGGACGTCGAGGTGCGGCGACCGCCGTCCGCGACGACGACGACGACGACGTCGACGACGCGAGGAAAGCCGGCGAAGAAAGAGAGCGCGTCGTCGAAACTCGGTTTTTCGATGTTGACGTCGAGGACGACGGCGACTGCCGCCGCCGCCGCCGCCGCGAGCGCGCCCGGGACGGACCCCGACGCCGGCCGCGCCGAGCTGTTCCGCACCGCCTCGGGGGGCTCCGGCGGGGGCTCCGCCGCGCCGCGCATGAGCAGCGCGGACGAGATCAGGGCGAAGTACGGGAAGGCCAAGGCCAAGGACTCCGCGGCGGCGACGTCTGAGCTGAAAGGAAACCTGGAGGAGACGAGGCATAAACTCGCCGAGCGCGGGGAGAAGTTATCGTCGCTGCAGGACAAGACGGCGCAGATGCAGAGTGACGCCGAGGATTTCCACTCCATGGCACAGAAACTCGCGGCGAAGCAAAAGAGCTGGTGGTGAGCGGAAGAGGTGCGCGATCGAGAGATCCGCCACGAGAACTATGCGAGCTCGCTAGAAGGTAGTAGTAGATACTAGAGTGACTACCGGTCGTCGCCGCCGTCGTTGCTTTTCTTTCCCCGCGTCGCTCGGAGCGTCGCCGCCAGAGCGGTCGCCCCCGCGAGCCCCACCCCCGAGACGACGACCGCCCCCGCGCCTCCAACGAGGAACGGCGTGACCCCGACCCCGCTGAACGCGGCGAAACTGAGATTCAGACCCACGGCGGCCATGGCGGTTCCCAGACAGTGTTTCGCCCCGAACTCAGACCCCACGAGGTCCGTCGCGCGGCGCCACTCCTTTTTCGCCGCCGCCGTCCCCTCGAACGCGGCGTCGCCCGCGGATCGCGCGGCGGACGCGGCGAGGAACGCCAGCAGAAACGGCGGGATCGCTTTCCGCACGTTCCCCTTGAACAAAGACGAGGAGTCCTTCGCGGTCGCCGCGACGCCGGCGGCGAGCGCGGGGATCGCCGCGGCGAGCGAGAGGTTTCGCGTCAGTTTCGTCACCGCCGCGGTTTCGAAAACCTTCTCGTCCCCAAACCTCTCTTTGTACGTCAACGCCGCCCCGAACACCTGCGCGGTGTCGTGTATCCCCGTCCCCAGGAACGCGCCCGCGGCCTCGGGGCAGTCGCCCAACAGCGCGTGCGCCGCCTGCGGCAGCAGGAGCATGCCGACCGTCCCGAAGCACGCCACGTTGGCGACGGCGACGGAGGTCTCCGCCGCCGTCGCGCCGACGGCGGGCGCCAACGCGGAGACGGCGGTCACCCCGCAGACGGACGTGCCCACCGCCAGCAGGCTGCCCAGCCTCGGGGTCAGGCCCGCGAAGCGCGCGAGCCGCGGTATGACCGCCAGCCCGGCGCCGACTGAGGCCGCGACGACCGGGACGGAGAAAGCGCCCACCGCGGCGACGTCCGACGCGCTCAGTTTAAAGCCCACCGCGACGATGCCGGCGCGAAGCACGGTGGAGGATGCGAAGGCGACGCCGGGCTTGAAGAGCGCGCCGCGGACGAGGCCACCCGGGAGGTTGTTGATGAGCGCGCCGGAGAGGATCGCGAGTGGGACGCCCGAGACGGTCACGCCGGACCGAGCCGAGAGTTCGTCCGCCAAGGCGAACCCGCCGTGCGCCACCCCGAACGCCAACCCGAGCCCGGGAACGACGGCGAACGCCTTTGCCGAAGCTTTTTCTTTGCCGGCATCGCCGCCGCGATGAGGGGGCTTCGGGGAGGGGTTCAGGTCGGACAGCCCGCGGCGGGGAACGCGCTGGTGCGCGCGACTCGCAGAGCCGGCGACGCGCCGCGCCGCGACCGACGCCGCGCGCAGCATCGCGCGCGGATCGGTGTGCGTCTTCGCCTTCGGAACCATTGGACGTGCCGACTTTTTAGTCGCGTGTGTCATTCGCGCGCCATCGACCATCCTGAGCCACGAAGGCTGTCGACGTGGCACGATCAGCAGGGGCGGAAAAGAGCGAGTCGCTTCCGCAAGCACTTCCGCAAGCATACCACATCTTCCACTTCATCGCGCGCCGTCCCACGCACGCCGTCGCCGCCATGTTCGCCATCGGGTCCTCTGTCGCTGCCGCCGGCGTCGCCGCGCCTTCCGCGCGCCTCGCCTCCTCCCGCCGCGTCTCCCCCCGCGCGGCACAAATCGCTCGCCCCTCGAAGCGTCGTTCTTCCGCCATCGCGGCGGTGGAGGGCGAGGAAGGGTCCGCCGGCGACGCGTCCACCGCGGTCGCGGATAAGAACGATGACATCTCCGAGTTCCTCGCGACGCAGATGGTCGACGAAGCCGCCATGCTCGCGTCTTCCACGTTCCCCGTCTCCCCCGAGACCCTCATCGCCACCACCAAGCGCATCCTGGCCAAGAACAACGGCGCCGAGGAGCCGGCGCTGTTGGCGAGCGATTTCAAGTTCGTCGCGCCCGTGGTCGGCCCCCTCGGGAAGGAGGAGTTCCTGAAGGCGTTCGCGTCGTTCAAGATCGAGGAAGGCTTCCCCGACGCCAAGTTCGGGTACTACGCGTTCCGCGTGGACCCGTTCGAGCCCAACCGCGTGTGGTACGACGCGCGCTTCACCGGCACCAACACCGGGAAGCTCGCCGGCTCGCTCGAGCCCACGAACAAAAAAGTCGAGGCGCCCCCCCAGGCGTGCTCGATGCTCTTCAACTCCGCGGGGGAGGCCACGCAGCTCACCGTGGGCTACGTGATGGACAGGCAGCTCGGGAACACCGGCGGGCTCGGCGGCGTCTTCGGTATCCTCTACGCCATCGGGTACGGGCTGCCCTTCCCGGAGGCGCAGCCGTGGCAGAAGAGCATCCAGTACGACCTGTTCCAGAAGGTGTCCGGGATGATCTCGCCCATCCAGAAGTTCGTCAAGGGGCTCTCCGGCGGGAGCGAGTGAGAACGTGAGTATGGAGAGCCAGGACGAGAAAAGCGCGCGATGTAACACGAGAGTAGAATAAGACACCTCGTCGCCTCCTCGACGCGACTCTTTGGACGCGCTCAGCTCATCGCAACCCGAGAACCGCGGTTTCGCCGTCCCAATTGCATCCCGCCTCCTCCGGTCCCGTCGGCATGGACTTGGGCGGCTCCCTGACGACCAGGGGCGCGTCCTCCACCGCCAAGCCGCCCAGGCCGGGGAACACGGGCCGCACCGCGAGCGTCCACTTCCCCCGCGCCGTCCCGGTGAGCTCGTACACCGCCGCCTGGCCGTGGCTCCGAGCCAGCCGCGCCGCGGCGGTGAACGCGTCGGACGCGCGCGCCGCGGCGAGCGTCACAGCGAGGCCGGGCTCGGCCCACGCGGCGGCGCCGCCGACGGCGTCCACGGAGACGCAGGGACGCGCGTCCTGGAAGACCCCTTCGCGTAACAACGCGCGCACATCGCGGACGAGCGTTCGCGTCGCCGCGTCGTTCGCGGCGGCGTCGCGGGAACGACCCATCGGGTTGTGCGCGGTCAAAACCACCACGCGAGTCGTTTCAGAGACGAGCTTTCGAGCTTTCGCGCCTCCCGGCCCGAGACGCCACTCGGGGCTGTTCTCGACGCGCGGCGTCTGGCCGCACGCCGCGGCGTGCTGAAGCGCGACCCACTCGCCACCGCTCCACACCCCAAGCATCGCGTCCCGCCACAGCGGCATGAGCCGCTCCGCGTCCTCGCGCGACGGCAGGCGCCACCGCCGATCGCCGAGGGCGTCTCCTCGGCGGTGCGATGCCACGGCGGCGCGGAGCGCGCGCGCGACGGCGCTGGCGTTGGCCGCCTCGTCCCACGCCGTCGCCGCCTTTTTCGCGGCGGCGCCGACGCGCTCGAGCGTCGCGCCATCGAGCGCGTGTTTCAGAACCTCCGCGTGGGCAGCAGACAGTAACGCTTCGTCGTCGTCCGCCCCCGGTTCTTCGCCCGCGGAGGTGGGTAAGGTCATGCCTAACACCGCGCCGTCCTGTTCGCGGAGGGTCGCGGTCGCGCCGACGCCGCCGCCGCGCTGCGCGACGGACGGCGCGCCGAACGCGCCGGCTTCGACGACGGTCATGCCGTACGCGTCTCGCCGGCACGGGTGGTAGTTTAGGCGCGTCGCCGAGAACAAGTCGCGCAGCCCGTCCGCGTCGAGGTGCTCGGTGACGATTCGATGCTCGTTGCCGCGCACGCACTCCCGAAACCGCGACCGCACGGAAGCCGCGTACTCGCCCCGCGTCGACGCGCACAGCACCGGGACCAGGGACGCCCCGCGCAGCGCGTCGCGCGCCGCCAGCCAACGGCAGAGGCTGAGGAAGTTTTCGGGCTCCTTCTCCGGCGAGAGCCGAACGCAGCATGTCAGGTACTTGCGCTCGGGTGCGCTCGGCGCATCCGCCGCCGCCGACGACCGCGACGCGGCCGAGACGGACTCCGCCAGCGCGCGCACGTCCTCCCGGAGCGGCGGGAGCACCACGCGCGGCGCGACGGCGATCCCGGGGGGGGAGAGGCGCTCGGCGACGAAGTCGGCGTCTTCACGGGAAAGCGCGAGCACTTCGCGCGCCGCGGCGACGGCGTCGGCTTCCAGCGCGGCGTGCGCTTCGGGAGCGTTTCCGCGAGTGAACACGCGGAAATTCGAATACACGAAGGGCGCGATGAGGGCGTTCTCGTCTCCCTCACCATCGTCGTTCGCGGTATCCTCGCGTGTGAGGCTTCGTACGCGCCGCGAAAGACTCCGCGCCGCGGGAAGGGAGGACCAGTCCACGCCGAGGATCACGTCGGGGTTGAAGTCGGCTATGCCGCGCACCAAGTCCTCTTCCAGACCCGGACCGGCTCGTTCAGCGAACTCGCGCCAGCCGCATTCCGCGTCCAGGCGACCCCACTTCTCGTCTTCGGACAGGAGTATCTCGGTGACAGCGAGGTTGGGGGGATCACCGGGGTAGTGCGTCTGGCGAGACTGCTTTCTTTCCACCGATTTCGACGGAACGCCGGAGACCACGTGCACGTCGTGGCCAGCCTTCGCGAGAGCCCGCGCCTGCGACTGGGCGTAGACGCCGTTTCCCGAAAACGTGGCCGCGCGGAACTCGAGGGAGACGAAAAGCACCCGCAGACCGCCCCCCGCGGGGCTGGACGGCGCGGATGCCATCTGCCGATGATCCGAAATGCCGAAACGACTCTCGTTGTTAATAATACTCCCGGGCGATGGGTCTGAGCGCGGCGAACGGGCGAACGTCGACGTCGTTCGTTCGCGCCGCCGATGGACACCGATACCATACCCACACAGAAAAAATACCATACCACCACCGGTGCCTCTCTCCGCGTATGCCTCACAGCTCGTCGTGCTCGTCCGCGAACCTGTCGCGGCCCCCGCCCTCCAGGGTGCGCTGGTCCATGTGCGCGAAGGCAACGCCCGCGCTCTCGCGCGTCTCCGGCCTTCCGCCGCTTCGCCGGAGCAGCGCCAGCGCGTCCGCGGGGGTGGGCGCGTCGCTCGGCCGGTCCAGATCCCGCTCGCTTTCCGCGTCCCGGAACGGCAAAAGACGGGGCTTTTCCTTCCCGAGCGCGGGAAACAGAATCAGCGCGGGCCCGTCGATGGAGGCGCCCCACGGGTGCGGGATGTCGTTGCGCTCGGCGTCGACGGTGGCGACGACGACGGTGTGCACCTCGCCGGCGGGGGATTTCGGGCCGCGCGCGCCGCGGGTCCGCGCCCGGTTGTCCTTCCCCCCCTGGCCCACCCTGGGCTTCGAGCGCACCGCGAGCGCGACGGCGTCGGAGACGTGCCTCAGCGTGTCCATGGTCGCCGCGTGCTTCCCCGGGTTCCTGCGGGGGAACGCGAAGTACACGAGCACGTCCGTGACGTCGGCGTCGCCGCCGCCGTGGCGCCCGCCGATGGCGCGCCGCGCGAAATCCGAGCTCACGAACGTCTCCAGCCTCCCCGAGCCGATCGGAGGCCGCGGGATTTCCCGCTGGGTCATCTTCTTCGGCGCGCGGTCGTCACGGCTCTCCTCGCCCGCGGGACGTTTCGACCGCGCGTTCGAAAACGCGTCGGTGCGCTTCTTTCGGTTCTTCGCGTCGGAGGTTTCGCGTTCCAGTTTCTTTCGCGCCTCTTCGTTGCGCCCGCGCGTCTCGTCGAATCGCCGGCGCGTCTCGAGGCGCACCAGGGTCGGGACGTCCAGGTTCGCGAGATCGTCGGGACACGCCTTGGCGATGCCTTGCGACTCGCTGCACATCACCCAGTTCATGTTTGTCTCGTCCTCCGCGTTCGTCTCCTCGACGACGGCGGTTTCGTACCACGCCTTGACGATCTTCTCCTCGTGCGAATCCAGCATGCGCACGCACGCCTTTCGGGTGTCGCGCTCCATCTGGATGGTCTGCGCCCGGCACATGGCGGAGACCTCCTCTTCGATGATCTCGGAGAAGGTGCCGTACGCCGACGAGCCGCCCCGCGCAGCCTTCGCGCGCTCGTCGAAGACTCGCGGGAGCATGTTTTCGTCGAGGTGCGCCACAGCGCGTTGGCACGCCACGCACGACGGCGATCGCCGCGCGAACTTCTCGCGCGTCTGCCGGAGATCCGGATCGCGCGGGGCATCCGTCACGATCTGCGCGGCGGCGAGCGCTGCGAGCGCCGCGAGCAGCGCCGCGCGGAACACTGCCGCGGGGCGGAACATCGTGACCGGCGACGAGGACGCGCGTGTGCACTGCTCGTCGTCGCCGCTCGAGAGCGCTTTGTTAACGGAGGAAGTCTACGCTCATTATTTCGTTGATGCGCCGTTCCTTTGAATTTCATTGGCTGCCGCTCAACGCTGCCGACTCGTTCGACAAATTCTCGTTCAAGCCGCGCTCGCCGTCCACGTGGCACATCGCGGTCGATCGCTCGCTCGGCCATCGTCCACCGCGCCGAGCCGGGGATCCGGGGCAGAAAGGCGCAGAGCACCACCGATGATGATGCTCCGCTCGATACAGTGCGTGCACGGAAACGCCGCGTCGGCGCGTCGCGCGCGTCGGTGCCGCCGCGACGCCCCCCGCCCCGTCGCGTGCCGAGCGGAGGAGGAGCTTGCATCGCCCTCGTCCTCGGCACCGTGTTCCCGGGGCGAGTCCTCCGAGGGTGCGGGCGGACCCGCGAGGGTTGCCGCGGCGTGCGCCGCGGTGGTGCTTTCCCTTGCGTCGGGAGCACAGCCCGCGCTCGCGGGCGGGTACGGCACGGGGTTCGGCTACTTCGAAGCCCTGGAGCGCGAACGCGCCATCTCGGAGGAGGCTGTGCCGTTATCCAGCCGCGACCGCCGACGCGCAAACGCGCCGTCGGTCGACGGCGCTTCCGCGTCGCGCCGCGGGATCCCCCTGTCGCTCGGCGCGTCGGACGACGGCTCGGACGACTCGGGGGTGATGTACTCGGACCCGGGCGGGTTCGGCCCCGCGAGGAACGAAAAGGAGTGGTGGAAAGACGTCCCGAAGGAGAAGTGGGCGCGCGCCGCGTTCCAGTGGAGCGTCATCGGCGGCGTCGTGTACAACGTCCGCGCGTCGCGCAACCGCGGAAGCGCGGTGACTAAGCGCCTGGGTTTGACCGGCGCGGCGGGGAAGGCGCTGATCGGGACGCGGTGGAAGCTGACCCTGGATATCGGTCGTGAACGCGGGACGTGGATGCCCCCGGAGTGGGGCGCGAGCGGCCGCCGCATCCTGTGCCCGGTGGCGGTGGAGCTCAAGGAGGGCGGCGTCGCCGAGCCCGTCGGGGTGGGCGCGTTTTTGCCGATGACCCTGTCCCCCGGGAAGTGGAGGCTGGAGGGCGACGCGCTGAAGTTCTCGGTGGGGATGAGCGGGATGACACGCGGGGACATCGAGCTCCCGGAAGACGATCTGCACTTCCGAACCGCCGCGTGGGGCTCCACCGTCGCGTCGAAGGGGAACCTGCTCCTGCTGCAGACGCGCTTCGGGTTCCGCAAGGAGTGGCGCATGGCGGGCGTGTTCAAGGTGGAGCCGCTCCTGGACGGGGACGACCTGAGCGGGGACGAGGAGGACCTGTACGAGGAAAACATGAGGAAGGTGGCGAAGGACCTGGGCGCCATGCGCGTGTCCGAGCGGAAAACGGAGTGACGGCGTTCTTCGCGGCGAGACTTTGTGTCTCGGAAACGAATCGCGAGCGGGACGAGGAAGACGAGCCGACGAGCCGACGCGTGTTGTGAACGACGCGTCATCAAACTACTCTACGCTCTCGTGTCACGCCCCCCACTTGTTGACCCACTCCAGCACGTCTTTTTCGTTCATCTCCATCTCCTCGATGTCGTTCGAAGGGCACACCCGGACGATCTCCTCGGCGTACGAGTCCCGCGCCTCCTCCACGACGGTTTGGAAAATCTCGCACTCGACGTTTTCCCGAATCTTCTTCTCCGCGTACCCGCGAGACTCCAGGCGCTCGTACAACTCCTTGTTGTCGCACGTCAGCACCACCACCAGGTCGAACCACCGCTCGGGGAACAAATCGCACGAGTGGTAATCCACCACCACGCCACCTTCATCCGTCCCCAGACGCTCCTCCATGTGGTCCAGCACCTTGTCCTCGTCGATGACGTGCGTGTCCATGGCTTCGTCGTACGACTCGCACAGATTCTCCGCCTTCGCGATTTTGCTCACGTCGTACTGCGTCATCCCGGCGGCGGCGGCGACGCGCTCGGCCAGGGAGGACTTACCCGTGCCCGGGGTGCCGGTGATGAGCACATTAGGTCGCGTGCGACGCGGTCTCGGGTTCTTCGAGCCGCCCATCGTGGCGTGCGCGGTCGAGTTTTGGCGCAAGGAGCGGCGGCGGCGGTTGCTCATCACCAGTCGCGCCGAAATTTTCCTTGGCGACGAATCTCAGTTCTCGACTTGCGCGGAGTCAAGCGTCGTCGTTCCCGTTCTGCGCTCGCGCCACTCCGACGCGCACCGCGGTGCCGTCGCACGTCCAGGCAGTCACCGACCGCCTCGCCCGCGTCCCGTTCGGCCGGTGGACGGTCGTCGGTCGTCGGGGGAGCGCCCGATCGCCGCGCGGACCCGCGCGTGACCCCCTCGGGAACCGCCACCTGTTCATTTTCTCGTCTTGGCGCGAGCCGATCTGCCGGCGTGCCACGAAAACGATGGCGTCCCGGATCCCGTTCCCCAACCGCTTCTACGCGGCGGTGGGTTTCGCTGCGAACCCCCCCCTGGGCGCGCGCGCGGTCGCCGATGAGACCCGGCTTCTGCTGTACGCGCTGTACCAGCAGGCGACCGCGGGCCCTTGCCGCGCGCCCAAGCCGTGGGGCTGGAACGCCATCGAGAGCGCCAAGTGGAGCAGCTGGACGCAGCTCGGCGACGTCGCCGCGCTCGACGCGATGCGCATGTACGTGAGCACGATGGAGGAGGAGAACCCGGACTGGTTCTCGCTGTTCACGGACGGTGGCGACCCGGCGCGCGTCGCGGAGACGCTGGAGGCGGCCGCGGAGGCGGTCGCCGCGGCGGGCGCCGAGTCCGAACTCGCCGCCTCGCGCGAGCGCGAGCGCGAAGCCGCCGAGCGCCTCCGCCGCGCGGAGGCTGTGGCGGCGCGCTCGCACCCCGCGGTGGACCGCATCGACGCCGAGGAGGGCACGTGGACCGTACTCACGAAGCAGATCGGCGGCGCGCAGAAGCCGAGAGGCCGGTACGCGCACGCCATGGCCGCCGTGGGGGACGACGTGTTCGTGATTGGCGGAAACGCGGGGGGGAGGCGCCTCGGCGACGTCTTCGCGCTGCACCTGCCGAACCTCACCTGGCGCAGGGTCGACGCCACGGTGGCCGCCGAGAACGGCGGCGACGGTGTGGGCGCGTTTCCCGCGCGCTCGGGGCACGCCGCGGTCACGTGGGGCACCAAGGTGGTGGTGATCGGCGGGTACCACGACGACAAAGACTCCGTCGGCGTCGATCGGGAATCGTCAATCTCAATCGGGCTGGACGCGTGGACGCTGGACACGGAGACGAGCGAGTGGGCTCGCCTGGATCTGCGCGGGCCCGCGCCGCCCGCGCGGGGCGGGCACACCGCGACCCTCGTGCGCGGCGAGGCGGGCGCGAAGATCGTGGTGTTCGGCGGAGAGGACAGGCGCGGGCGCCTGCTGGACGACGTGCACGTCATCGACCTGGCCACCCGAAGCTGGGTCGCGCCGCGCGCGACGGGCGCCGCGCCGACGGCGCGCGCGGGGCACGTCGCGGCGAGCTTCGGCGGCGGGTCGCGCGCGGTGACGGACGTGTACGTGTTCGGCGGCGTCTGCGCGGGTGGCGCCGGCGAGGTTTCCGGCGAGCTTTTCGCGCTGGACACCATGTCCATGACCTGGCGCGAGCTCGAGCCCGCGGGCGTGCCGCCGGTGCCGCGCGCCGGCGCGGCGGGCGCGGTGGTGGGCGAGGCGTGGTTCGTCGCCGGCGGCGGCGGCGCGGGCGGCGGGCGCCGCGACACCGTGGCGCTGCGCGTGGAGCCCTCCTCCGGCGAGCTCGAGTGGACCTCCGCGGCGGAGGTGGGCGCGGGCTCCTCGCTCGCGGCGGAGGGCGCGTGCGTGGTGGCCGTTGGGGGGGGCGCCGCGCTGCTCGCCTTCGGCGGCTACGACGGCGCCAGGTACTCCGCCGACGCGCACGTGCTGAAGCGGCCCGCCGCCGGGCGCCTGCCGATGACCAAGACCAAGATGCTGAGCCCCGTGAAGCGCAAGGAGTGGGTCTCCGCGGCGGAGACGGAGGCCAGACGAGGCTCGAGTCCGTCCGGCGCGCCGTCCCCGCGAGCCGGCACGCCGCGAGCCGCGGAGGCGGAGGACGCGAGTCGCGCAGACGAGTCCTCCGCGCCGAGCCCTCCGCGCGGCGCCGCCGAGGCGCTGGCGGAGGCGCGGCGCCTGCTGGCCGAAGAGCGCTCGAGGTCGTCGCGCCTGGAGGCGAGCCTGGCGGAGACCAGGCTGCAGCTCGACCGGCTGATGCGGAAGGTGGGCGGGGGGGGCTCAAGCGCGACGAGCTCGCCGCGCGGCGCAGAGCCTATGTCGTCCGCCTCGCCGCCCCGGCGCGCGAAGGGTATCTGGGGCTTCCTCACGGGCGACGCCCCGGAGTACCGGGGGGCGAACTCGTCGGCGGCGTCCGCGTGACGGCGCGTCTCGTCGCGTACCCGACGCGGTTTCGTAGCTGCGTACTATTGACAGACTGACAGACCTCTCGCGAGAAGCACACGCGGTTCGGCCGCGCCGGTCGATGCTTCCACGGATATCAATTACACGCGTTTCTTCTGCCCCATCACCCCTTCTATAACATCTTGCGCTCGTTGAAGATGTCCAGCATGGCCTTCCCCATCCCGGCGGGCGAAGGCACGACGGTGACCCCCGCGGCTTTGAGCGCGGCGATTTTGTCGCCGGCGCCACCCTTCCCTCCGGCGATGATGGCGCCGGCGTGCCCCATGCGCCTGCCCGGGGGCGCGGTGAGCCCCGCGATGAAGCTCACCACGGGTTTGTTCGTGCCGCTCGCCATGATGAACTCCGCCGCCTCCTCCTCCGCGGTCCCGCCGATCTCGCCGATCATGATGATTCCTTCCGTCTGCGGATCGGCGACGAACTTCTCGAGGCAGTCCACGAAGTTGGTGCCGTTGAACGGGTCGCCGCCGATGCCGACGCACGTGCTCTGCCCCAGCCCGGTGACCGTGGTCTGGTACACCGCCTCATACGTCAGCGTGCCCGAACGGGAAACCACGCCGATGCGGCCGGGCTTGTGGATGTAACCGGGCATGATCCCGATTTTGCACTCGCCGGGCTTGATGATCCCGGGGCAGTTGGGCCCGATGAGCCGCGTCTTGCTCTGCGTCATCATCGCCTGCTTGACGCGGATCATGTCGTGCTGAGGGATGCCCTCGGTGATGCACACCACCAGGTCCATCTCCGCCTCCACCGCCTCCAGGATAGCCTTCGCGGCGAAGGGTGGGGGGACGTAGATCGCCGAGGCGTTCGCGCCGGTAGTCGCCTTGGCCTCCGCGACGGTGTCAAACACGGGCAACCCCAGGTGCGTGGTGCCGCCTTTCTTCGGGGTCACCCCGCCAACCATCTGCGTCCCGTACGCGATGGCCTGCTCACTGTGGAACGTTCCGTTTTTGCCGGTGAAGCCCTGGACGATCACCTTGGTGTTCTTGTCCACGAACACCGCGGGCTCCGAGGCGAACCCGCGAGCGCCTCTCTGCGGTCGTGAAGCGCGCGCGTGGGGAACGAGGGGGCGCGGGGGTCAGCGGGAGCGGGCGCGGCGACGGGGACGCGCGACGGTGTTCCTTTTTTGAAACGGGGCGCGAGGCGTAACAATATTCCGACGAGTTGCGGATCTGCGGGGGGACGCACCGGGGCGAGGCGGGAGAGGAGGCGGTTCGCCGTCTGCCTGGCGGCCATGATGACACGCACGAGGAGATGCGCCTCGGGGTCACGAAACCTCGTCGAGGATGCGCCTCTCAGGTATGGCCCCGCAGTGGCGCACGACACATCTTGAAATATCTCCCAGTCTTCTGTTTCGGCTTCGGGCTTCTCGGCTGTTCGCCTGTGGACGAACACAGGCGCGTGATGGCGTGAGAAGCACGTCGCAGTTTCGACCCGTTGTGGTTGTCGAAACACGACGGAGTCACCAGATTCACTGCCCTCGGGCCACACCGAGCGGCGCGTGTGCCGCAACGTGAGGTCTGCGACCACGTCCGCTGGACGCATAAGGGCGGCGCGATGAACTTCTCGTTCGCCGACATCGGCAAGCAGCTCCAGGAGGGTGTCGAACGTGCCAAAATCGAGGCGACGAAGCTTGGGGACATGGTTGACGAGGGTCTCGACAAGCTGGACTCGGCGACGGAGAGCACGTGGAACGAGGTCTCGAGCAACCTCGCCGCGGTGACCCAAGACGACGACGTCGATGAGGGGGCCTCTGAGAGCGCCTTCGTGGGCGCGGCCGCGGCCGTGTCTGCCGACGCCGAGGAGGTGGAAGCGCTCCGCGCGTCCCTCCGACAGGCCAGGGTGGAGATCGAGCGCCTCGACAAACAGGTCAGCGACGCGCGCCAAGAGGCGGAGGAGGCTCGAAACGATGCAAAACGATTCGCCATGCAAGCCGTCAAGGCAGCATCTAAGCCTGCGGCAGCAGGAGATGGCCCCGCCCCCGCCCCAGGGGGCGCCAGGGACGACACCGGCGCCGGCAACCCCGCGGCCGAGGAGAAGCTGCGGCGCGAGCTCGAGGAGGCCCGCGCCGCCGTCGCTGACCAGAAGGAGAAGCTATCGCGCGCGGTGAAAAAGGGCAAGGGCATCGCCAAAGAGCTGGAGGAGACCGCTAAGGAGCTCGAGGGAACCAAGCAGGCGCTCGAAGAGGCGCGCCAGGCGGCCGAGGCGGCCGAGGCGGCGACGCCGCCGCCGCCGGACACCTCCGCCGCCGAAGCCGAGCTCTCCGCGGAGCGAAAGGCGCGCGCCGAGGCGGAGTCTGAGGCGGCCGACGCGTCTGCGAAAGCTGCGGAGGCGGA
>Ga0181560_10000738_pt1 | contig 30217 bp, 22 predicted proteins | sample 011ome_20_FD_133751 | JGI IMG/M metagenome (GOLD analysis project Ga0181560, IMG submission 133751) | Coastal salt marsh microbial communities from the Groves Creek Marsh, Skidaway Island, Georgia - 011509CT metaG (megahit assembly) | ecosystem: Environmental > Aquatic > Marine > Intertidal...
ATCGTATAAATCTTCCTTTTGAATCTTCCCCGTGACGCCGCTCTCGAGAGACACGAGCACCTCCGCGTTGATCCCCATCGTCGGGTTCGGCCGCACGAGCTTCTTCACCGTGCACTGCACGATCTTCCCCTCGCACATGCTGTGCTCGGTCTCGCCCGTGAGGAGCGCGAACTCCTCCCACGCGGTGGGGGGCTCCCACGGCCCGCGAATGTCTCCGTACGGTTCGTGGAGCTCCACGCGCACCTCTCTCAACGTCTGGTAGATCCACCCCTGGCCCTCGCCGTGGAGGTACTCCGCGTACGCGCGAAGATCCAGCTCCGCGAACTTCTCCCAGTGCTCCGGATCGAGCGCGCGCTCGACCGTCTTTCGCTGCACCGCCTTGCTCGCCTTCTTGAGCTGCTCGAGGTCGTAATCGAGCGCGTTGGCGATGATTTCAAACGTCTGCGCGTATCGCTCCGGGTGAATCCGCGTCGCGTCCAGGATGTCGTCGTCCACGACGCGAAGGCTGCTCGCCGCGTTTCGAAACACGATCGGACCAACGATCCCGAGCTCGTACACGAGCTCCGCTCTCGTCTCCAGCGCGCCGCCGTCGGACGCGCGCACGGCGGCGACCACGGCGGCCGCCTTCCTCGCGCCCAAGCCCGCGACGTAGTTGAGCGCCTTTTGCTGCCACGGGTGCGCGACGCACGCGTTGACGTCGACGCCGACTTGGTTGACGACGTCGGCGAGCGCTCGCGTGAACACCGCGAGACGCTCGTCCTCCGTGAGCGCGTCCTGGAGCGTCGAGAGCGTCAGCGACGCCGCCTCGCCGCCGCTCGCGAGCGCCGCGACGATGCCCGCGGGGTTGCGCAGGTACCGCCCGACGCACGTCGCGTGCCGCACCTCCTCCTTGTGCTCTCTGAGTTCTTCTCGCATCGCCGCCGACGCGCCCGCGAGCGCGGGAATCGTGTCGTCGACGAAGTGCACCTCGATCGTGTTCACTTCCTCCGGGATCGCGCGCGCGTGATCCTCGACGATCTTCTCCACAGCCTGCCTCGCGGCTTCCCGCAGAAACTTGCAGTTCATCCCCGCGTTCGAGGACGCGGCGACGGCGACGACGTGCGGGCGGTGTTCGATCATAAACTGCACGAGACGGTTCATGTCGGCGTCGCGGCGTTGGCCCGCGGCGGACTGCCCGGCGAACGGCCCGGCGGCGCGCACCGCGATGTTCGGGCACTCGAGGAAGTCCACGAGCTCACCCTCCGCGTCGAGCATCGCGAACGTCGTCGCGGGCGTGCCGGGACCCCACACCGCGGCGAGGACTCGGACGTCGACCTCGTCGTCGTGGTACTCCTCGGTGGATTTAATCTCCGGCGCCCACGGGCGGTTGGAAATCTTCGGCCACAGCGCCTCGCCGCACTCGCGCTTCACCTCCGCGATCGCCTCGCGCGCGAGCAGCACCGTCGCGCTCTTCGTCAGCGACACCGCGAGGTGCTTCTTCAGTCCCAAGTGCAGCGCGTCCTTGCGAAGCGCGTTCCACGCGTCGGCAATCTCGGAGACGTCTTCGAGGAGGTACGCCTGTTCCGCCTCAGCCATGACGTCGTCGATCACCTTCTCCGGGAGCGCTACTCTCAGCGTGATGAGCCCCTCGTCGTACGCGCGCAGCACCGCCGCGAACTCGGTGCCGGTGAACTCGGAGATGGGCTTGTTCTGAAGGCGCTTCACGCGCGCGAGCGGGTGAAACGGATCGATCTCGATCGTCCCCTTCGGCGTCGGCTGCGTCCACACTTGCGCCTTGCGGCGCACGACGACGCGCATCCACGCGCGCACGGACGGCTCCACGGACAGTTCCGCCGCGGCGACGTGCGTCAGCGCTTTCAGGACGACGGAGACGTCGCCGTACCCGGTCTCTTCGCCGACGTACACCGACGCGGCGTCTTCGGGCATCATGTCCGGGACGACTTGATTCTCCGTCCCCGCGTTTCGGCGGTAGGAATTCAGCGACTGCGCGAGCGCCGCGGGCGTCGCGCCGTACATCGGGAGCAAGTCGCGCAGGCCCTTCTTCCTGTGGTGCGCGTACGCCGTGCGATTCAGCGGGCGAACGTGCGTGGACTCCGCGCCGGACTTTTTGATGCCGCCCTTCGCCTCCGACGTGAGAAACTGATGAATCTCCTCGTCGAACCGCAGCGTGAGCTTCGCCTCGACGTCGTCCAGCGTCTCCTCCGCGCGCGCGTCCTCGCACTTGTTCATGAGCGCCGCAAGCTCGTCCAGGTCTGGGTGATCGTCCCCCAACACCTCGACGACGCCTCCAAACTTTCGCAAGAGCTCCGCCTTTCTCCGCGTCATGCGCGCGTGTCGTTTATCCCACTCCAAAACCTCGTGCAGGACGTCGCGTCGGTGCACCCTGCGCTCGAGGACCGCGAGGTTCGAGTCGCGCGGCGGCGGGCGCGAGTCGTCGCGCCGCCCGCGCAGCAGCGGCGCGACGCGATCCTTCAGGTTCTGCGCGATGAACGCGATCTCGAGCCCTTCGAGGTGCGTCATGCACAGCAGATCCGCGATGGCCGCCTCCGCCGCCTCCGCCTCCTCCTTCGGGAGGTTCCCGCGCTCGTTCTCCTCGATGTTCCTCACGCGGTCCTCGTGCTCGTCCTGCGACTCGTCGTCCGCCCACCCGCGAAGGAGGAGCTCGCCGCCGAACGTCGGCGCGTCTCGAACGCTGCCGACGCCCATGAGGCGATCCAAGATCCACTTCGCCTCGGCGGCGGCGTCCTCCTTCTTGAACGGCGTCACTCTCGCGTCGAGCTGCATGCGCTCCGGCCAGTCCGTCTCTCGGATCTCGTCGTCCTTCGCCGTGAGCATCTGCTCGCGGACGACGGACGGCTCGAACGCGTGCAGCCAGGACCCGCGCCCGGGGCGGCCCGCCGCCGCGGATCGCGCAGACGTCTTTCTTCTTCGCCGCCGTTTCTTCTTCTTATCTGGGCGATCGAGCGCGTCGTCGCCCTCGTCCTCGAGCGCGACGCCGTCGTCCTCCTCCTCGTCCGTCTCGTACTCGCTCTCTTCGTCGAACCCTTCGCCAAGGTCGCCTTCGTCGTCGCCCCGGTCCCTCTGCGCGAACATCGCCTGGAGCTCGCCGACGTCTCCGAAGATGTCGAACGCGTCTTGCAGCTGGTCGCTCCGCACGCCCGGCACGTGCGACTTGATCTTCTTCGGCCTCGGGCCTTCGCCCTCCTCACGCTCGATGAAGTCCGCGAACTCGTCCTCGCTGTCCTCGTCGTCGTAGTCCACGAAGTCTTTTTCATCCTTCACGACGGCGGGTTTGATTTTTTTCTCCTTGGAGACGTCGTCGTCTTCGTCCTCCTCCTCGAGCTCCTCGTCGTCCGAGCCGCCGAAGAGATCGCGCTCCACCTCGGCCATCGTCTTCGGCTTGTCGCCGCCCTTCTTCGCCGCCTTCTCCGCCGCCTTGTCCTTCTCCGATTTCTTCCCGATGCGCTTCTTCTTCTCCTTGCGCGTGAATCCCGTCACGAGGTTGTCCTCGAGGAGGTCGTAATCGTCCTCGTCGAGCTCCATCGCCTTGCGCTTCTTCCGCCTCTTGTCGTCCTCGTCGTCGTCGTCGCTGTCGTCGTCGTCGTCGTCGACGGTGACGGCGCCGCGCTGGCGTCGGCGCGCGACGACCGGGCCGTCGTCGTCGTCGCTGTCGTCGTCGTCGTCCGCCATCGGCGGCGAGGACGACGGCGCCTTGGGCGATCCCGGGGGGACGGGCGACCCGGGCGCGTCGTCGTCGTCGTCGTCGTCGTCGTCGTCGCCGTCGTCGTCCGCGTCCGCGCGCTCCGCCTTCACCGCGGGCGGCGCGTCCTCGGTCTTCTCCGTCGCGGCGGGCGGCGCGTCCTCGGGAGGCGCCGCGGCGGGCGCGGCGGCGTCGTCGTCGGACATGACGGCGCGATTCTCCCGCCCGTCCAAGATCTCGCCCCTCGCGCCGGCGCGGACCGCGCGCGGTCGCCGATCGACGCGCGAGATCGAACGCGCGCGCGCTCGAGCGACCGCGCGCGACGCGACCGCGGCTCGAGGACGGGGTGTTCGCAAGCGACGACGACTCGAGCACGCGTGCGGCGCGACTCGAGGTGTGACGACGACCGCGACGCGGCCGCGCCGACGGCGAGCGCGATCGCGCCAAGAGGCGGGCTGTGTGGTGTACCGACCGCGCGGAACACGAGGCGCGCGTGGACGCAGTACCGTACGTGAAAGGGCCCTATGGAATTTTAGTCTGCGTTTTTTGTCAAAACTCCGCTCGCCATGATCACTTCCACTTCCGGCTCAGGTCCTTCGAGTACGCCATCCCGTGCGTCACGAACGCGCCGACCGCGAGCGCGGCCAACGTCGCGATCAGAAGCAAGTACGAAAACTCGTCGTCCAGCGTGTCGAAGCTCCGCGACGGGTGCAGCCGCGTGTAAAAAAAATCCAACCCGTGCGCGACGCACAACACCGTGCTCTCCAGCGACGCGGGCGCGGTCTTTATCCCTCTCAACCGCGCCACCTGATGCCTCGTCGTGACCCAACTCTGCGGGAAGATCGGCAGCACCTCCTGGTACGGCACGAGCCCTTCTTCGCGGTCCTCCGCGGTGGGCTTCCGCGACGGACGCCTCGGATCCAAAAACTTTTTATCCAACGCCACAACCTGATCCGTCGCCGTGCCCATCAGCACTTGATGCGCGGTGACCCCTTTCATCGAGTACGTGCTCGTCATCATCGTCGCCGCCGGTCGAACGAAGTAACTCTGACCCATGATTCGAAGCGGCGGCGGCGCGAACGACGAGATCGTCTCCGTGTCGTTGCCCCCCGCGAAGATGGAGCTCCGCATCAGCTCGCCGACGGCGAGCCCTTTTCGGTGCTCCGCGTCGTCGAACATCTCGAGGACGCTCATCGCGAATCTCCCACCGCGCGTGTTGTAGTAGTGATACACGACCCAGTTCTCGCACACGACCGCGTGGACGGGTCCGCGCGCCTCCGGGTGCTTGACGCGGTAGAGCACGCGCCCGGTCGCGGCGTCGATCAGGTGCACGAGGACGAAGGACGCGAGCGACGCGTCCGAGGAGGCGTCGCCCGCGCCGGCGACGTCGAACGTCGTCGGAGACGCGGCGACGAAGATGACGTTCGGGGAGAGGTACTTGAACAGCGTCGAGCGGTCGCCGAGGACGCGCGTCCACGAGTGGACGACCTCGTCGGAGGGTTTCGACGCGTACCCGACGATGGAGCCGCTCTCGGGGGGGAACAGCGACGACCACGTCTGCGCGACGGGATAGGACGACGGAAACGCCGACGCCTCCGCCGACGACGGTTTCGGTTCCGCGGCGGAAGCCGACGACGGCAAGAGCGCGTAGCCGCGAATCTCGTTCGCGCTCTGATCCACGGTGAAGAACGACACGATGCCGCGGTCGACGTGCGCGGCGACGCGCGCTTCCTCGGTGTCCGGGAACACCGTCGCGGACGCACCCGCCGCGTCCACGAGCAGCGCCGCCGACGCCTCGTGCGTCTTGGAATCCGCCGCCGCCGCCGCCGACGGCAACGGGAGATAATGCGCGGTCGCGAACGGCAAAACCACGTCGCTCTCGATCGCGCCGGTGTACAGGTCCACGACGACCGCGCGCGTGCGGTCGTTACGCTCGTCGACGCCGAGCACGAGCGCGTGCTCGCTGTCGTGCGCGTGGTCGCCCGTGGGACGCCACTTCTCGATCGACGCGTACGAGTATTCGCCGCCGCCAGCTGTACCGCCGCCGAGGAACCGCCGCCATAACACGCGGCCGTCGCCGTTGTGCAGCGACGTGATCGCGCCCGAGGGCGCGAGCGCGATGATCTGCTGGCGCAGGCCTTTCAGGTCGCGCGTCGGCAGGAGCTTCGCGCCTCTGCCGCGTCGCAACGCCGTCAGCGTCTCGATGTCCTCCTGCTTGGCTTGGTTAAACCGCGCCTTGAGCGCCAAAACCTGCGTCTTGTAACGCTCCGCGAACGACGGTTTCACGCGCAGGTCGTCCGCGGCCGCCGCCGCCGCGGACTTGGGCGGCGGGAGCTTCGCGAAGAAAACCTCGCCCGCGAGCGCGAGAGACTCGTCCCTAGACCAGAGCCGCTCGCCTCTGATTTCCTCCGCGCCGCCGTGCGCGGACAGCGTCGCGTCCTCCGTGACGACCAGCGTAGAAAACACCGCGCCCGTGGAGGACAGCCACGCGCGCTTCACGACCCCGTGGTCCGCGGGCGCGTACCCGCGCACCGGCGGTGTCGTCTTGACGACCGCGCCCGTCTCGAGCGAGATGATCGAAGTGGACGCCGCGTTCGTCTTCGCGTCGACGACGACGGCGCCGACGACGACGCCCGCGAGCGCCGTCGCCGCCGGCGAAACCGCCGCAGCGCAGGCGTTACCTCCGCCGGCGGCGCCCGTCGTCACCCCCCAAGCGCGCACGATCTCGACGGCGCCGGCGTCCGTGAGCCGAGCGAGTGCGCAGCCGGCGTCGCCGAGGAGCGTCGCCGCGCCGGCGGCGAGCGCCGCCGCGTCAGCCTCGCCGTCGCCGCCGCGAATCGCGGCGACCCCGCCGCGGAAACCGCCGCCCACCTCCGCCGGCGCGTCGCTCAGCGTCGTCGCGCCGCGCTTCCCCTGCAGCAGCTTCGCGACGTCGATCACCGCGAGCTTCGCGCCGTCGTTCGCGGTCGTCAGCGCGTAGACCTTATCGCCGTTGTCGCCCCCGGACTTGACCGCGAGGGAGGCGCCGGCGGCGCCCGCGCCCGGGCCCCCCGGAGGCGCGAGCCCGCCCGCGCCGCCGCACTGCTTTCGAAGCGTCGCGCCCGTCTTCAGGTTCATCTCCACCGCGCACGCGCGGTGGTCGTCCTCCGTGACGCCGATCGCGATCGCGACCTTCTCGTTGGCGGCGGCGGTCGCGACGACGACGCGCTGCATGCGAGCGATCTCGCCGCCGCCGAATTCACCCGCCGCGTCGCTTTCCCACGCGACGCCGCCGTCCGCCGTCGACCGAAGCTGCGCTCTGCCTCGCGCGAGCACGAGCACGTCGTCGGCGCCGTCGCCGTCGACGTCCTCGTTGAGCGGCAGCAGGTCGATCCCGGCGTCGAGCGCAGCCTCCTTCGCGGCGTCCGCGCTCGGCGCCGCGGCGGTGAACGCGACGCGTTCCCACAGGAGTTCGCCGTCCTTCATCGAGTACGCGCGCAGGTGTTTGCCGCCGCCCGAGAGCGCGAGGAGCATCTTGGAGGCGACGACGAGCTTGTCGACGACGTCGCCGCGCTCGAGGACTTGGCGCCACGCTGCTAGGGAGGGGAACGACGGGGGGTGGGGGGTCGGCGGGAGGGCGCGCGGGCGTCGAGGCGCGCGCGATCGCGAGGAGGTTGGATCGACGGCCGTCGCTCGCTTTGCCCTAGCGCGCGCGACGGACGGACGGTAGGATCTCGAACGATCGAGGGGACGACGCGACGCGAAGGGATCGTTCGGCGGGCGGACGCGCGAGGGACGCACCGATGTCGCCGGTCTTCATGGACACCGCGGCGATCGCGCCCTGGTCCGTCGCGATGAACGCGCGTCTTCGGTCCGCGGATCCCGCGAACGCGGCGTGCGTCGCGTCGCCCAAGAACGATCGGTGCCAGTCGTAGCTCCCGACTTGATCCGCGTGTATCGCCGCCGCGGGCGACGGCGCGATCGCCGCGATCGCGACGACGAGCGCCGCGACGGCGGCGCGCCACGAGATCGACGAAGGCGCCATGACGCGAGTGAAGTGAGCGACGCGCGGGGGTGGGCGTCGGTCGTTATGCGCGAGGGACGGGCGGCGCGAGATCGGTCGTCAACAGAAGTTTTCTCGGCCGGCGCCGTCATCGTCAGCGAACACTTTTTCCGCGAGCGCCGCCACATCGCCGCCGCGCCGGCACGATGAGCGGCCCGGGGTGCTACGACCCCCCCGCCGACTTCGCTCCCGCGTCGTTCCGCCGCCACGCCGCCTTCGAGCTCGAGGACGACGACGAGGTGTGGGTGATCCAAGCCCCCGCGGGGACGTCCGCGAGGGACCTGCGCGGGTGTCGATTCACGGTCGCGGACGACGACGACGCCGTCGGCGTCGTCGTCGACGAGTTCAAGACCGCGAGAGGGAAGAAGTACAGGATGGTCGAGGACGGGAAGGGCGCCGCGGAGACGCTGTCGATCGTGCGCGCGGCGAGGGACGGATCGAACGGGCTGGAGACCGCGCGCGCGGTGACGCGGCGGGTCACGCTGATGCGCAAGGTCAGGGGTGCGGCGGGCTCAGGGGGGAGGCGCGAAGGCGACGACGACGACGACGACGACGAAGGGGACGAGGCGCGCGGCGGCGGCGGCGGCGAGGAGAAGCGCGCCGCGCGAGAGCCGAAGACGCCGAAGGAGAAGAAGCGGAAGAGGGACAAGGACGACCGGAAGTCGTCCAAGAAGTCGAAGAGCTCGAAGAAGGACAAGGACTGACGACGGCGCGGCGACGACGCGAGTAATAAAACGTAGCTCTGGCGATGACGCCGTCGCGATCGGTCGAATCACATTAGACGCCAACCCAGCCCGATCCAACCAAACCGCGGCCGCGGCCGCGGCCGCTCACGCCTCGATCGCTTTCGCTTCCGCCTTCTCCGCCTCGATCGTCGCGGCTTTCATCTTCTCGTTGATCGCGTCCGCGTTTGTGTGCACGAACATCTCCGCGTGTTCGAAATTTTGCTTGTTCTCCTTCCACGCGCTCTGCGACCGCTTCTCGTGCGTCCTCTTAGCGTCCTCGCTGATCGAGAGTCGAGGGTCCACACGAGGCGACGTCGGGGTGGAGGAGTTTTGGGGCGCGTCAGATGGAGTCGTCGATGGAGGCGTCGCGGTGTGGTGTCGGGATCGAAACCGAGGGGCGGGTGGGAGGAGAGAAACGACCGCCGGGCGGGACGCGGACGCGCCTGAACAGCTTCGCCATGATTTCGTAATCGTACTCGTCGCTCGCCCACGGGTCAACCTTGGACGGGGAGACGATCGACACGTCGTACTTCGCCTTGGCGTAGAATTTCATCGCGCCCTCGTTCGCTTTCTGCACGGTGAGCATGACGCCGTCGACGCCGGCTCTCTTCGCGAGCGCCTCGCACAGCATCATCAGGAACCGTCCCAGCCCTCTCCCTCGCGCCGCCGCGTCGAACTGAAGCTCGTAGACGTACAACACCGCGACGTCTTCCTCGACGACGAAGCGATAGTGCACGAACCCTAACGGCGGCGACCGCGCGGACGACGACGACGACGCCGCGGGCGACGCGGCGTTCGGGTCCGCGTTCTCGCCGGAGGCGTCGCGAGCGATGAGGTATCTCGTCTCATCCTCACCCATCTCGCGCCTCTTGTCCCTGGCCTCCGTCGCCCACGTCTTCGACGCCTCGTACACGGGCTTCATGTTCGCCTCGAGCAGGCTCCACATCCACTTCTTCTCCTCCGCGGTGAGGTTCGCGGGCGCGGCGGGGGTCACGGCGACGCGGACGTCGCCGCGCGCGAACGGCTTCGCGAGGAACGGCGCGAGCGCGTCGGACGGGTCGACGGCATACGCGGCGTCGATCGAAGCCTCGAGCGCCTTGAGCTTCTCCGCGGCCGCGAGTTTCTTCGCGGTCTTGGCTTTCTTCGCGACGTCGACGACTTTGACGGCTTTCGGCATCGCGCGCGGCGAGGTCGCGAGGGCGGGGGGGTCGGGGAAGTTGTCGTTCATTGTCGTGGTCGGGTTCGAATTTTAAACAATGGCAAAATTTCTTCCAGTCTGATGATTTTCGCCGCGCGACGCCGCCAGACTGGACGGCGTCCCCGCCGCCCTCTCTCTCTCTCTCTCCGACCGACCGACCAAACCGCCGATCACATCACGGACGTCACCTTGAAGTCCAGATCCGGTCGCTCCTTCACCGCCTTCTCCGCCGCCTCCGGGGACACGACCGCGCACACCTTGGCCCCCGGCGCGCGCGTCGCCTCGAGCGCTTCGCCAAAGGCTCTGAGGGTCGTTCCATACGAGCGAATGTCGGGGTGCAGTTGAAAGGCGTCAGTTGGAGTTGAAAGGCGTCGAGGTCGGGGATTGAAAGCGAGGGGTGGGCGGAGAGAAACACCGGGAAAAGTCCTTAAGGATCGGCGTCCACCACGCGAACGGGGTCGTATGGGAACCAGTGTATAGAACGCGCCTGAAGTCCTTCTGGCTCGTCGACAAGATTTGTTCGCGACGCTCTTGTCTCTCTTCGTCCGACACCTTCAGAAGGTGACGCATGAGCGACGTGTACCCCTTCGCGTCCGGGAGCTGGTACGCGTCGATGTCGCCCATCGTGCCGATGATCGCCTTGGTGAGCTCGTCGCCGCCGATCTCCAGGGATTTGAGGTAGTCCACGGTGCCGTCGTAATTTTCCACCGTCTTCATGAGGTTGGGGTCGCGGTAGGATAAGTACGTGAACATGCCGCTGTGCGAGTCGAAGTCGGAGAAGCCGCCGTACGCTCCGCCGACGACGCGCACGCGGTCCCACAGCCACGTCGTGCCCAACAGTTTGTTCACCACGTACGCGCTGCCGTGGAGGTCGTACCCGGCTTTGTACAAGTTGGCGGCTTTCCCGACGTAGCCGACTTGCGTCGGCACCGTGATGAGCTCGTTCACGGGGGGCAGCACGAGCGACGGCGACCACGGCTCGGTCGCGGACCCAACGCCGGTCGCGGGCAAGGCGTCGAGGAACCCGGTCACGGACGCGTTCACGCGGTCGAGCGTGTTCGCGTCCGCGGTGAGATTCGTCACCGACCCCGCGCGTTGGACGACGGCGGCGCGAATCTTCTCCAGATCCGCGACGACCGAGTCCCAGTCCGAGTCCACCCTCTTCGCGAGCGCTCTGAGGTATTCCAGCTGCGCGAGCCCGCCGAGCTGCTCGCTGACGTACCCGGCGACGGAGTCTTGCGCGTCGAGGCGGCCCGCGGCGACGGAGTGCCCGCCGGCTTGGACCCTGGATTCAATCCCGGTGCGCGACTCGTTCACGAGTTGCTTGAAGACGTCCCTATCCGTGAGCTTCGCGTCGAGGAGCATCTCCGTCATGAGGTCGTGCATCATCCCGGACTGTGCGGACGTGCACTTGCCCCGGAGCATGAGGTACGCGGCGACGTCGTCGCTGCCGCGCATGGACGACGTGAAGGGGGAGAGGGAGAACCCGCCGGTTTGCGCGCCCATGGTTTGGTCGAATTCGACAAAGTCCCGCTTGTTCGTGCCCATGCGCTGCATCGCGCGGCACCACAGCGGGACGAGCGGCATGAGGTCCATGGGGACCGCGTGGAGGTCCTGTTGGGTTGATCGATCGTTGGTGTTGGAGTTGGGGTTAGGTTAGGTCACGCGCGCGGGTCGTGCGTCGATGAGAGAGAGGAGAGAGAAAAAGACGCGCCGTCGACGGATGTGACGCCGCAGCGAAACGGGCGTCGGGTGAGACTCCCGACGCGCCGCATTATAGCAGCGCCTACGTGTGATCTAGCACCCCTTAATGTGCCCGCGGTCGATCGCCCACTTTTCAGCGAAACACGACCGCGGGCGTGGTATATGGTGCACACGTCCGCGCGTCCGGGCGTCCGAGAAAAACAGCGCGAAACCAAACGAAACGAAAAACGGATCGACTCGAAAGCGTCGTCGCGAAGCCGCCGCCGCGCGCGCGCCGCTCGCTTACCATGAGGTGCTCCGCGTACAGGATGTCGTTCGTGAACAGATCGTGCGTCAGCACCGTGGTCTCCCCGATGGACGACGTCTCGCTCGGGATCGCCTTGGACGTCTTCGGGATGTCCCCGATCTCGAGCGTGGGAACGCACGCCGTCGCCTCGGGCGAGTCCGGCGTCTCTTGCAACGTCTTCAGCTCCTCCGTCTCCGCGACGACCCTCTCGATGTCCTCCGGGGACAGACCGGCGCGGTACTCCGCGATCCGCGTCTTCTCGTCCGCCTCTTGCTTCGACGCGAGCGTCGCGTCCGGGTTCAACTCCACGGTCACCTTGTGCGCGTTGTCGATCAACAGTTTCTTCAGCAGCGGCTTGAAGACGTCGCCCGCGGCCATCTTCGCCTTGAGGTCCGCGAGCGGGCCCTCGAACCGAAGCGGCTGGAACGGATCCTTCTCGTACAGCCACGCGCTCAGAGACCGCAGCATGAGCGACAGACCGCGCGGGAACCGCCCGGTGTTGTTCTCGCGCATGCTGAACTCGATCGTGTTCACGGAGGAGTCGATCGCCTCTCGCGTGAACCCCTCCTCCGCGATCTTCGCGATCGTGGCCTCGATCAACGCCTCCACCTTGGGAACGTCCTCTTTCGCGACGCCCTTGAGACCGATCGCGAACGTCGGCTGACGAAGCTCGTCCTCGAGACCCCAACCCACGATGGCCTCGCCGAGGCCGGACTCCTCCAGCGCCATTCGCAGCGGCGCCGCGGGGGAGCCGAGGAGAAGGTTATCGAGGAAGCCGACGGCGAGCCCGGTCTCGACGTCGAACGGGCCGTCGTTCAGGAGCCAGTTCACCTGCACGAACGACTTCTGCTGCTCCTCGCCCTCGCCCGCGATGTACGACTTGACGACGCGCCTCGGTTCCGTGAAGAACGGCTGCGTGGCGATGGAGGAGTCGACGTCTTTCTTGTCGAACTCGTCGAGGAAATCGTTCAAGAGCTTCAGGCGGTCGGAGACGTCGTCGTCGCCGTAGAACCACATCCGCGCGTTGCTCGGGTGGTAAAACTTCCCGTGGAACTCCTGAAACTCCTGGAAGCTCAAATCCGGAATGACGCGCGGGTCGCCGCCGCTGTCCACGCCGTACGTGTTATCCGGGAACAACGCCTGCTGGCACGCCGTCGCGAGCACCGAATCCGGGGACGAGTACACGCCCTTCATCTCGTTGAACACGACGCCCTTGAACGTCATCTCCGCGTCTTTATCGTCCAGCTCGTAGTGCCACCCTTCCTGTAAGAACGTCTTCTCGTTCGTCATGCAGTTCGGGTGGAACACCGCGTCGAGGTACACGTCCACAAGGTTCTTGAAGTCTTGAAGGTTACAGCTGGCGACCGGGTAGCACGTGCGATCGGGGTACGTCATCGCGTTCAGGAACGTGTTCAGCGACCCCTTGATGAGCTCCACGAACGGCTCCTTGATCGGGTACTTCCGCGAGCCGCACAGCACGGAGTGCTCCAAGATGTGCGGGATCCCCGTGCTGTTCTCCGGCGGGGTCCGGAACGTCACGCCGAAACACTTGTTCTCGTCGTCGTTCGAGAGCGACATGACCTCCGCGCCCGTCTTGAGATGCTTGAACAGGAACGCCTTCGCGTCGTACTCCGCGACGTACTCCTCGCGGACGAGCTCGAAGCCGTGGAGGTCCGCGCCGGACGGCGGCGCGAGGTCCGCGGGCGCGATCTCCGACGCGACCGCGCGGCTGTGCAGCGCACGGATCGTCGGGGTCGCGCCGACGCCGACGCCGCTTCGTCGGGACGCCGCGGCGGCGACGCCGCGCGACGCGAACGAGCGGTGCGCCGCCGCGGGCGCGCGACGCGCGACCGCCGCGGGGGTCATGCACGCGCGGGACGACGCCATCGCGCGATGGAGGACCGACGGACGCGACGACGGATCGACAACCTCGAACGTCGGATCGACGACGAGATCGACGCGCGCGAGGAGCCGAGATTCGGCGTGGGCTCGGAACGACGAAGACGCGCGACCTCGGTGGGACGCGACCGCGCGATGAAGCGCGCGACGAAGCGGCGTCGTGATTCGCGCGTGCGGTGACGCGCGTGTGGGCCGAGGTGCGACGACCGTCGGGAGCGCGCGCGAGTGTGACGCGACGCGCCGCGGACGCGGACGCGCGTGCTGACGTCGCCCGATCGCGGGAGAGCTCTCGAGCGCGCTCAGCTGCCCAGTCGTGTCGGCGACGACACCGGATAAGAGCGTATCATCGGGACGACACGGGACGACGACGGCGCACTCATCGCGGCGCGCGCACGACGCGAACTCCACGCACACGACGACGACACTCCGATCCTCATGGCGTCCATGACCATCTCCGCGTCTTCCGCCGCGGGCGTCGTCGCGCCCGCCCGCGCGCGCGTCGGCGCGACGCGCGCGCGCGCGGCGACGAAATCGCCGGCCGCCGCGACGGCGCCGTCGGTCGTCGCGAAAAGGATTACGATGCCCGCGCACGGAAGGCTGCCGTCGTCGCGCTCGCGGCGCGGCGTCCTCCAAGTCCGCTCCGCGGGCCTACCCCCGAACCTCGCCGGGATGATGGGTAACATGGACCCGGAGAAGATCAAGGAGATCCAGGCCGCGTACGAGCAAGCGATGAAGGACCCGGAGACGGCGAAGAAGGTGCAAGCGCAGATGGCGCAGATGCAAGGGATGATGGGCAATCCGATGGTCGCGAAGCAGATGGCGGCGATGAACAACATGATCAGCAACCCGGACATGCAGAAGCGCATCGCGGCGCTGAAGGACGACCCGGACTTTCAGCCGTTCTTCGAGGACGTCCAGAAGAACGGGCCGAGCGCGATGATGAAGTACAGCAACGACGCCGAGTTTCTGAAGAAGCTCAACGAAAAGGTGCGCGCGGCGTTCTTTTTGCACCGTTCGCCGGTCCCCGCGCGACCGCGTCGGGTATCGAACGCGCGCCGTTCCCTGTGGACGGACTTCGCCGTGACTTCGCGCGTCTCTCCTCCCACCCCTCGCTGCTTTGCTTTCGATACCTCACGGATTCTTCCGTCTGACGCCTTTAATAAACAAACGCCTTTCGACGACTTTCCTTTCGACGCGTCTCAGCTCGGCGGCGAGGACGCCATCCGCGCCGCCGTCGGCGGCGACGTCCCCGTGGACGTCCCCGGGATGACCCCCGCGCAGACCCCCGCGGCGGCGCCCACGCCGGACGTGGAGACGCTCCACGACGCCGCGCGGTACGGCGACGTCGAGGCCGTCGAGGACTTCATCGCGATTGGCAAGGACGTCAACGCGCGCGACTCGTCGCAGCGCACGCCGCTGCACTACGCGATTGCGTTCGGGAAGGGCGACGTGGGCGAGGAGATTTTTAACATCCTCGTCGAGGCGAGCAGCGACCTCACCGCGGTGGACGAGAAGAAGAACACGCCGTTGCATTACGCGTGCGGGTACGGGAAGGTGTTCGCGGTGCGGGCGTTGCTCGAGAAGGGCGCGGACACGAAGGCGACGAACGGGACGGGGAAGACGCCGTTGGAGCTCGTGAAGTTGGAGGCGAAGAATCCCATCAACGAGGAGGCGGACCTGCTCGAGAAGCTCGCGGCGTGAGCGCGCGATCGCATGAGGGCGCGAGAGGGGTTTTGTAACGAAATGAAACGAAACGATACGAAACGAAAAAGGTCTCGAGAAAAGGTCTCGAGATCATCATTCTCCGTTCGCCAGTGCATCAGTGGGATCTCGTCGAGCTCGACCAATCAGGTTCAGGCATCGCGCGTCGCGGTCAGTTGAAAGGCGTCGCGGTCGAGGTCCAAATTTTGAAACCGAGTCGCGGGTGAAAAAAAAAAGATCGGCGGATAAAGCGCGCCGAATGGATTTGACGGACACACGCCCTCGAGAAACGCGACACACGCCAGCGCGCGAGGAGGGACGCGCGGCGCGCGCGCACGGAATGACCGCGGACTCGCGATGATGCGGTGCGAACCGATGCCGACGCGGTGCGGGGCGTCGCCCCCACCGCGCGCGCGTCGCGCGACCGAACGGTCCGCGCCGCGGTGCGCGTCCACCGCCGGTCGGCGCGATCGTATAAGTACAAGTCGCGCCGGCGGTCGCGGTGGTCCGACGCGCTTCGTCGTCGTCGCCGCGTCGTCGCGTCAGACGCGCGGCGCGTCGTCGCCGTCGTCGTCGTCGCCGCCGGACCCGCCGCCGCGATCGGGCGCGTCGGCGTTCGCGGCGATGATCGCCGCCGCGACCGCGGAGGCCGCGGGGCCGTCGTGGCCCAGCGGCGGACGGAACGCGTCGTCGTCCGACGCGGCATCGTCCGCGGACGACGACGCGTCGCGTCGGACGGGCGCCGCGGACGCGCTGAAGAAGAAGAAGACGGGCGGCAAGAAATCGGGGAAGGCGGCGTGGGAGGCGATGCTCGCGGCGGCGACCGCGGTCGCCGCGCGGACAAAGGACGAAGACGTCGAAGACGCGTGCCCGTGCGACGACGACGACGACGCGTGCATCGCGGCGTCGCCGTCGTGTTCGATAACCTTCATCGACGAGAGCGGCGACGAGTTCGACGCGTCCTCGTTCCTCCCTCCGACGACGTCCGCGGCCGCGGCGCCGCCGTCGAGCGCGACGCCGCCGCCGGCGGCGATTCCCCTCGCGGGCCCGTCGTGCGCGTTGCGATCGAGCGTCGAGGTCTGCACCGGCAAGGCGTGCCTCCGCGCGGGCGCGGGGTCGGTCATGCGCGCGGTCCAAGAGAACCTCCCGCCCGGGTGGTCGTGCGCGGGTAAGAAGTGCATGGGGATGTGCGAGCGCGCGACGGTGGTGCGCGTCACGAGCGACGCGGAGCAGGTGGTGCACACCCACGTCACCGCGGCGACGGCGGCCATCGCGGTGCTTCCGGTGCGCGCGAACATGGGCCTCGTCGGGTCGTCCGCGCCGGCGTGGGCGACGACGACGGACGACGCGGACGGATCGGAGGCGGCGGCGGCGACGCGCGCGGCGAGAGACGCGGTCGCGGCGGAGGCGCGAGAATCGCGGAGGGAGAGGGACGACGCGAGACGATCTCGCGCGCCCGCGGCGGCGGGGCTGATGGCCGCCGCCAACGCGGCGGTGGACGCGGGGTTCGCGCGCGCGGAGCCGACGAACGACGCGCCGAGGGTGAGGTCGAGCGGCGGCGACGGCGGCGGCGAGATCGTGCGCGCGGCGAGGCGCGCGTCGGCGCGCGTCGTCGAGCTCGGCGTGCGCGGGGACGAGACGCTGATCCGGCGTCTTTACACGGACTACATCGACGGCGGCGGCGAGCGGCGATAGATTTAGAAGCATACGACGTGACAGAGTCACTCGATAGATAACACGTTGAATAACGACGAACGAGAACGAGAAAGAAATGAAACGAGGTCATCTTCTCTTAAAGTACATATGATACAGCACATCAGCGCGCTCGAGGCGAGGAATTTACAGTAGTCTTCTTCGCTCGACGCCGTCGACGTCTGGAGTCTACAGTACATACCCGTAGTGTACACTACGCGTCTACGTCTCGACCGTCGTCGTCGGTCAGACGGACAGGAGACTGTCTTGTCGCGCCAACCCCCCCGCGCGCACGCCGCCTTCCCGCCGCGTCGACATCGACATCGACATCGACGGCGGCGGCGCCGCGCCCGCCGCCGCCGCGCCCGCCGCCGCCGCGCCCGCCCCCAGGTTCCCCGGCGGCGCCGGAAGCATCTCCGCGAACGCCGCGACGTCCGCCGCGGTGATGCTCGGGATGGACGCGAGCATCGCGGTCCAGTCCCCGCTGTTCAGCGACGTCAGCGGCGACCCGATCGTGGGGGCCGCGCACGCGCTGGGCGCCGTCAACGCCGCGGACTCGGTGATCGCCTCGAGGACGTGCGGCGGCAGCGCGCCGGAGCTCCGCCGGCGAAGGAACCCGCCGCCGCCGCCGCCGCCGCGATTGCCGCGACTCTCCGACGACGCGCCGCGGAGCGCCTCGCCGATCTCCACGGGGAGGGACACCTGGCGCGCGATGCCCATCGGGCGAGGCGGCGGCTTCGTGCGGAGCGGCGGCGGCGAGGTCGCGACGCCGTCGCCGAGCGCGAACGCGGGCGTCGCGAGCGCGCTCTGAGGCTCCGGCGCGGACGAGGACTCGACGACGAGCGGCGCCGGCAGCGGCGCCGTCGCCGTCGTCGTCGTCGTCGTCGTCTCGCGCTTCCTCTTCCCGACGCTCCCGCCGGACGACGCCGGGGACGACGCCGGGGACGACGACTTGGACTTGCTCTTCTCCTTCAGCGCCTTCGCGCCGTTCGGGCGGTGCGTCTTCCCGATCGCCGCGGCGGCGCGTTTCGCGGCGTCGATCTCTCTCTCGATCGCGTCTCGGCGCTTCGCGGGTCGCAACGCCGCCGATCCCGCCGCGTCGCCGCCGTCGACGTCGTCGACGAAATACGCGCGCCCGGTGAAGTGCGCCTGGAACCATCGCGCGCGGCACTGCTGCGCGGTGCGATTCGAGAGCGACTTGGCGATCGCGCTCCAGTTCGTGCCGTGCTGATGCTTCAGCTCCGCGAGCGCGCGGTCTTCTTTCGTGCTCCACGCGTCGCGCTTCACCTTGGGGTCGAGGTGGCGTCGCCAGCGGCCCATGCACTGCTGGTCCGTGCGTCCCGGGATGGACTCCGCGATGTGCGCCCATCGCGTCCCGAGCTTCTCAACGAGAGCGTGAAGCTGCGCGCGAGGACGGGGAGGGGGGACGAGAGGCGATGATGAGCGCGCGGCGGGGAGGTCGCGCGACAGGACCGCGCGAGCCGCGGGGAGCGTTATGTCGTGGTATTTCTCCGCAGTCGACGCGCGACGAGCGCCGCGGCGCGCACCAGCACGTCCTCGTCCTCGGTCCACTTGTCCTTGCGAATCGACGGGTTGACCTTGTGCCGCCACCGCTGCGCGCACTGCTGACCGGTGCGGCCGGGGAACTCGTCCGCGACGGCCGCCCAGCGGTTGCCGTGTTTAGCCTGCGCGCGGGCGAGCGGACGACGGGGATCGATTGAGTTGACCGAGGAACGAGCGAGCGAGCGAGGCGCGGCGCGCGGGCGAGGAGGCGTCGCGTCGCGCGCACCTGGAGGCGCACGAGAGTATCATCCTCCGACTCGGTCCACGGCGCACCCTTAAGGTCGGGAAGTTCATGCCTCATGAAGCGTGCGAGGGAGGGCGCGTGAGTGTGTGACGACGGGAGCCGCGCCGAGGCGTTTCTCGCTACGTCATGTAGGATACTCGCCAGTGTGGCGGAATTCTTTGGAAATTGTGACTGAAACACATACGAATGTATCGCGTACACGTACGAGTACGCGGCGTACGCATCTCGGAATAATTCGGCGAACGTGTTTCCCGTGATCGCGGCCGCCACGACAGCGACATCCCTCTGTCGTCGTCGTGCCTCGAGAGGCGATACACGCGCGACGCGCGCGATGACGACGGCAGCCTCGACGCCGGCGGCGGCGCGAGTCGCCGCCGCCGCCGCCGCGAGGCCCGCCGCGCGATCGAGACCCGCGCTCGCCGCGCGCCACCCCGCGCTCGCGCGCCGCGGATCCTCCGTCGTCGGCGCGCGACGGCGACGCGCGACGACGGCACCGCCACCGCCGGCCGCGACGGCGAGTCCGTCTTCCTCCGCGCCGCCGCCCCTCATGGTCGACGGCACGGAGGACCTCCCGGAGAGACAAGACGCCATCGACGCCGCGGCCGCGTCCGTGGGAAGCCTCACGCGGAAGATCATCGACCTCGGCGACGACGCGGGAGCGGCCGACGCGCTCTACGAAGCCATCGTGGAGTGGGCGACGGAGACGAAAAACGTCGAGCTGTACGACGCGCAGGACGAGGCCGTCATGGAGCTCTGCGAGGGTAACAACGTCCTGCTGACCACGCCCACGGGGAGCGGGAAGACGCTCGTCGCGACCGCCGCGATCGCGGCGGCGACCGCGAGAGGCGACGCCGCGTGGTACACCGCGCCGCTCAAGGCGCTCGTGACGGAGAAATTCTTTCAGCTCGTCGGCGATTTCGGAGCGAAAAACGTCGGGCTCCTCACGGGCGACGCGTCCGTGAACCCGACCGCACCCATCATCTGCTGCACCGCGGAGGTGCTCGCGAACGCGGCGCTGCGGCGCGGGCGCGAGCTCGACTGCGGGCTGATCGTCGCCGACGAGTTTCATTACTACGGCGACAGAGACCGCGGGTGGGCGTGGCAGGTGCCGATGGTGGAGCTGCCGGACGCACAGGCGCGTTCTGCGTCCTCGCACTGGTCCCCATACGACCGCGTCGGCGCGGTGCACGCCGATCCTTAAGGACTTTCTCTCCCGGCGGTCGTTTCTCTCCGCCCACGCCGCGGTTTCTTCAATCCCGACGCGCCTCGACGCCTTTCGACTTCAACTGACGCCTCGCGACTCCGCCCCGACGTCGCTTCGCGCGGAACGAACGGGCCTCGTCGATCAGTTCCTGCTCATGTCCGCGACGTTCGGCGACGCGTCCAAGTTTCAGGCGTTACTCGCGAAGAACGCCGCGGGGAGGGAGTGCGCGATCGTGGGGTCGGACGCGGAGCGGCCGGTCCCGCTCGCGTTCGAATACCGCGAGACGCCGCTGTTGGAGAGCATCCAGGAGATCGTGGAGCGAAAAAAAGCACCCGTGTACGTCGTCAACTTCACGCAGGTGCGTTCATATATTGCAAACGTGTTTCACCCATCGCTCAGTTTCAACATTTGATCGCGTCCCTTTTCAACTGACCGACCGGTGAACATTTTTTGTGTGGAATGGTCCTCAGCGCTCCGCCAACGAGCGCGCGCAGGATCTGTGCTCGTCGATCACGCTCACCGGGGACGAGAAAGCCGCGATCGCGGAGGAGATGCGCGGGTTTAAGTTCGACACCCCGGTCGGGAACGAGTTGCGACGGTTCATATCCCACGGCGTCGGCGTGCATCACGCCGGGCTACTTCCGAAGTACAGGCTCCTCGTGGAGAAGCTCGCGGGGAAGGGCTTGCTGAAGTGCGTGTGCGGGACGGACACATTGGGCGTCGGCGTGAACGTTCCGATCCGGACCGTCTTATTCACGCAGCTGTGCAAGTTCGACGGCAATAAGGTGCGGCTGCTGAGCACGCGCGAGTTTCAGCAGATCGCCGGGCGCGCGGGGCGAAGAGGGTTCGACGACGAGGGACACGTGTGGTGCCAAGCCCCGGCGCACGTCGTGGAGAATAAACGCGCCGAGGCGAAAGCCGCGGCGGCGGCGGAGAAATCGGGAAAGAAAGCGAAGAAGATTAAGAAATCGCAACCTCCGGAGAAGGGGTTCGTGCAGTGGAACGCGGACACGTTTAAGAGGATGGAAACGTCCTCCCCGGAGACGTTAGACTCCTCGTTCGAAGTCACGCACGGGATGCTCCTCGCGGTGCTGTCGCGGTACGGCGACGGAAAAAAGTCGCTGTATGACCTCTTAGTCAGGAACCACGAGCCGCTGATACGTCGCAGGAGGCATCAAAAGCGCGCGATCACGATGTACCGATCGCTGCGAGACGCGGGGATCATTCAAGAGGCCGGGACGATGGACGTCGGCGGGCGGTCCGTGACGTTGGGGTTCGACCTTCAAGACCAATTTTCGCTGACGCAGCCGCTGTCGCTGTTCGCCGTGCAGTTTCTCCCGACGCTTCTGCGGAAGTACGGCGAAAGCCGCAGCCGCCTCCGCGACGAAGCGTACGCGCTCGACGTTCTCTCCGTCTTAGAGGCGGTCCTGGACACGCCTCAGGCGGTGACGTACGCGCAGGTGAACCGAATGAAACGCCGCGCCATCGCGTCGATGAAAAACGACGGCGTGGAGTACGACGACCGAATGAAGACGATAGAGACGATGGACTACCCGCGTCCGCTCGAGGACGAGCTCGAGGCGGCGTACGAGCCGTTCCAAAAGAATCACCCGTACGTCGGGAACGAGTCGCTGAAGTGCAAGTCGATCGCGCGGGAGATGTACGACCTCGGGCTCAGCTTCAACGAGTACGTCGTGCATCACGGGCTGAACCGAAGCGAAGGCGCGGTGTTGCGATACCTCACGGACGCGTACAAATCTCTGGTGCAGAACGTCCCGGAGAACTTGAAGTCTCAGGGCGTGAACGACCTCGAGGAGTGGCTCGGGGAGAGCATCCGGCAGGTGGACAGCTCGCTCATCGACGAGTGGGAGGCGTTGAAGGATCCGGCGGCGGCGGCGGCGGCGGCGGCGGACCCGGAGGGCGCCGCCGCCGCCGCCGCGAAGGCGAAGGCGCTCGCGGAACCCCCCGGGCGGTTCATACAGTCGCGCGCGTTCCGCGTCATGGTGCGGAACGGCGCGTTCCGATGGGCGCAGCTCGTGTCCGACAGCGAGGAGGAAGACATCGCGGAGCTCGCGAAGTATCTCCCTCCGACGGGCCGAGACAAGCCGTGGGCCGCGGAGGAGCTTTGGGGTCAGATCGAGCCGTACTGGAGATCGCACGCGTCTCTCGACGTCTCGCACGACGCGCGCGCGCCGGAGTACTTCGACCTTCGCGACGAGGACGACGACGGAAACGCGCTCGAGGACGGCATCTGGCGCGTGACGCAGCGACTCGTGGACCCCGCGGGGGATCTGGACTGGGTCGTCGACGGCGAGGTGGACTTGAAAGCGTCCGAGGAAGAGGGACGCGCGGTGCTCAGGCTGGGGGGGATCCGGCGCGAGGGCGGCATCGCGGTGGAGGACGACGCGGAGGAGGAAGAGGGGACGACGTCGAGGGCGGCGGCGGTGGCGATTCCGGACGAGGACGACCTGTGGGCGGCGTACGAGGAAGAGGAGGAGGAGGAGTGAGCGCGCGAGAAATGTTTGCGCGCGATTCATTTCGTATCATTTCGTTTGCCCTCGCGCTGTTCCCGTCGCCGTCTCCGCGTGTTCTCGAATTCTTCCGCGTTCGTCTGCCCGTATGTCCATTCGCGCAATTGTTCGTCGTCGTCGTTATCTCTCACTCTTCGTCTCCCGCCCTCGACATCTTCACGCCACTGGGTTGACAAAAATCGTCGTCCAAGTTTAGCATATGGTACATTCAGAATACTGTAGTAGAACTGAACCATCGGGCATCCTCGTGGTCACGGCAGTGCTCCCTACTCCACCGAGCGCTCTCTCTGCGATTTTGAGACCGTGCAGCGCTACGGAGTCGTCCGGGTCGCCGTCGAGCGCTATCTGGAAGTACCGTCTCACCTTCTCGTAATCACGCGGGATACCCTCCGACACCAAGTGCATCCTACCCGCGTTCGTCGCCGCCGCCACTTTCAACTCGTGATCTTCGGCGTAATCCGCGCTCTTCTCGTACCACTGAAGCGACTTCTCGTTGCTCTGTGGCGCCCCGCGGCCGCGCCCGTACGCGAGACCGAGTCGGTACATCGCCCCAGGGTGCCCCGCTTCCGCGGCGAGTTCGTAGAGCTCGCGAGCGTAAGCTAGTTGTTCGGTCGTCAGCGACTCGTACTCGTCGCTTCCCTCACGGTGCTCGCCAAACTGGTTCGCCGCCTGGAACTGCGCTTCCACGTGCCCGAGCTCCGCCGCGAGTCTTTCGAAGTGCACGTGCATCGCGGACGGGTTCGTGTCAGGGCCGGGAGAGGGAGGCATGGCGGAGTCCAACCACAACTTTGACGCGTTCTGGTCTGCGTAGTCCTTGCGGAGTTTCTCTAAAATTTCCGCCGGTACCTCTTTCCGTCCCGTCCCGAAGTAGTGACACGCGAGCGTCCAGGACGCGTTCGCGTCGTTGTTCTTCAAGGCGGCATCGCGAAGGGCGCGAACGCGCTCGGGGTCGGTGATGACGAGATTCGAGGGGTGGTACGGGTGGTCTGAAGGGAGAAACAACTCCTCGCGTCGCGACGCGAGGAGGTCTATCGTCGACGCGTCCCCGAGCTTCGCTGGAGGCGCGGAGACGCGCGCGCCTTGCAGCGTGCCGTGAAATGGTCGCTCGTGTGTCACTACTTCGTACTTATTCTGGCTCTTCTTCGGGATCGTCTTCCGGTTCTTCTTCGACATCGCGTCGTGTCGCGCGTGCGGGCGAGGAGCGGTCGCGCGGTTCAAACTGCGACGCCCCTTTTTCAAATCTCTGAAAGGAACCCTAATATTATCAAAGCTACCGCGCTCACTTCGTCTTCCGCGGCTTCGCGCGGTTCGTCGCCTCCGCGGTCGTCGGATCCTCCGGCCAGTAGTGCTTCGGATACCGCCCTCGCATCTCCTTCGCGACGTCGTGGTACGCGTTCGCCCAGAACGACTTCAGATCCGTCGTCACCTGCACCGGTCGACCCGCCGGCGACAACAGGTGCACCTCCATCGCGACCGTCTTATTCGCGCCCGCCCTCGGCGTCTCCGTCATCCCGAACAGCTCCTGCAACCGCGCCCGCAGCACCGGCGTCCCGCCGGGCGCGCCGTAATCCACCGGAAGCTTGCTCCCGCTCGGGACCACGACGTGCGTCGGGCACGACGCTTCGACTCTCCGCGACGATTCGTAATCCACCATGCACCGAAGCAACCCGTCGCCGTCGAGCTTTCGAAGCGCGGAGACGGACGTCACCCCAGGAAGCATCGGCGCGAGCCACTCCTCTAAGCTCGCCTCCAACGCGGCGTCGCTCAAGTCCGGCAGCGCGTCGTCGCCGCTGTCCCGAGACCACATCACGCGCCGTCGCCACTGCTCCGTCTTCTCCGACCAACCCAGCGCGTTCTTCACGCCAATCGCGCGCACGCCTTGGAGCATCGCGTCGACGACAGCCTCGGGCGCGGGCGCGAACGCCGTCTCTCGAATTACCGCCTCGCCGACGCGCAGCTGTCTCCGCGCGACGATCGCCTTCGACGCGGCCGCCCACGCGACGACGTCGCGCGTCTCGCACAGCGCGTCGTGGAGGCACCCGGCGGGCGCGTCGCCGGACGCGGGAAGCAACGCGGCAAGCGGCACCGGCGCCGCGAGGCGCGCGCGGTCGTTCCGCGCGGCGGCGTCGCCGCCGCCGCCGCCGCCGAGCTCCGCGATAGCGATGACGTCCTCCCTGGACATGACGTCCGAGCTCGGGACGCTCGCGGCGCCTTTGCCGTTCGACAGCGCGAACGCGCCGCCTTTCGATCGTCGCACGCCGACGCGGTCGGGGTACGCGAGCGCGAGGAGCACGCCGGCTTCGTCGTCGCGTTCGCCGAGGAGGAAGGAAAACACCGGGCCGACCGGGTCGCCGTCGCCGACCCCCGGGGCGCACCACGGCTCAGCGTCGTCGCGACCGTCGTGCGCGATGCGTTTTAAAGTGTCGAGGAGCTGGGTCGCGACTTTACCAGCCTCCGTCGCGGCGGCGCGGTCGATCTCGTGGCCGACGTGGCCGTGAAACGCGTCGCCCGAACCCGACGCGCCGCCGCCGCCGCCGCCGGCCGTTCCACCGGCGGCCTTCGCAGCGCGCGCAGCCTTCGCGGCGGCTTGAACGCCGCCGCCCGCGGGTTTCCTCCCCTTCGGCGCGCCCTTCAGACCTTTCTTCCGACCGCTCGGGAGCTTCGTCCCGATCGGCACCCTCACCGGCCCCGCCGCCGGTTCAATCCCCGCCGCCGTCGGCGGCGTCCCCCCCCCTCTCCCCGTCGGCGTCGCCTCGCCCGCGCCCGCGGGCGACGCCCACCCCCCGCCGCCGTTCGCGCTCCACAGCGCCCCCACGCGCGATCGCACGTCCACGGGAACGTCGCGCCCCCTCAGCACGTCCCGATCCCCCAACGTCGCCGCGAGCTGACACGCGAGCCGCGCGCTCTCCGGCCCTCTCCGCGCGGCGAACAGCGCCATCCGCGCGTGCCGCGGGTGCAGCGGCAGCCGCGCCATCCGCGCGCCCTCCCTCGTGACGCGTCCGCTCGCGGCGTCGATCGCGCCGAGGCGCGTCAGGAGCGTCCTCGCGGCGGCCATCTGCCCCGCGGGCGGCGGGTCCAGCCACGGCAACGACGCGGGGTCGTCCACGCCCCACGCCGCGAGGTCCAACGCGAGCGGCGCCAAGTCCGCGCTCGTGATCTCCGGCGGCGTGTCCGGCGCGAGCGACGCGTGCGAGAGCTCGCTCCAGAGGCGGTAGCACGTCCCGGGGGCGACGCGGCCGGCGCGGCCGCGGCGTTGGTCCGCGCTGGCGAGAGAAATTTTGACGACGTCGAGACGCGTCGTCCCCTTGTTGGCGTCGAATCTCGGCGCTCGGCGCAGACCGCTGTCGATCACGATTCGCACGCCCGGGATCGTCAGAGAGCTCTCCGCGATCGGCGTCGCGACGACGACGCGGCGGACGCCGGGCGGCGCGGGCGCGAGCGCGTCGGACTGCTCGGATTGCGACAGGCCGCCGTAGAGCGGCATCACGCTGAGCTTTTCGCCGCCGCCGCCGTCGCGCAAGTCGCGAACGACGCGGTTGATCTCTCCCGCGCCGGGGAGAAAACACAGGATGTCGCCGCCGTCGGGTCCGGGGTTCTCCGTTAACGCCTTTCGAACGGCGGTTATCATCGCGTTCTCGAGGTCCATGAAGTTCTTCCCGGGCGGACCCAAATACTTCGTCTCCACCGGAAACGATTTCCCCTCGCTCGTGATCACCGGACACCCGCCGCTCGATTTCGACTCTTCGTCCTCCTCTCCCGCCCCTAACAACCGCGCGACGCGCTCGCCGACGTCCCCCAACGTCGCTGACATCACGATCAGCCTCAAGTCCGGCCGAAGCGCGCTCTTCGCGTCCTTCGCGAGCGCGAGAGACGCGTCCGCGTCGAGCGACCGCTCGTGGAACTCGTCGAAGATCACCGCTGAGGGCCGTTCCATACAAAGCGATGTCGGGGTGGAGTTCATAGGCGTCAGTTGGAGTTGAAATGCGCCGAGGTCGGGTGTTGAAAGCGAGGGGTGGGCGGAGAGAAACGCCGGGAAAAGTCCTTAAGGATCGGCGTTCACCACGCCGACGGGGTCGTATGGGAACCAGTGTGAATCAGAACGCGCCTGAGACGCCCGGGAGACTCGGGTCGTCCTGCAGCCGCCGCGTGAACACGCCCTCGGTGACCACCTCCACGCGCGTTCTCGAGGACATCTTCGAGTCGAACCGGACGCGGTATCCCACGGTCTCGCCGACGCGCTCGTTGAGGATGGACGCCATGCGATGCGCCGCCGCGCGCGCGGCGAGGCGGCGCGGTTCCAAGAGGACGATCGAGCCGCCGCCAGCTGTACCGCCGCCGAATCCGTCTCCGCGCATCCACGCCGGGTCGCTGAGGAGGAGCGCGAGCGGGAGCGTCGTCGTCTTGCCCGCCCCGGGCGGGGCCTGGAGCACGAGCGAGGTGCTCGTCTGATGAGCGACGAAGAGAGGAAGGAGGAGGAGGAGGAGGAGGAGGAGTCAGACGACGTGACGACGCGCGAGAGGTTAGGGCATCGGTGGCGCGAGAAGGACGACGACGCCGCGTCGCGAGGAGATCGACGGACGCGCCTCGAGCGCGTCGAGGCAGTCGTACAGACACTCGCGGATGGGCAGCGACGCGATCGCGGCGTCGAGCCGCGGGTCTATCGGCCGCGGCGACGCCGCGCACGAGACGCGGCGTCGCGGTCGCGGGAGCTGGCGTTGATGACGCTGTCGCTGTCGTCGCGCGGGACCGCTCCCGCGCGCGGACGGCACCGCGCCTCTCGCGCGCGCGCGCCACGACAGCGCCGCCGCGCCCGCGGGCGCGCTCGCGGCGGACGTCGACGCCATGTCTCCGCCCGCGACGCGACGCCGCGCGAGGAGTCGACGGCGCGGCGCGAAGTGCCGACGAGACGACGACGCGTTCGCGTTCGCCATCTCGGACGTCGCGACAAACGTTTTTCACCCATCGCCCGGTTTCAACATTTGATCGCGTCCCCTGTCAACTACTGTACACGTACTGTACTGACCGGTGAACTTTTTTTGTATGGAATGGCCCTGAGCTCCCAGGTTGGATTCGCGACTCGCGACGACCGCTCATATCTTAATATCACGTAATATCACATCATCACCATCACCCCCCCCCTCTCACCGACGCGCGACTCACGCCTTCGCGGCGGCCGCGGCCTCCAAGTCCCTGACGAAGTCTTCCAACCCCCAGACCGTGATGCGCGGGTTCGCCTCGGCGCGCGCGCGCTCCTCCGGCGTGTTGTATCCCCAGTCGACTAAAAACAACTCCCAGTCTTCCAACCCCTCCGTCGCGCACACCTTCTCGAGCGTGCTCATCTTATCCTCCACGAACACCTTCCTCGCGCCCTCCGCGGCGGCGTCCCCGAGCTCGCGCAGCACCGCGGTCTTCGGTATCCCGCTGACGCACTGCGAGAAGAGTCGCGTCTCCGGGACGACGAGATTCGCCTTGGGGTCGTTCCATACGAAGCGACGTCGGGGTGGAGTTCATAGGCGTCAGCTGGAGTTGAAAGTCTTCGAGGGCGGGGATTGAACGCGAGGGATGGGCGGAGAGAAACGACGGGAAAAGTCCTTAAGGATCGGCGTCCACCTCGCCAACGCGATCGTATGGGGACCAGTGTACAGAACGCGCCTTCTCCTCCATGATGGCCGCGGCGAACCGCGCCTGCTTCGTCGTGACGATGAACACGTCGCACGCGCTCGACGCCTCCGCGACGTTACACGCCTCGCCGATCCCGGGGTAGATCAAGTTCGGCGCGAGCCATCCGGCGAGGTCCGCTTCCATCCAGTCGTCGCGAATCGCTCCGTACCCGGAGACCATGGACGCGCGGTCTAATGAGGGTCGTTCCATACAAAAAATGTTCATCGGTCAGTTGAAAGGGAACGCGGTCAATTGTTGAAACCGGGCGATGGGTGAAATACAGGTAAATACGTTTGTATAGAACGCACCTAGGTTCCACCGTTCCATGAGCGGCGGCATCAGCGCGCCCCACGACGCGAGGATCTCGTCCACGGAGTACCCCGGAATTTCCTCGTAGACGCACCGCGCGAGGAGGGTGTTCTCGAACCCCGTCTCCACGACCGGGCGCGTGCGCTTCAGACCGTCCAGCACGCGTCGCGTCGTCGCCTCCGAGTCGTCGACGAAAATCTCGGGCCAGAGCGCGCGCGCGTGCTTCCATCCGCTGATGCTGCTCTCCGGCTCGGAGTCGCACACGACGCCGTCGAAGTCGAGGGCGTACACCGTCGGCGCGCCCGTGGACGCGGACGCGGACGCCATCGACGGCTGGTCGCCCTTGGCGACGGCCGCGCGGGCGACGACGCGCGAGACGCCGCGATCGCGGCGAGCGACCGAGGAGGAGGAGGAGGACGAGGAGGAGGACGAGGACGACGCGCGCGGTCGCGTCGCCGCGATGGGAGCGCGCGCGGAGGAGGACGCGGCGAGCGCGGCGGCGGACATCGGCGCGACGAGAGAACGCGGGCGCGTCGTCGACGACGCCGCGCGATCGATGAAGTCGCCCCGCGACCCGCGATTCCGCGCGTGAACGAATAGTGTAGTTTTTCGCGTAGTACGCGAAACCGGTTCGCGCCCGTATGAGCAAACGCATTGGGGATCATTTTCCACCTCCCGAGGCAGCCGTTTCTGAGTTGACGCGTCTCGAATTTTGACGAGCGCTCGAAATATCGCGCCGTCGCCGCCACTCGCCGATCACTCTGAGAGCACACGCGCTAACCCCGCACGCTACCCTCTCTGCCTCCGACCGTCGCGTTCGCTCGAACCGACGCTCACAAGCACTCACTCGCTTCCCACACGCGTTCGCTTCACACCGAACGTCGCGTCGCCGCTCGCGACCGCTGATCCGTCGGTGAAAACAAAAACACCGCTTCGACGTCTTTTTGACGCGTCGACGTTCGGCCGCATCTCCCGCCGACGACCCCGCTTGCACTTGCTCTTCGAGCCCCGCTGAGTACAGCCCGTTCAACGAAGTATCATGGATATCATCCCTGGCGACAGTAGTACCCCTAGCGACAATATATACACGCGCGTCTACGAACCCGCGCTCGAGGACATCGAAGCCGACCTCCGTCCGTGGGGCCGAGAAGAAGTAAAGTACATCGCCGGCATCGAAGACGTGCGCGACGCGCCCGGGCGCTCTCCTCGACGATTTTTTTCCCCCGGGTTTCCTCGATTCGACGTCTACGCGACTTCACGGCACTGACGAACGCCTCTCCTCCCCCGCGACGATCTCGCAGCGCCTTCGAAAGCCTTCCTGACAACCGCCAAGGCGCATCTGGAAAAAGACACTTTAGATAAAAACGCGTGAAATCCGCGTGGCGCGTCGGAACGCGATGACCGTCTCCGACGCGAACGACGCCGTCGCACCCGGCGTCGCCGCCGCCGACGCGATTCTCCCGTGCCCCCACTTCGAGGGCGTCGAGAAGAGAATCGAAATCGACTTTCACGAGGGTTCGTCGCAGCGCGGTACGTCATCGCCCGCGTTTCCGACCGCAGCGCGTCGCCGGAGACGTCGAAAAAAGCCCTAAACGCGTCGTCGCTTTTCTCGCTTCGTTCGTCAACCTCCGCGGCGGCCCGCTCACCTCCCCCCCTCTCTCCCCCCCCCCCCCCCCCCCCCCCCACCCCCCCCACCCTCCCCCCCCCCCCCCCCCCAAAAAGGGCGCGGCCTCCCTCCCCCCCCCCAGCCCAAACCCC
>Ga0181560_10000741_pt1 | contig 30154 bp, 23 predicted proteins | sample 011ome_20_FD_133751 | JGI IMG/M metagenome (GOLD analysis project Ga0181560, IMG submission 133751) | Coastal salt marsh microbial communities from the Groves Creek Marsh, Skidaway Island, Georgia - 011509CT metaG (megahit assembly) | ecosystem: Environmental > Aquatic > Marine > Intertidal...
AGAGAGAGAGAGAGAGAGAGAGAGAGAGAGAGAGAGAGAGAAAGAGGGAGAGAGGGAGAGAAGATGCCCGCGCTTTACACACAAAAAAACAAACTCCCCTTCTTTATTTGTACAGCTTTGTGTGACGCTTGACGCATTCTTCTTTTCTTATTCACTTCTCGGTTCTTTTCTTCCCTCAAACAAAGAAGAAATTTCCACACACGAATTTTTAAGCGAATTCACACACTTAAACACACATATAAGAACTAAATATGTTTGGGAGATCCTCTTCTTCAAAGGTCATAAACGCCGAATTCTCGTTGATGGAGAGCGAGTCCATTCGCTCGGCTTCCAAATTATGCCTGATATTTATCGTCTATTCTTTCCTCGCTTCGTTGAAAACGAAAACGTACTCGCACGTCGACCGACTGTGGAGTATCACTCCAATTTGCTATTCCCTCGTGTTTACGTATTACGGGAAGTTTAACGAGAGAAATCTGTTGATGAGCGCGTTGATTTCGCTCTGGGGGGTGCGATTGACGCATAATTTTGCCAGAAAAGGTGGATATAAAAGAGGAGAGGAGGACTATCGATGGGCGGTGTTGCGAGAGAAGCGAATTCTAAACACGAATTGGGGGTGGACAGTTTTCAATATCACGTTCATCTGTTTCTATCAGCACGCTTTATTGTTGTTAATCACCGCGCCGTGCGCGTGGGCGGCGACGACGTACGCTCAAAGAATACCTCTGAATGAGTACGATTTGTACGCAACGCTTCTGTTCCTGTTCTTTTTCAACCTGGAACGCGTCGCGGATAATCAGCAGTGGCAGTTTCAGCAGGCGAAACACGGCAAGGCGAAGCGAGAGGCAAAGTACGAAACGGATTATCAAAACGGATTTTTGAGCAAAGGTTTGTTCGCTCGATCTCGTCATCCGAATTTTTTCAGCGAACAAATGATTTGGTGGTCGTTGTGCGTTTTCGTTTTGGCTGCGGGAGGGTCCGTGTTGCCGCAATCGTGCTCGGAGGCGAAAGCAAACTGGTATTGGCTGCGTTTACCGAAGACGCTGAGATGTTGCGGTTCGTGTTTGTCGATCCCTGGCATCATGTGCGGGTGCGAGGCTTTACACGCGTGCTATTTTGGCGCCGTTTTGTTATCGTTATTATTTCAAGGATCCACGGCGTTTACCGAGCAAATCACGGCGGGAAAGTACCCGACGTACAACGAGTACCAGAAGAAAGTGAACCGCTTGTTTCCCGCGTTGCGACCGCCTTCTTTTTTATCCGCCGAAAACGCCGCGACTAGGATCCAACACGCCTGGAAGAAGAAGAAATCAACGAGCGCGGCAAAAGTGTCTCCCAATAAGCTTAAGCGAGGAGGCTTTTTATCCTTCGGGAGGAAGTCCAACACGAAGAGAGAATAAAAAAAATTATACCCTTTGTATACTTGGTAGTTATGTAAGATCGGAAGAAAAAACATCGCACTTCTCATCACGCACGTGCTTTCTCGGCACCCCAACTTTTTTTCACAATGCACACGTCACAGTAGAGAAAAAAATCGCCACTTTTTTCCTTTCTCTCGTCTTCTCGCGCGCGAAAGAAAGGAACCGCACGAACACACGCGCAGAGCGCAGCAGCAGCAGCAGCAGAGTTTTTGTTTACTTCGGCGGCGCTCTATCTCTCCGCTTGCGTCGCGCCACAGTCGCGGCGAGCGTTACGAGTTTATTCTATTTTTCGTGTTAAATTGTACCCTCTTCTTGAGACGGACACGAAAACGACCCGCAGCGATTACGATGATGAAGACGACGAAGACGGCAACGGTGAAGATGACGACGAAGACAGTAACGATGGTCGTAGCTACGGTAGTATTTTTTTCCGCGGTGAAAGCGGTGAATGCGGACACGCTTCTTCGCATCGACACGGACTTGCTAATCGACGTCCCTTCGGGTTCTGACTTCAAGTTTTCGTTTGACATATCCGAGTGCTCGCAACGAGGCGACGAATACATTCAAGTTGATTTATACGACAACGGATACTCGTACGGTATGGACACTTCTGAAAGACCAGATCCTATGTTGATGATTGCCAGAGGGAATACGCGTTATCCGTCAACGTCGTATAACGCGGATTTGCAAAAATGGTCGTGGAGTCCGACGTGGACACAAAAAGATGAAGACGGCTACGACACGTTTCGTCCGTACCACAGGATTGTGATTGATAACAGAGTGTGTACGGAACAATGTCTGAGTGGAGATCAGGTGTGCGTGAGCACGTGCGAGACGGAGAAATCTAGAGGGGACATATTTAAAGGTGTGGTGAAGAACGTGGAATATTTTACGCAGAATCGGTTGAACGGGAACTTGAGAGCGAGGTGCTCATCAACGCCACCGTGTCCTGAACCAGATGGGAAGGAATGTAACAATAAAGGGACGTGTACTGACATAAATAGTAATAGTGTTGGTGTGTGTTCGTGTGTCGATGGGTACGGCGACGTGGCTTGCGATGCAGTCGTCACGACGCTACCGAATGGAGAACAACAACCAACTACCGGCAATCCGTTTCTTTTGAACGAGAAGATGTGGGATTATTACTCGTTCGAAGTAACCGCGCCAGCTGGATCAGAATCGACTATTATCGTGGAGCTAAATAGACTTTATGGAGATCCAATTCTGTTCGTCAAGAGGGCGGCAGATGGGAAAGCGAATGGAGGGAGCGGTATCGTGAATGGCGTACCATCGACGCAAGATTTTGCCTCCTTGGCAGACGTGAACTCCTTTCGTTCAAGGCTTGATCATCATCACATTGAGTTGACAAACGCTGATTCTGGATTGTATTACGTCGGTGTGTTCAACAACAATCAGTATTTGAAAGAAGTATCCAAATACTATCTTCGCGCGAGGTGGAATAACAACAACGCAGGTGTGGAGACACCGATGTGTCCTTTCGATTGTTTTGGCGACAGTCAAGGCGTGTGCGGCGCGGACATTCCCAACGGAAAGAGCGTGTGTACGTGTCAACTAGATGCTTTTGGTGGAGAATATTGTCAAGGTAAAGTCATTCCGTTCGATACAGATGATCATTACTGGAGAGGTATCAATGGCGTCATCGCCCCGGGCGAATGGAACTACATAAAAATTGACACCGCCTACTTACCAAGTGCAACTAAAGATGGTTTGCGAGTAATTTTCTCCTACCTAGGAAATGGGCATCCTTTACTGATTATAAAATACAACGACTTTCCGTCTTACGAAAACGCGGATACTATCTTGTCCAGCTCTCGGAATGTGCGAAGTCCGACAGAATTTCACATCACCGCGGACGTCATGAGTCGAACCGGCGTGTACTACATCGGTATTTTGAACATCAACTATTACGTTCACGAGGAGTTTTCTTACAATATCATCATTAACGTTGGTAGCTCTTCGAGCGAGAAGCTTCCGAGTTTCATCTCTGTATCTTTAGTGATGATTTTTAGTTTGTTCGTGTGCATGCTCATTGCGCTTGCCAAAAGAATAGTTCAAAACAGACAATTGGCAAGGATGCGCGCACTTCGTGCTGCTCAAATCGCAGCTAATCCAGAGTTGGCATTTACGTTTGGTGGTGCCGGTAATCGACGGGTGGAACCGTTCAGAGGGACGCCACAAAATGTTATCTCTAGAATTCCGATTGTAACTTTTAGAGGTGCCGGTGATGAACCGAAGCTCGACGATTGCGATTACTCCTGCGCGGTGTGCCTGGATGAATTTGAAAACGGTGATCGATTGCGTCAACTGACCCTTTGCGGTCACCAGTTTCACACTGCGTGTTTGGACGAATGGTTGGGTCAACACGATAATTGTCCTTTATGCAGAGCACCGATTGAGGCGACAAGTCAAGAAGGTGGAGAAAGAGTTGAGGATGATAACGAACAACAACAACAACAACAACAACAACAAAACATAGAGTTGACTTCGGTGTTCCGCCCGTCAAACGGCGAAGATGCGAACGATAATAGAAATGACAATAATTCGGCATATAGCGTAGTATGATTATGTAGCTCTTTTGTATTCAGTAAGTGTGTATAATTATCATGGATGTTTTTACTTCTTCCGCCCGACGCCAAAGAGCGAGGCAATCCCAAAAGCCGCCGTTTTTTTCTTTTTCTCCCTTGGGACTTCCTGCTTCCGATCTATTTTTGTTTCAACGAGACGTAATCGCAAACCAAGCAAAGTGTTTGGAGCGTTTTCTTCGCGTTCTCTCTTCGCCTCTTTTATTCTTTGCGCTTCTTTCAAACGTTTCTCGAAATGTTTGTATTTTTTCAGCAATTCTTCCTGTTCGCATTCTCTCTTCGCCTCCTCTTCTTGGCTCGTCAAGTCCCGTAATCGTTTTTCGAATTCATCGTACTCTTGGAGCAAATTTTCTTCTTCGCGTTCTTGCTGAATCCACGTGTGATTTCGTATATCTTCCAAGCTAAATCTTTTCTCCGGATCGGGCGTCAGCATATTTTCAATCAAGTTCAAGACATCCTCATGGATGGTACCCTTCTGCGGTCGTGTAAAGTTTCCGGCGCGAATATTTCTCATAGTCGACAACGTCGAATGATTCGTTGGATCCTCGAAAGGATACCGACCAACTAACATCAAGTATAGAGTTACGCCCATTGCAAAAATATCGATTTTAATCGGGTCGTATCCTACTCCTTTACCCTTCATTCGCGAAGGAGCGCCAATCAATTCAGGCGCCATATAATCTGGAGTTCCAATACCGAGCGTTTTTGCGGAATCCAACCCTTTCGATAAACCAAAATCAATCACCTTTAACGTTTTTTTAGCGTTGTTCTTCGTATTAACAACGAGACAGTTGTCTGGTTTTAAGTCTCTGTGAGCGAACCCGCGCTCGTGAATAGTGGATACGGCGTTCAACAGCTGTGCGAACAGTGATCTCGCCTCTTCGTTGTTCAATCTGCCACCTTTAGAATTTATGTAATCGAGTAAATCTAAGCCTTCTAACAACTCCCACACCAAAACGACGTACTCACGATTAGTCTCTGGAGAGACATGGTTGGTCACGTTCAACAATCGCGCAAAGTTATCCGTGCTGTTTTCGGAGGAAGAGTTCAGTCTATGTGCGTACTTCACTTCGCGACATATCGCGTTCAACGGCAACGACACCTCGCTTCTCTGCGAAACTTCCATGATTTTCAATGCAACCGGACGTCTGCTCGTCACGTCCACGCCCCGTATGACAACCGCAGAGGAGCCTCGATTGATTTCTCGTTCCGTTCGATATCGTCCGCTGCATATGACCGTCTCTTCCAACTCGTGCGTGCGTGGTTTTAGTACTTCTTTTTTTCTCTTTTCCACTTCTTCTTCTTCTTCGCGTATTTCTCCTCCAGTTGTCATCTTCGCGGCGTCGCGGCCGTTGCCGTCGCCATCGTTGTTGCCAGAAGATGGAGGAGGACGCGAAGATGCGTTTTTCGCAGCAGCAGCAGCAGCAGCAGTAGCGGTGGTGTTGGTTGTCGTCGTAATCATCCGACTCGCTCGTGAACGTTTTCAAGTCGCGTATATTTTTTATTCTCGTTGTCCTCCTCCTCCCCCTTCCTCGACACCTCGAGAAATCGAATTTCTTCGAACAATCGAAAACACAAACTTCTCACTCATAAAAAGCTCCATCTTTTCTCAACATCACATCAAAAACATCACGTCAAAAACATCACATCAAAAACATCACACTCTCTCTCGAGCGTGTCGCGCATATAAACACACGCATCACATACGAGAAAGAGAAAAAGATACGCAGAGAGATTTTTACCGACATTCGCGTCGTCGATTCAATCAAACGAAACACTCGCATCCCTTTATTGTATATCAAACGGAAAATTTGAAATATGTCACAAGGCAACGTGCCAACGAACCCCTTCTTGGCGCACGCGGAGCAACAACAACAACAACAACAGCAAGAAGCTTCATCATCGACATCATCGCAGCAGCAACAACAACAACAAAGAAATGACGCGCAGCAAGCTATCACGGCATCGCAGAATATGATGAACGCGAATAATAACGCGGCAGAAGTCTCTCGACCGTCGATTACCGCGACTACGTATACACCAGCACCAGCTGCTGGAACGCCAATCGCTGGCCCGGTGCCATCGCAACAGGACGAAAGAGCGAACAATTTTGCGGTCGGCTCGCCGTTCTTTTCGAGCCAGTTATACACGGGTGGCCCATCAGTGGAGTACTACGAAAATGACGAGCAAGAGGCGCAAAGAGCGAGAGATGAAATTCGGAATGCGTTTTCGCGAATCGGCGTCAACGCGCCGTCGTCCGACAACGCAAACGACTTGTTACAGTTCGTCGTGGCTAGACAGTTATCGAGGACGTTGAGACTGTTTGCGTGCGTTGATATCATATTTTGCATGTTTTTCTTTTTTACAGCGTGGGTGTTCGTCTTTCTATTGTTTGGACCGGTGATGGGATACCAAGGCGCGAGATTTTTCAAATACAGCAACGTGGTGGCGTATTTAGTGTACGTACTCGGGATGGCTTGTTGGCGAGTGGCTTTGTTTATTATCAACAAATCCGCCGCGGCGAAAGTTTTGACGTTTATCATGTTCATGGTGGAGATTTACATTTTGCGGCTGGTGTTCAAGTTCATGCAATTATTGAAGCGGTTTTCAGAGGAGGAGTTGCAGTTGCTGCGAATACTTGAGAATCCGCAGCGGAATGTGTATTGGCATCAAAGTGGAGGACCGCAAGCGACACAAAGGGTCGTCATTGTGCCGCCGCAAGCAGGTATGGCAGGGAGAGCGCCGATGTATCATTAAGAGATTAACATTCAAAGATCGTTGTAATTACTAGCACAATAATTATCAAAGAATAAACTTTCTATATATAACAATGGTACCATGCGGTGCCAGGTAACAACGCGTTGACATTATAAATTTACTAACATACTCTACGCTCAGGCGCTAGCCTCCTTCTTTAAATCGCTCCACAGCTTAGCCACGTCCTTCTTCGCGTTCGGTCTCCCAACACCGCAAAACCAGCTCGCTTGTCTTCCCGGAGGAACTTTGCACTTGCACGGCTTCCCGTTCGGCTTTCCTTTCGTCAACGAAAACCAACCTCTTGGTGGCGGTCGAGATAAACCACCTTCGTTACTCGTTTTCACCATGTGCATGTACGCGTCGTCGTCCGCGAACCACCCGTGAGCACAAAATGTGTCCAACCACCACTGTCTCGGCTTCACCGTCTCGTGAAACTTGAACTTTGTCGAGATCTGTGCCACGGCAGACTTCTTCCTACCATCAGCCGTATCGAACCTCGAAGTGGACTGCCCAACCGTGATGAATGCATTCGCTCCAGGTTTCGCCACTCGACTTAATTCGTTGATAGATCTATCGATATCCGCCTCTGGAATGTGCTCAAACACCTCCACGGACGTAATCATATCGAACGATTCCGATTTGAACGGAATCTCTTGCATTGGCGTGGAAAATACCGTCCCGTTCGCCAACAAATCCGACGCGTACTCCTTCAATGGCAGGCTCGCGGCTTCGATCCCTCTCGCGTCTATCCCACTTTGTCTCAGCTTTCTCACCATCACCGCCGTGCCGCATCCGGCGTCTAACAACGTCTTGAACTTGTACCTCTTTTTAATCCCGTCTAAAAATCTGCACGAGTGGCACACATTCGCTCCAGACCGTAACTTGTGATACTCATCGTACATCGTTTTATACATCTCTCTGTGTTGCGGATTTGTCCACGTTTGTTTCCCGGATTGCACGTTTGTGTTCACGGTTGTTTTTGGTTTCGAGACTAAGTGGTCTTCCTCAGACCCATCGTGTTGGTCATCGTCGCCATCGTGTTCTTCTCCGTCGTGATCATCGCCATCATTCGAGGAGTGATGAGTATTCAAATCCCCGTGTCCATCGTCGTCATCGTGGTCATCGTCATCGTGAGAGCCAGAAGAAGAAGAAGACCCGTAACTCGTCGTCGGGTGCCAAGTTGACGAATGATCGTAGCGATTATGATGAGAAGTCACGCCTCCATCGTGCTGATTCGGAGGCGTGAATAAAAACCCGGCTAAAGAGCCAACCATCATGCCGACGGCGACCAAAAATGCCGCCGAACGCACGCGCCTCGCTAACTTTTCGTTGTCTTTGATCCCCATATTTTGTGTGAGTGTGTGTATCTTAAAAAAACTTTTGTTGTGTGGTTGTGGGTGGGTCGTCGCGTTAAAGAGATGAAGATAACTTTCTCTGCCACTGTCTCGCGATTTTTCGTTTTTCGTTTTTCGTTTTTGAAGACGCGAGAGGAAGTTGAATTTTCTTCTTCTTAAAAATAAAGTGCGTAACGACCTTCACTTGACTTCATAACATTATAAACATAAAACGTTAAAATGGCGAAAGTGATGGATTTCCGCACGGCTGTGTTCTTTCTGTGCACGAGCATCACTCTTATTTCCACTCTGTTGGCCATCGCGGGGTTTCTCCCGTTTCTCTCCGCGACGTTTCCACTCTTGCGATTTCACATTCAAAGAACGTATCGAATCGCTTTTTTCAGTTCTTGCGTAGCTTTTATCTATCGCATGGGGTACACGCTAAAGAAACTGACGATAACATCATCTCAGCAATCGCAACAAGTGCAAGAACAAGTGAGACAAATTATGAATTCGAATGGGTTTCAGTTGACGATGTTTTCCTTGATGTTGGCGTTTTATTCGAGACCGATAGTCATCGCCTTGTTCCCGATATGCGTTCCAGCTCTGTATCAATGGTTTACCATCGTGCATAAGATTTTCCACAGCGAAGACGGCAAGAGTGTATACACGAAAGTAGGCATGAGCAGAATCTTTTCATTTTTGCAAGAGAAAATGCACGTGGCTATCAGCTTGAGTGCGTTGATGGAAATAGTCATATTTGCAGTTATCGTAACTGAATCGGTGAGGAGGAGAAGCCTAGGCAAAACGTTCGCGTACGTCATGTGGTTGCGAAGTCGGTACCAGTGCGAAGATAACACGGTTTTCAGAATTAAATACACGTATTATAACACTGGGTATTATCACAAGGAAGCATGGAAAAGTTTGAACCAAAATCTATTCGCGCCTCTGACGTCGAGAGTCCCAATATTACAACGCTTGAGCGACGCGATAGCTACTGCATTTACACAAAGAAGAGGCGTTTAGGAATATGAGAAAGCGCGTGCGAGTGTGGAAGAGGTACGGGTTTAAAGGTCATTCTTTAGTTATGGTTGGTGTTATCGGTGTGTTTTATAGCAATAATAACGATAAATATCAACGTTTTGGCAACTCGCATGCATCTAAACTTTTCTTGGAAACTTCAAATCCCGGGAACATTGCAAAATCGGGCGTTATGCCCGTTCTGTCAATGTCCACAAACTTAGGAGTCACGTAACGCCCGACAGTTAAGACGACACCACTTCCGTCGTTTAGCTCGTATACAGATTGAATCAAGCCTTTGCCGTAGGTCTTCGAACCAACCACCGTGGCGCGACAGTTATCTTTCAACGAACCGGTCAAAATTTCACTCGCGGAAGCCGACCTCGAGTTTACTAAAACTACGAGCGGTTCTGTAACTTTTTGTTTGTTTCTTGCTGATTTACTATTCTCTTCCGACGACGGAATGTCCCCGATTCTCTTTAACTTCGTCGGTGCTGCGTCGGCGCCTGCGTTTTGGAGGCCTAAACGCGCATTTGCCGTCGCGTCGACATCTGTATCCTCTTTCACGCCACCAGCAACTACTCGCCCTTCCGTGTACGCAATCGTAGAGTCTTGCGGTAGAAACAACTTTGCAATCTCAACGCCAGCTTGGACTAATCCTCCAGGATTGTCTCGTAAATCCAAAATAAATTCTTTTGCACCTATACCACGCAACTCCTCTATGGCTTCCGCGACGTCTTTCTCTGCGAGCGCATTGAATTCAGTCAATCGAATGTACCCGGTAGATTTCCCTTCTAAACGCGACTTCACCGGATTCTTAGGCCCTGAAGCTCGCTTCAACGCGAACGATTTTTCCTCTCCTCCTTTCTCATCTCGTCGGATTTTTATATCGACAGTCGTGTTACCTTCGCCTTGAATCATACTCGTGACTTGAAACGCGCTCATACCTTTCACTTCGACGCCATCGACGGATAAAATGACATCGCCTTGCTTTATTCCAGCTTTCGCACCGGCGCTTTCTGCCACCAATCCGAGCACGCCAACTTCGCTGGTGTTGTCAGGCATCTCCGCAATGTTCAACCCAACGCCGGAAATGTCGTATTTTAAGAGCTCTTGGAAATCTCTCGGTGCTACGAACCTCGTGAATGGATCGTTCAACGTCGAAAGCATACCTCGTATGTATTCGTACGCCTCTTGTCTCGATTTCGGTGGATTTTTCACGACCCCTTCTTCGCGTAAGGCATTCCACGCCTCTCGATCGAAACCTACGGAAATATCGTTTCTGACGGGAAGGAACGTATCGCTGACGAGCTGCCAAACTTCATCGACAACTAGTGCGTCCGGCGAAAGCTGATTTTCGTTTTCAGTATCGCCATCAGACGCCGCCTTGGAGTCCGTGTTTTTTGCGTTACTTTTACTGTTCGAGGCATCCTGCTCCTCCTGACCCTGCTCTTCAGCATACGCGACGAGACTTCTCGAGAGCGCATTATTATTACCAACGTTAGTAGTCCAAGAGGAGTCCAAAAGAGAAATCGGAGATGGTATCCCGGATGCAGATGCAACTGCCACCGCGACTGCGGCGCTCAACGCGGCCACTTTTGTGGATATCCTTTGCAACAACACCAAATTTTCACCGGTGTTTTTTACGCCGCCGCTGAATGACGAGGACGAGGACGAACTCGTTCTCGATGGTGATGCGTCGTTGTTGTTGGTATTATTGTTGTTGCTATTAGTGTTATTAACATTATTATTCCCATTCGTATTCGATGATGACGAGCTGCGCAACGCGCTCGTCGTTCTCTCTTGTTGATGATGTCGTCTTTCGCTTCCGTTCTTCTTCGCTCTGTGTAAACCTCCTCCCACTCCACCACCGCAACGATGATGGTTATAATGACGATAACAATGCGAAGAAGAAGAAGAAGAAGAAGAAGAAGAAGAGTGGTACGCGGAAGACGAGAAGCCGACCATTTTGTCTCGAGAGAGTTTTTGCCCAGCGCTCTTTTAAATGAAGATGAAGACAAAAAGTGAAATGTGTGAAAAAAGTTGTTGTTTCTCTCTCACTTCTCACTTCTCTCTACGAGTACGCACAAAAAATTTCTATTTATAATAAAGCATAAAAACGGACGACCAGAATGAACCGAGGGAAACTGGCGACGTGGTTGTTCATTCTTTTCACTTTCTTTCGGTGAGCGCTGCTTCTTGATGATCGTTCTTTCATTTTATTCTCTGTGTGTCTCTGTTTGTGTGTGTCTCTCGTCTTTTCTTTTTGTTGTTATTCGTGGTGGTTTTGCACGGAAGACACACGAATGAAAATGATGTCAACGAGAATCCCCTAACTTACTTTCTCCCGTCATTTCCCCTAAAACTTCATCGTCTTTGATGATAACAAAACGACAGAGTGCCGGTGTTCTTAAACTCGAAGACGAGGAACACGTTTGCTCCGTTGGATGGCACTGCGGCTTTTGTGACGAAATACTTCAGCGGCACAGATGAGGACGGCGCAGCGTTGCTCAAACCTCCGTTTCTAGCGAGAGCAATTTTGTATCCATCGAAGTTAGTCCCACAGCTGTCTGAGAGTTTAAAGTGCAACGCGAAGGAGAACATGAAAATGACACATAAAATGGAAGGGGTAGGTGGTAACAACAATTGTCCTTCGTATTTTCCGGATTTCGGGTCGTTCACGACGAGGAAAGAAATCATTCGTACGCATAAGAGACTGGTCAAAACGTTCGGAGAGGATTCGCGAACCGTTTACGTTGTTTACATCGGTAGCGTTTTGTTGACTTACTCGGCAGTGTTTGCGTTTTTCAGCGGAACGTGCGGAAGGGTCGGGGTGTACGCGATTGCATTGATAGCGTTGGGGGCTTTGACAAATAGCGGGAAGAGAGACGGCGCGGTACCTTTACCAGGGTTATTCGTTATTTCGGCATTGACGTTCACGTCCATGATTTTCGGTCGAAATATGAAACGACGCCGGTCGAAGAAACAAAAGACTAAATAATAAACCAGCGCTGAGGATGACCATTTATGTATTTAAGGTTGAGTTAATTACCGTCGTATGCATATATATATATATAAAGCCGCATGTGTATAATACAAATAATTTTTTATCAATCATCACCCGTATGGTTTGTCCATACCTATGGACTTGTTTTTTACTGTAGAAGGTGGAATCCTAAAAACGTGTGAAAACAAACCTTCTTTGCCTTGCTTCTTCGCCTCTTGCAGTAAATCAAACTCTCCGCCCAAAGAGACAGCGCGTCGATGATTCAGAGACAATTTAGCTCCACTGATGCCGCCGCGCGATGCATTCACAGACTTGCCCCCGTACGGATTTGAAAGGTTATCGATGGACATTTCTTCGAGCGCGGATAATTTGGAAGACAATCCGCTACCGCTTCTGCGGTGAGTCCCTTGCTGTGCGGTGACAGTTTGCAATCCCGAAACGCTCAAATCACTGTTTGATCGAGAGTGACTTCCTCTCCGATGTGCGTGATGATTAGTTGGCCCGCCTTGTTCGTTTGTTGTTGTCCTCGCAGGCGTTTGGAGATCATTCATTTCGTTCAAACTCGAACCACTCGAATTCTTTGAAATCGAGGAGGAGATGCCGAGTTTTTTCTCTAAATTTTGTCGGCACTCGCGCTCTTGCTCTAGCTGATTACGACTCGAATGTAATTTCGTTTTCAAGGTTTGCTCTCGAGCTTGGTACTCTTGAATGCGTCGCTCGAGCCGCTCAATTTTTGCGAGCAATTTCAACTCTCGAATCGTGTGCGAGCTGTCATCGTTATTTTTCGTTTCTCCAGCACTTATTGCCCCGGCCGCGCTGGTTGAAGTGTCGTCTAGTAAGGAATCACTAGTTCCATTGGTATTCGGTGGCGTATTTCTATCCTTTGGAAGTCGTGGTGGTGGCGGTGGCATCGATAAAAAGGGGTCATCGTTTGCATCACCTCCCGCGGAAGAAGGCTCGAAATCGACCCACTCCGCAGCCGGTGTCCTCTGATCATTTCCAACCATCGTTGCTGTCGCAGTTATCGTTACTCCGGGAGATACATCCTCTTTTCGATGTTTAGGAAAATCATTCGGGTCTTTTATCAACCGTAGCGCTCTGCTTTGTGCCTCCGCCGCGCTGATTCTGTCGTCCGGATCGAGTTTACACAAGTCTCGAACTAACGAATCTATTCCGGGAATACTTCTAGGAAACGAGTGAGCGTGTTCTTCACAGAACTTTTCACCGTTTGGAGTAGCAGATAACGCCGATGCGTTCCAACTTCCCGCACCCCTACCACTCAACGAACGTAACATAGCCTCCGAAGCATCGCCAAACGCCAACTCGTCGTATGCAAGCTCATGTAAAAAACACCCAAGCGCCCAGAGATCTGCGGCGGTTCCTGGCGGTTTTTGGAACCTCCAACAATCCCACATCTCCGGAGCTCTGTAAGCCGGCGTCGTTTTTGATTTCATATCGTCCTGAACTCTGTGTCGTTCGCTCGCGTCCTTGTACGTGTATTCGGATGCAGGCGCAAACTCGCACGACCCAAAGTCGCACACTTTATACAGATTTTCAGACTTTGAAAAAAGAACGTTTTCGCGCTTTATGTCCCAGTGACACAACTTTGACCCGTGCATGGTTTTTAAGACCTCGCACACCGCCAAAAATGGCTCCAACATCTTCTTCAACTCTTTTTCGCTAGCGTTATTATCACTATTTTCACTACCGCTATTAGTACTAAACGATTCCATTGACAGATCTCTATCGCACAACTCCATGCACATGCACATCCTGTATGCGCGCTCTCTCGACGAGACTCGTCGTTCGTCCGCCACTCGGATTTCTGCGCCGAATAAAGTCACCACATGCGCATTCTTCGATAACGATTTGTGCACAGAAACTTCAGTTTTGGCTTTTTTCACGAACGTAGAGTCATCCGGTAATTCCAACACCTTCATTGCGCAATAAAAGTCCTCTTGTTGTTGAGTGGAGGACGAAGAAGTCGTTGAAGAGGAAGCTTCAAATTTTGCTTTATACACCACCGCGGATGCACCAGACGAGGAGATCACATCCACCAGTCGAAATTTTTTCCCCTCAACTTGAATAGTCTTCCCGACTAGCAAACCGTTGCTGTGATGATGATGATGATGATGTTGACTCGGGTTGCTTGTGTTTTTCGCGCTGGAAGGAGTAGTTGCGAAGTTCTCCCGCGAAAAAATTCTCTTCATCATTTTCGTCTCTCTCTCTCTCTTTCTCTCTCTCTATATATATAATATTCTCTCTTCTACCGTTCTTCCTCGCGTGTGTTCTCTTTGCGGCGTGCTGATGATGTTCTTCCGATTTCGTCGTGCGTTTACCCGATCGAAAAGTTTCTTCGCTTTGAAAGAGAAAACAGAAAGAAGGAGAGAGAGGGAGAGAGAGAGAGAGAGAAGTGGAGAAGTGCGGAAAGATTTTTAAAAAGGTGCCCTCTTCACTCTTCTCTCTCTGAAAAAATAAATATCTTTCGCTTGTGACACACACACTGACACACACTTACACGAACGACGAAGGAACCGCTTTTCTTCAGTTTTTTCTCGAACCGAATAAACCCCTAAACCCCTCGACGGGAGAGACACGCGCAATAACGATGGCGAGTGAGATCGAGAGCGACGACGACGGCGAAGACCACCACGGCGATGCGTCTTCTCCTTCTTCGAAGCAAGAGGAGGAGATGTACGCGTCGCCGGCTGAAGAAGAAATCAGCAGCGGAGAGGAAGAAAAAAAGGAAATGATGATGGGAAAAACAACAACAGCTGCGCGGGGTCACGCGGATGCACCCGATGAAGACGCAGGCGCGACGACGACGACGACGACGACGACGACGAGAAAGACAACGAAAACATCTCCCGTGATTAGCGCGATGGACAAGAGTAACGGTAGCGAAAATCGAAAAGAAGAAGAAGACAAAAGGGATAAGAAGTTTGTTGGGGGAGATGTTGGTGGTTTGAGACGACGACGACGAGAAAGAGGGGAAAATAAAAACGAAGCTGAAACAGATGACAACAACGATGATAATGACGGCGATCCAAACAAGAAACTGGAAAGACCAAGAGGTAAACGACCACCAAGAGAGAACTTTATCGTGCGGTTCCTGCAGCTTCTGTGGACATACATAACTTTTCTGTTTTCGTTTTCGATGGACGTGGTCGTGTTCTTCTCGCCGTCGACGAAGTCGAGACATCGAGCGAGAGGTCATCATCATCACCACCACCATCATAACGAGAGAGATATGAATATCAATCCAGCGGATGTGAATGATGCAGAGTTTCACGATTTTTTGCGTGAAACTTCGCAGCAAATGATGATGAAAGAGATTGCGAAACAAAAACGAATACAGCAACAACAACAACAACAACTACTACTACTACAACAACGCGCTACTAATAAAAGCGAGAGACACGCGGCAAAGTCTTTGCAAAAAGCCGTCGCTTCAATCACTCAGGAAGAATACGAAATACGTCTTTTGAAAGCGCGACTGGCGGAACTCGAGCGAGCTTCGCGAGGGTGAATGGAGCACAGATAGTACTTAAGCATTCATAGTTATGAATTCTAGTGGACCTAGGTTAGCAATTAATTGTAGAAACCAACTATTATTTACAGCGCATTTTTAATCCATCGCATGTCTGCGCAAAGCATATCGTCTTTGAGGGAGTACATCGCTTGCTCCTGCGGAATGTTTAAACTCACTTTTTGTAATCGACGCATGTATCCAGGGTCGGCCAATACCAAGCGCATAGAATGCAGACGACAGACCATGGTCGTTTCGAAGCCCGTAGGAAGCGATTCCACTGAATGTTTCATGCACAGCTTCTCGTGAACTTCGAGAACGTCTGAGACGTATACTTCTTTATAGCCAAGTTGCCTTGTGCGCAGAAGTAAAGCGGCGAGAAATATGCGTTCATGCTTCGAAAGTCCTTTCAACATCTTCATATATGTCGCTGAAAACATTTCGTTTTGCGCCTTAGATATATCGCTGGGCCCACATCGAGAAATACAATTCAATTCTCCAGATTCGCGTTCGCGCTCGATCCTCGCCTCGGCAATTTCGATGCCTCTCCGGCACAACTCCAGAGCCCGCCGGGCATCACCTGAAATTTGTGCTACTTTCATACTCGCCAGTTGCACCGCATTTTGCGTGATAGCATCGTATTTTCCGTCACTGCTATAATCACCGGTCGATCGTAAGCGCGCTTCAATAATTTTTGTCAGTTCCGATGTGTTGTACGGATTGAACGTCACCCGACCAGAGCCTAGGCGAGATGCGATTTTCGGTAACAAACGCTCAGGTAAATCCATGGTATTCGCGATTCCAATAACAGCGATATTGCTCGCTTTGTAAGTCGGCCAGTCAAAAATGTTGTACAATACGGATTGCGTTTGTGTAACGAGAACGTCGAGCTCGTCTACGACGAGCACGAGCACTCTTCCATCTGACTCTTTGCCTTCCTTGAACCGCTTCTCTAGCCACTCAGCCGCGCGACTCGGTGAAAACCTTCTACCCGTGAGCTCCTCTGCAATTAAACTATACGCATGCTGTGGCGTTTGCAATCTTAAACCGTTCATTTCGATGTGATTAAACTTTGGAACTTTCTTATTCGCGGCTTCTTGACGCAACGTTCTTATGACTTCGCGTACTGTCGCCGTCTTCCCAGTGCCAGGAACACCTGAAATGTAAAGCGAGTTGCCGAGACATGAAGATGCTCCACCGTACGCACCAATCGCGTTTTTGGTAAATTGCATAATCTTCTCACGCTCCTTTTCCCGACACTCTAACTTTGCTGGGATGGAGCTCAACTGTAATGCTTTTCTCGCTCGCTCAATGGCAGTGCGCGACCCATTATTTTGAGCGGAGTCCATTGCCAAGACGCCAGATTTGCCCAAGCCAATCGCTTCTTTCCATTCTAAAGACGCGTTAGCTCCCTTTTTAGACGCCGCGGCTTTCTTTGCTGCGGCTATATCTGCTTTCGTTCGTCGCGCGTGTGTTGCTTTTTCCGCCTTTCTTTTCTCTTTCTTATAATCGTAATCTTCATCGTCGTCTGAGCTTTCAGTTTCGCTCCACAAGATATTCTTAGCCTCGGCGTCAAATTCGTCTTCCGAGAAATCAGAGTCCTCCCATTCTGTTCTCCGTCTAAAGCGAGAAAAATTTTTGTCGTACGAATATTCGCACATGTAGAAATCGTCATCGCCACTGGACGAGCGAAACGCGGCGGGCTCGAGTACTTTTGCGCGCATAAAAATAGCAGCACAATTTTCCTCCTCTTTTGTGTTCGTGAGAAACACCTCTCGGCGAATGTGATGCCGTTGCCTTCCGGTGTGAGTGTGCTCTGGTAGCACGTACAGGCGAGCGATGAATTTGAACGCTTCTTCTCGCACTTTTGGATCTTCATCGTTGAGTTCATCAACGTTTGCCCAAATGCTTTCGATTCTAGCTAAGCAAAGTCTCCCCGCCAAGAATTCCCCACAAGGCGTTCGTCTCTCGTGGAAATTTTGCGGCGCGGCGATACCAGAAGGCGAGGCAATGCACATTGGACAACTCCAAAATGTCTCTTCCGGCACGTGATCTAACTTTAAACACCGAAGGTGCCATGATCGCACGCAATAATCGCATTCGAGCATTTCTGTTTCGATTTCCTTGCCGTCAGCACCTTCCTCCACGCCCGGCTTTTTGCAATGCTCGCAGATGTGATCAACTTCCTCAGTCAAATCAACAGTTTCTGGAGTACACACGTAAACGTCGTCTCCAACTTTGAACACTTCGTCTTCAACTTTGACCTTTTTATAAAACTTCTTTTTGTTCCACACCCCTACTGGGAGTTTCTGTTGCTTATTATTTCTTTGCGTAGGAGGTAAAGCTAAAGCGAGAGCTGCTTTGGAGCTGCTCTTTCCGGATGCTCGCGCGTCGTTCTTCTCCGTCAAAACTTGTTCCTTTTTGCTACATGCGTTGCTTTTTGATGTCACTTTCGTCGTTTTAAATGCCTTGACCGTATTCTCATTCTTCGTTTTTTTCTTCGTATCTATCATTGACGCAACATTTTCATCTATTTGCCGCTTCTTCCTATTCGGATTTCTTCCATATGTTTTGGGAAACAAATCAGAGTGTTCATTTGCGTATTCTCTCTTCTCAGGCGAGACGTATACTATCGGCGCCGACATTCTATTCTCTTTTGGAGACATGGGTGGAAACAAATGCTTCTTGGCGTACGCAACCCCCTCTTCTATATTGTCCAAATGATCGTAGACCGCCTTGTACAACGTTTTCAATTGCTTGAGATCCATCTTCTCTACCTCTTCTTTTTCTATTCTCCTGTCGATGCGATGAAACAAATCATCCGCGTCTCTATCTATATGTTCCGTGAACATCCTCATCAGCTTGGCTTTGGGCAATATTTCAACACCGCCAAACTTTTCGATGTGAGCCTTGACCTTATTTTTGCGATCCGTGTCGAACGGTTTCTCTTCTCTCTGTCCATTACCGGCGTTGTTCCCGTTGTCGTCGTCGCTAGAAGGAGACGCATAACCATCATCACTATTATACTTTCCACCAGCCTTTTTGTTGTTCTTCCTCTTCTTCTTCTTTTGTTTCGTGCGCTCCTGTTGATTTTGAATTTTCTTCTGATTTACTCCGACAGTCTCTTCACTACCATCGCGACCATTTTCCTTGACTCGAGCGTTAAAGACGAGTTTCTTCAACATCGCGTTCGTCGGTTTTGGCTTCTTCGCTTTCTCTCTGTTTTTGTCGCCGTTCTTTCTCTTCTTTGCCTTCGTCTTCATCATCAGCTCCTCTTCCTTTAAAGAAGAAGATTTCGCCATCTTTGAAAGAACACACAAACACCGCGCTTCAGAAGTGAAGCGCGTTGGTGTGCGATTTAATGACCAAAACTAATGTTGCGTGTCGGTGCACAATGAAGTGAGTTCTTTTTTACGCGAGCCTGTGAGGCGATGGTTTTCGTGTCTCCTACTTTCCTCTCTGAAGATTGTGCTCTCGTGTGTGTTTTGTACGCGCTTTTGAAGAGAGCACGCAGTTGAAATTTATTTTTGAAATTTGCTGTGTGATGAGTGAGAGCGACAAAACGAAAAAGGCGCTTTGTGAGAAAAAAACGTCCCCGGCGTGCTATGAAATAGAGAGAGAGAGAGAGAGAGAGAGAAGGAAGATGCCGTGCGTTTCTTTCGGAGCGATGGCGATGGCGACGAAGGTGCACGGGACAAAAACTTTCACTCGAAGAAGAGGAGGAGGAGGAGGAAGAAGAAGAAGAAGAACAAATTGCTACGCTCGAACGAGAGAAGAAGAAGAAGAAGAAGAAGATATTTTACTCTTAACCTTGCAGAAGTGTTTTGTAGATATTAACAGACCGCCGGAAGATGCCGATAAAGTGGTTGAAATATTGAGAGAAAACTGGTTCGACGATATAGACGCATTAATATCGCGCGAGGACGAGACCGTTTTAGTGAAACCAGAAGAATGGGTCGCGATGAAATTACCAATAAAACTGTACAACGCGGTATTGGCACATACGAAGGAAAGGAACAAAACAATAGATGATAACGAGAGCTCCAACGCAAAAGAAATAGCAGCAAAAAGATTTGAAGAAGGAGAAGAAGAAGATAAAATAATAGTTGCTTCCAAGAAATTCGACGACATCGATGGATGGATTGGAGGTGATATTCCTCTCGAAGCCCGCGTTCCTTTGCAATCGAGATTATACTTTGAAGAGCACGATACTGGTAGTGATAAAAGTATAGAAACTCAAAGAAAACCATCAATAGAATATAGAACAAACAGAAGACCAGATGATGTGCCTTTGAGCGAGAAACGCGTGACTACGCGTCGACGTTTGCCAGATTACGCTATCAGCGAGAAGAATCTACCGAAAACGCTCAAGAAAGAGCTCGACAAATTTGTTCGAGATTTGACGACGCGACGCGTCGGCCAAGAAGGCGTACCAGTTCGTGAGCAGACGGTGAAGAATCATCGCGATGTTGCCCGAGCTTTTTGCGGGTATTTGGTAAACATAAAAGGTTTGAATGAGAATGCTGAAAACTATAGCTTGAAAGACGCATTTCCATCTTCAGATTCTGAAGGCGCGCAGTACGCCATTGAATACATGCAATGGATGGTTGAAACGCGAGGGATACTGAGCTCAACGGAAGATGCGTACGTGCGTTCGCTCATTGCAATCGCAAAATGGCTTTATCCGCCGTTTACGAAATTATCATCGGCATCGGTATCGTCGGGATCTGGTAAGAAGAAGAATTCCGTGGCGACGTCTTCCTCTTCTTTGCTATCAAGTGCTGGTGAAGAAGTTAACACAGACGTCGTGAAAGAACTTATGCGGTTGCAACGTGGTGCTAGAGCGCGCGCGAGAGTGGCCCCGAGAGCGGCTGATGAAGCGAAGAAATGGTTAGATTGGCCAAAATATCTTGTTCTCGTAGAATGCTTGAAGCTCGAGTGCGCTGGCTATGATAAACGTGGTAAGGCGAGGGCTAAAGTAGACATTGCAAGAAGCATACAGCTTTACCTCATGTTTGCAGTTTTGGCGTGCATACCTGATCGTCAGCGAACGTTGCGTGAGTTGGAGCTTAACCGAACGCTATTTTATGACTCGTCAACGAAAACATGGTTCATTAAGCACAACGCTGCTGATTACAAAACCGGGAACGTGTATGGCACGCGCCCGAATTTAGTGCTTGATCCACGCATATATCCAGCTTTGGAGCTTTGGTTAAATGAGTACCGCGACGCGTTCAAGCCGAAACACAATTTCGTCTTTACGAGACCAAACGGAGAACCTTATACGGCATCGGAACTGTCTCGAGCATTCTCAAGATGTGCTTTACGCGTGACTGGCCAAAAAGTCAATCCGCACTTGGTGCGAGATATGATCATCACCCATGTGAGAGGGCAAGGCATGGCTTCTGATAACGAGCTCGAGGCTTTGGCCATGTACATGGGTCACTCATCCGCGATGCAAAAAGGCACTTACGACCGAAGAACAACTTCGCAAAAGGTTGCGCCTGCGGTTAACTTGATGGCGCTCGTTAATAACAACAAGAAGGAAAGTGACGAGATGAAGGACGAGTGAAAACGTTTTTAGATGATGTAGCTGTACCGTTAGAAGTAGTAGTAACAATAGAGTAGACTTGTACTTGTAATAGAATAAAGCAGACGTGTGTTAGACGTGTTCAAATTTTCATTTTAATGCAGACAAGTGGCAGAGCGAGAGACGAAAAAAAAAAGAAAGAAACTTTAAGAAAGAACGCTCTGCGTGGCAACACGAACTTTCTTCGATTCTCCTTACAACTTCGGCGGAAGTCGAAACTCGCCCACTGCTCAACTCCTCACGGAAGAGTGAGAGAGAAGGTTAGAGTTTTCGCGCTTATCCACACTGCCTCAGGAACTTGTCACAACAACATCATCATCGCCACCACCACCAACAACAACAACAACAACAACAACAACAACAACAACAACAACAACAACAACATCATCAATATAAAAACACCTAAATTTTCTCTCTTTCGCTGCGTTGATCGAGTTTGCGCGCGCAAGTTATATTTTGTATAATACATTCACTCGTGTCAGAGAAAGACGAAACTATATATAAAATATGACTGTCTCGGCAAAAGACAGGTTGGCCTTCACTTTGTCCGCCTTGAAGGGCTACTCGGTCGACGTGCAGCTCACTTCAGGAGTCTTGCTCAACGGCGTCTTAGCTGACACCCGAGAAGTTGAAAATCACATCGTTCTCGCGTACGCGTGGACTCGATTTCTTACGCCTCGAGGCCCGAACGGAGAAGAACCGAAGAAAGCGCCGAGAAAGAAACCGGATAAGCTGAAGAAAGTTCCGCTGGAAGATATCGCGTGGATTCAAGCGCTCAACGTCGGCATGTCCGACTTGGCCTTGGGGCCGTCTCGAATGAATGACATGAATGACTTTACTGACGTGGGGATTTCCAAAGGCGCTACGGGACAAAATCGAACGCTGGTCGCTTGGACGCCCGGTGACGACGACTCTTCGGCAAATGTCGGAGGTTTGGAAGATGGCCAAGGAGGAGGACGGTCTGGTGGGAGATTTGATACGAGGGGTGGCGCGTGGGGAAGGAAGGCACCTCCAGGGCAGTGGGATCAGTTTGCGGCGAACAAGCAACTATTCGGAGTGGAAACAAAATTTGACGAGTCTGTGTACACAACACAAATCGACAAATCCAAAATTGGCATCACCGAACAAGAAGCCGCAAGAATTGCGAGAGAAATCGAAAGTAAAGTGTCCTCGAATCCGCACGTCGCGGAGGAGAGAAACCAAAAACTCATATCGGACTTTGACGATGATGAAGAGGCGAAGTATTCATCTGTGTCAAGAGCGCCGGGTAGTGAAGGCTTCAAAGCGGCGCCGCCACCGTCAAAACCGGCGTGGGCATCGTCAGCTGGTAAAGTTCCTGCGAGTGTGGCATCCATGGCGGACTCGAAAAAGACGGCGGTGGGATCCGCAGCAGCACCGGCTGCAGGGCAACAAGCTCCCACAGCTCCTGCGGCGGACGCGAAAACACCCGCGACTGGTTCGAAACTATCCGCGAACGCGCCGGCATTTACTTTGTCGGCGAAGGCTTCTGCATTCGTACCGACGAAAAAACCCGCTGCAGCCGTCGCTGCACCGCCAATGCAAGCGCAGGATGCTATTAGCGCTGCACAACGAGCAGCTATTATGAACTACCAGGCACAGATGGCGCAAATGAACATGATGATGGGATACGGCATGGGCCCCGGTGCCCCGTATCATAATCCGATGATGCAATACGCGCCACAAATGCACAGAGGCGGTCAATTTGGTGGAATGCCTCACATGGGTGGTGGAGGATACCAAAGAGGAGGTTTCCAACATCAACATCAACAACACTATCAGCAAAGGCAAAATTTTCAGCCACCGCAACAACAACAACAACAACTGAAACAAACGCCTCCTCCAGCAGCAGCAGCGGCGGCAGCTGCAGAGCAGAACGCTCCCTCATCCGATTAGCGGATTTTTTGGGAGTGCAAGAGAGAAGATGAGAGGAAGAGGTGAGGTGAGGTGTAATAGAAAGAAGAAGATTTTTATTTTGAGAGTACTCGTACTCGCAAATAACTTCATAGTATCGCTCCCTTTAAATTTAGGATGCGGTGTGCGAACGCGCTCACTCATTCGTCGTATTCTTTTTTCGCTCAAACGCATTACCGACAAACAGTTTCATCTTTGCGCTCCTCTTCTTCTTCTTCTTCTTCTTCTTCTTCTTCTTCTTCTTCTTCTCAAGAAGAAACCGTTCCCAGAGTGACATTGAGTCGAGTTCCACGTCAAGAGGCGGAACGAATCACGGAAATATTGGAAGAGTTAGGGTACACAGACTTTGCGCAAGTCAACAACGACGCATTCAAAGGTACCGAAAACGAAGAGGAGATTTTCTATTCCCGAGATTCCAACGGTAATGAATGGATGAAAAAATGGTCGTTTAATGACGTGCAGCTGTATTTCGGCAAAGACGTTCGCATTAGCGATGTGAGAAAAGCAGTCAAACAGTTGGAAAACCGAGTTGGACCCCTGAACGCTGTATACGACAAAATCAATGCTAACAATTGGCAAAGTGTCATTTTGGACTCCTACAAAGATATCCTCGTCGACGAAGAGTTTTGCATTCGATGTGATGAGAAGACAAACAAAACATACAAAACGGAAATAAAACTTACACCGGGCGTGGCTTTTGGAACCGGCGATCATCCCACAACGCTTTTGTGTTTGCAATTTCTGAAAAGACACATCAAAGCGAGCGACGAGGTGGTTGATTTCGGTTGTGGGACGGGTATCCTCGCGATTGGTGCTTTGAAACTAGGTGCCGCGCGGGCGTTCGGTGTAGATATTGATGCTGTAGCAGTTGAAGCCGCGAAGTCCAACGCAGTTATCAACGGCGTCCAGGACAGATTCAAAGCTGTGCTCGGTGACGGAACAGAAACTAACGCCGATGAACCAACAGATGTAGACGTGCTCGTAGCAAATATTCTTATAACACCAAATCTGGAACTAGCGTCCAAGTTTGTCAATATGACTCGAAAAGGAGGAAAAATTGGATTATCTGGGATCTTAGCGGGAAAACAAGCTGAAGCAGTCATTCAAAGATATTCTGAAGAAGGTTGCGCAGAGTTCGAAGTTTACGAGAGGGATGAATGGGTGTGTATAGAGTGTACCAAGTTGTAATTATCTAGAAGTCAATTGTATTATCACTTATTGGTCTTTCGCAAGATCGAATTCAACTGTTACACTTTTTTTTGCCTTTTTTGCAGTCCAAAGCCGAACTTTATGGGCTCTGTTGAATGGACGATGAACCATTGCGACTCCGCACTATTTTCCGCCGCAAACTTCTTCACCTTCTTCGTCGCTCTCGTCGCTCTCTACGAGCGCATCTGTTGGACGATGGTCTTTCTGAATCGAAAAAGTGCCGCCTAGAGCTCGCTGAGTCGAATTTGAAATTAATACAGCTTGAGCTCCGTTGCTGTCTCGCGACAACGGGGGTCTGTGATTGCCCCCACCTCCAACAGAACCTATCAACAGAGATCCTTGTATCCCACCATCTTGAGAACGCAAAGGTTGTTCGTGCGTTGTCGTCTGTTGCGTTGGAAGATGCGTTTTATTGAGTTGTGCGGTCGTATCCCCAACGTTTGTTGTCGCCGCTGTTCTGTTCGGATCACCTTTCTTCTCAACATCTACGTTTAATAACGTTTGACCATTATCTCTATCGTAACCTTCTTCGCTATTCTTCTCTCGCGTGATACCTCCGAACGCAGCTCCAGGTTCCGTATCCATTGTATTCCTACCACCTTCAGATTCGCCTTCTACTTCAGCTTGCCATGTCGTCGTTCGCATAGCCGTGGCGTTCGTTCTGACTAGTGGCTCGTTACCTGCGGCATCGTTTGCTGCAAACGCATTTCGCACCACCGCAGCATTTTGGATGCCGTACTCAAACTCGTGCTGCTGTTGTTTCCCGCGCATAGGCGATAATTGCTCGGAACACGTTTCGATTTCTTTCCGTAATTTTTCAAGATCAGCCTTCTTATTCGTGTGCTCCTCAATTTTTAAAGCCTCATCGCAATCTGCAAGCGCGTTTTGGAAATCGCCTTCGGCTAAGCGAGCTTGCGCTCGCGCTTTCAGCGCAGAAGTATTATTTTTCGAGTTGTTCAATGCCCTCGAAGCTAAGTCGCCAGCTCGTGAAGGATCTCCTCTTTTCAAAGCGCACACGGAAGCTTCAATCAAACACGCAACAGTAAGTTCAGTCTTTGAAACGAGTCGCATATCTGGAGTACTTCCTTTTGCATCTGTTATTTGTTTCTCTACATTTTCACCAACCGAGGCGAAGAGTGACTCGTGCTCGATAAAACGCAACGCCATACCGTATGTTCTCTCGGCGTTATCGAAGCGCCCTTCGTTTTGATACGCGTCAGCGGTGAGTTTTAAACTTTTCGCCGCTGGAATCAAATCTGCTGAGGGAATATCCCATGGTTCTTTGTATTCGTACTCACTCGTCGGGGGAAGCGGAGCGGTTTCGTTTACAACAGCAGCAGCTTCCTCGGATGTGTCCATTCCATCTTCGTTATTACTGTTCGTGCTACCAATCTGACGCCGCCGTCTTTGTTGTTTTACTACCTTTTTCTCTTTGGATTCTACTTCAGGTCTACCGTCGGTATGCGCAGCTTCCGTTCCATTCAAGCTTCCCGCTTTGGGAGCGCCACCTCCTTCTACTTCTTCAGAGTGCAAACTACCACTACTTCTCGTTGTTCTCGCTTTGATCTTCTTGTTGTTATTTTCATTTGCTTTGACATCGTTACCTCTATTGCCGTCCTCATCGTCATCGTCTTCGGTGTTCTCTTCGTTCGTGTTGCCTCGGGTACCGTTTGAATCTGCCGCCGATGTGGATGGTTTAGCTCTGTTGTTTTGCATATTTTTGCCGTTCTCCACGAAGTTCTGTTGTTGTTGATTTATCGTTGAAGAGGAATCAGTTGCTCTTTGCGCAAACCTCCTCGTGGTATACACGGAGTTCTGAATTGATGCTGCTCCCGGAGCGGCAATGTACTCGTTATTATCACCACCTGTACCACCTACGAATGGATTTGACATCGCCGCGTGCATCGGTCTCGAGACAGGAATGACTGGATGAATCTCTTTGGCGTCTTCTGTGGTGATGTCTCCTTTCCCGTTGAAGTTGGTGTTGTTGTTATTGTTGTTGTTGTCAGAGAGTGGCGGTGAGAGCGATCCACCGCCGGACCCGTCCAAGTGCGAATCCATTTCTATTCCTATAATCTAATTCTCCCTCTCTCTCTCTCTCTCTCTCTTTTACGTGTTTTGGTGAGTGTTGGTATACTGTATCGCTTCAAAGAAGTGTGGTCGTTATTGGTGCGAAACACAGAGGCATCTACGTATCATTTCCAACAAAATAGGCGAAAAGCGAAAACACTCAAAAAAAAGAGGCTCGCCCAGGCCTCCTCGATGTGGGAAATTCGAAGAAAATCTGGCGAAAAAGCGCGCGCGTAAAAAGAAAAGCGGAATTTTCCCAAGCTCTTCATAAAGCGACGCGAATATATGGCGAATAATTGGGCTGACGATAGCGAAGAGTTACCACCGTTGGGAACTTTGAGTAAAGATGAATCGACGAAAACAACGAGCACTCCTACACCGAGTGCAGAAAAATCAACCTACGTGCCACCGCATCTGAGAAACAGGCAAGGAAGCGGCGGTGGTGGCGATTTTGGCCGACGAAACGACTTTGGCGGCAGACGAGACTATCGAGGTAGGTTACTTTAAATTTAAAAAAAACGGGGATTTTGTCGTTCGAAACGAATAGAACGCGTAATTTTGTATTGAATTCGCCCGTCTCGTTGGATGCGCGATGATCGCGAGAGTCCAACGTTCGAGCGCGCGCGGTTGTTGAAAATTTTGAACCAAAATCGTGTGCCTCTCCTCCTCCTCCTCGGTGTGACGGCGCTCCGGGCGATTTTCTTTTTTCCTTTCGAGAGGACCGAAAAAGGAGGCACGCCTCAATACTTTAGCGAGTTTATCCGCGCTATAGCAATTGACATCGCAGGGGAGGGTCTTCTCTCTGCGCTCGCTCGTGATCGATCGTCGAACGATCTCAGAGGAGGAGAAGCATACTAGTTGGGAGCGAAGAGCTGCCTCTGTCTTCGGTCGGCTTTGTTTATTGATTGACTTCGTAAAACACCGAAAAAAAAATGCTTGACGAAAACGTCTTCTTTCTTTCTTTCTTTCTTTCTTTCTTTCTTCTTTTAAAAACAGATGACAGAGGTGGCGGTACATTTCGCGGCGGAGGATGGGGTGGCTCGTCCCGAGGAAATAGAGATAATTTAGACTACTCGAACTCGTCGTTCGGGAGACGAGATGACGACAGAAGAAGAGACGATGGTGGAAGACGAGGTTGGGATACCGGGAGGTCGTCTCGCTTCCGCGAATCTGACCCTTTCGCTCAAATGGAAGCAGAAGACAGAGCCAGGGCGGAGGGTGCGGATGCAGAAACAGAGATGTTCCAAACCGAGAACCACGGTCTGAATTTCGACGCGTACGAAGATATTCCAGTGGAAGTATCTGGCAACGACCCGCCAAAGCCGATCGAGTACTTCAAGGACGTGGACTTTGGGAGAGAAATCAACGCCAACATCGAAAGGTGTAAATTTAAAAAGCCAACTCCAGTACAGCGGCACGCAATTCCGATATCTCTCGCCGGTCGAGATTTGATGGCGTGTGCCCAGACTGGTTCAGGTAAGACGGCGGCGTTTTGCTTTCCAATCATTTGCGGCATTCTCAATCGCGGCCTCCTAACTGGAAGCGGCGGACAAAGAGGTAGGAAAACGTTTCCATTAGCGCTCGTGTTGTCACCGACGCGCGAGTTAGCCATTCAAATTCACGAAGAAGCGAGAAAGTTTGCTTACAAGACGGGATGCAGAGCGGTAGTAGTCTACGGTGGTGCTCCAGCTGCTGAACAGTTCAGAGAAATGGAGCGAGGTTGCGATATTCTCATCGCAACACCGGGGAGATTGATTGATCTAATCGACCGAGGCAAAGTCGGATTGGCTAAGTGCGAATATCTGGCGTTAGATGAGGCGGACAGAATGTTGGATATGGGTTTTGAACCGCAAATTCGGCAGTTGGTTGAGCAAAGAGACATGCCTCGCACAGGTGAACGTCAAACGATGCTTTTCTCGGCGACGTTTCCAAAGGAGATTCAAAGAATGGCAGCTGATTTCTTACACGATTATGTCTTCTTAACTGTTGGCCGCATTGGTTCTTCCACTGAGCTCATCAATCAAACGGTTTGCTACGTCCCGTCGTATTACGATAAGACGCAAATGCTATTGGATTTGACGGAAGCTGTACCGGGCTTGACGCTTGTATTCGTCGAGACAAAGAGAGGCGCCGATCAATTGGAAGACTTCTTGTGTGAGCAGGGTAAACCCGCAACATCCATCCACGGCGACCGCACGCAACAAGAGAGAGAAGCTGCGTTGAAGTCGTTTAGAGCAGGGAGAACTCCAATCTTGGTCGCCACAGATGTCGCGGCGAGAGGCTTGGACATTCCTCACGTCACGCACGTCGTGAACTTCGATTTACCGACAGATATCGACGATTACGTCCACAGAATTGGTAGAACTGGACGCGCCGGTAAGAAAGGTCAAGCGACTGCACTGTTCGGGGACAAGGATGCTGGTATTGCCAGGGCGCTCATGGACGTCATGTCAGAAGCTGGACAAGAAGTTCCATCCTTTCTGGGTGGTTTCGCGTCCAGATCCTCCTACGGGGGTCGATCTAAAGGTCGCTCGGGCGGTGGTAGCAGATATGGGGGGAGAGATTATCGTAATCACGGTGGTGGCGGCGGCGGTGGTTACGGCGGCGGCGGTGGGTACGGCGGTGGAGGTTACGGCGGTGGAGGTTACGGCGGCGGCGGTGCCTGGGATTAGAAAAATGAATGAGACGTCAATTAGCAAGCGTTTAGTTTTATGTGTTGTTGGAAGTAAAAAGTATATTCAAAGAGAAATATTATAATATATAAAGAAAGTATGGTACACTTTTCTAACGCTCTCTCTTCTTTTCTCATCAATCCGCGCCGCTCGAGTTATTTTTGCGTTGTTGGTACGGTAAAAACTGGCTTCTCTTCCTCCGAAGAAGCAGACAAAGGTTCGGTGAAACTACTTCTGCTTTTGTTGTTCAACACGCTGCTATTGCTCCTATTATTAATGTTATTCTTTCTATCTTCTACCCATCCTTTCAATGGACTCGAGTCATCCGTTATGGATAAACCAAACGTTCCAGCTACGATACCACCGATAAAAAAGGGCAAGTTTTCCGATATGACCTCGAAGATGTCTTCCTTCTCGTTGTTGTTGTTGTTGTTGTTGTTGTTTGAGGACGCAATCCGTCCAAAAGTGGTTCTAGTAAACACCGGACGTTGCGATGTTTGTCTTTTTCTTTCTCGCACTTTTGCTCCTCTTCCAGAAGAAGACGATGAGAAGGAGGAGGAGGAGGAGGAGGAGGATGTCGTCGCCAACGTCGTCGTCATCGTCCGGGCGGTAAGCATTGTTTTTTCTGTCGCGAATTTTGTTGACGTGCACCTCTCTGAAATTCCGCCCGGCGCAGAGACCATCGGAGAGACCCGAGGGAGATATTTTTGTACGTACTCGTATACGTACGCCGTCCCTTCAACCAAAGGTCAGAACAAGAAAAGGAATATTTTTCGAGAGAGCAAAAAAAAAGGCATAAACTTTTTTTAAGTCGTCAGAGTTCTGTTTAAGAAAGACTGCGCGCGCGCGTTTTTACGTATAGCACTCACACACACTGTCACCGATCTCGAGAGTCGTGCGATTGAACGAACGAACGACAGAAGAAAAACGATGAAGTTTGGTCACCAACTCGAATCCGTGGTGAATAACACCGCGGAGGATATTCGAGATAAATTTCTTCAGTACAAGGC
>Ga0181560_10000755_pt1 | contig 29958 bp, 19 predicted proteins | sample 011ome_20_FD_133751 | JGI IMG/M metagenome (GOLD analysis project Ga0181560, IMG submission 133751) | Coastal salt marsh microbial communities from the Groves Creek Marsh, Skidaway Island, Georgia - 011509CT metaG (megahit assembly) | ecosystem: Environmental > Aquatic > Marine > Intertidal...
AAAACGCGCGACGCGCGTTGGCGACGCGCCGTACCCCCGGCTCAGCCGCCCCGTTCGATTCGAACCCGAACAGGTCCGCCGCGACGCGCGCCAGCGTCGACCTGCGGCGGCACGAGACCGCCAGGCGCGACACGGCAAAGAGCGCGGTGGTGGGTGACGTCTGGGGAGGCCCCGCGTCTCTACGCGGGTCTCTGGAGTCTGACTGCGTCGCGTGCGAGTCTCGCGCGACGCCTCGCGCGGAGGCGTCGCGCGGCGCGGAAACAAAACGCCCCGGCGCTACGGACCCCAGGAGCGTGGGCGCCACGAGCCCGTTCCAGAGCTCCGTCTCGACGCGTTCCGCGAGCGATTCGCCGTTCGCCTCCGGGAGCCCGGCGGCGTCGTCCACGAAGCTCAGCAAGTCCCCGAGCTCGGCGACGAGGTTGGCGCGCTCGCGCGCGCCGGGCGCGTCCGGTTCGGCGAACAGCGTCGCCTCGGTGAGCGCGGCGACGGTGGCCCCCGCCGCCTCCACGGCGCGGGGCACGCACTTCCCCCACGGCTTGGGCGAGCACAGGAACTGGCGCACTCTCGCGTCCGTCACCGCCAGGCAGTTGAGCGTGATGGTGCGCGACGCCGCGCGCACCATGGACTCGTGATGTGACAGGAAGCGCGCGCCGGCGGCGAAGAGCGGAAACGCCGCCGCGACGGCGTCCGACTGCTCGCCCGCCGCCTTCCCGCCTTCCCTCGTCTCCGTGCCGGTGAAGAAGAACATCTGCACGGTCCTGGCGTTGAGCCGCATGGACGTGGTCTTGAGCAGCGAGACGTACCGGCCGAGCACCTCCTCGTCGTCGAAATCGAGGTTCGCTTCGACCAGGCGCTTCGGGACGTGCCCTTCGCTGAACAGGAAAAACAAAGACGTCTCCTCCCGAATGTTCTGTACCACGATGGCCAGGGTCTGCAGGAGCTGCAGCGCAATGTCGCGGTCGGGTCTGCCGCCGCCCGGGGGGCTGATGAACTTCGTGAAGTGCGCCATGACGCGCTGCTCGATGAACGCGTCGAAGAAGCTGGGGTCGTGCTGGTCGCCGTAGATCATGAGCTCCGCGATCTCCCTGAACGTCTCGACCACCTGCGACGCGGTGTGGCGCGAAAAACCGGACGCGGGCGTGACACGCAGCACGTCCGTCAGGCGACGGAGGTTCGCCAGCGTGAACCGGTCGCGGCGCGCGCCGAATAGACTCGCCAACATCCTCGCCCGCCGCGCCCGCCTCCGACGACGCCGCGCCCGACACGCGCGTGTCGCGAGTGCCAAGACTTTTCGAAATCCGAAACACAAAGAACTTTTCGCGAAGAAAAATGGCGTTTCGAGAGAGCTGCGAGCCCCAAGCGTCGTTTACCGTTACAAACTCGCCACCGAAGTAAAGATACGGCACCTAGAGCGCCCACCCACGCGGCGTTCGACCCCGCGGGGACTTCCCGGGTGTCTTCCCGCGCGCGCTCGAGTCTTTGTTCGGCTTCTCCGCGTCGCGCGCGCTCGCCGACGCCGCGCCGCCGGGGGCTTTTTCTGATCCGCCGCCGCCGGACATCGGCGGCGCGTCGAATTCCGGGGGAATCTCGAAAAAGGCGAAGCCGTCCGCGTCGCCGTCGCCGTCATCCGCGCCGCGCCGCCGTTCGGGGACGGGGTCCGATAGGTTCGCCGGGGTCCCTCGCCGGCTTCCCTCGTCGATACGCGCGACGGGCGGGAGGTGTCGTTCAGGCTCGGGCGCGGCGGAAGCCGCGGCGGCGCCGGACCCGAAGAGCCGGCCCCGCCCCGAGCGCAACGCCTCCATCCTGTTTTCGAAAACCGCGCACCGCGCCCGAGACGCGGCGGCGTCCCGCTCCGCGGCGCGGCGCGCCTTGGCCTCCTGCGCCAGACGCGCCTCCGCGGCGCTCGCGCGAGCCTCCGCGGCGTTCCTCTCCCCCTCTATCCGCCGTGCGAGCGTGACCGCCTCGAACTCGCGGCGCTTCGCGGCGTGCAGCGCGCGCGCGAGCGTCGTCTCCAGGTCCAGATTGGACGCGCCCACCGCCGACTCCGCCGCCGCCGCCGCCGCCGCCGCCGCCGCTTCCGGTGTCTCGCGGTGCCCCGCGAACGGCGTGCGGCTTCCGGTGTCCTCGCGAGGGTCCGCCGCGAGCGCGGACGGCGCAGACGCCGCGGCCACGGCAGCGGCTCTCGGAGACGCCTCGCCCGATCCGTACGCGGCGAGCGCGCCGGGCGCCGCGAGGAGCGGCGTCCGCGCCGCCGAGTCGGCGGCGGCGTCGAAGGGTGCTTTCGCCGCCGCGTCGCGCGTCGCGCCCAACGGCGGCGGTCGCGAAGACCAGTCGCGCGCGAAGGACGGCGACGGCGTATTCCGAGCCTTCGAAAGCGCCTTCGATATCGCACCGTCTCGGTCTTCTTTGGCCGTGACCGTGGTCCCGAATCCGTCGAACGTGAACGCCGACGGGTCGTCGAACGCGTCTCGGCGCGTGACGCCCAGCGCGCGCTCGAGCGTGGCGACCCGCGCGCGTTCACGCGCGAGGCGCGCTTCGAGCGAAGACGCGCCGGCCCTCTCCCTCGACAAAACCAGGCTGGTCTCTTCGAGCTTTTGCGCGCGTTCGCGATGCGCCGCGCTCGGCATGTCGTGACGGGCACCCGAAGCGACACCCGCGTTGAAGTCGTGGCCGAGCGGCGTCGCGCGGTGGCCGGGAGGGAGCGGCGGCGGCTGCGCGCGCGGCGAGAGCCACGCCCCGGCGGGTTTCGAGGCGTCGAGGTGCCTCGATTCCCGGTGCACGTCGGCGGTGGCGTGCCCGTGCGGAGGCGCCGGCGGGTCACGCCGGTCGCGGCGCACGGAGGTGGCCGGTCGCTTCCAATGCGTGATTTCAGCGCGCCTGGGGGTCGCGCGCGCGCTCACGGGGCGCATTTCTGGACGACGCACGTGCGGGCGCGGGCTCGTGTTCCTCGGACGGATCTCCAAGTCTGCAGCGATTCGCTCTTTCAACGCTCTCGCGAGGTCGTCGCGGTCGCGCGCCGTCGAGGGGGTCTCCGACCTCGCCGCGGCGCGGGATGGGCCCGGCGACAGTGTGAAGTTGTTGGACCACGGCTCCCGCGAACGGGGGGGCATGGTGCCCGGCGCGCCACCACGGGTCAGAGAGGTCCCCGTCGCGCGCGAAGCAGAGTGATGGAAAGTAATTCCGAAATCCGCGAACGTCGTCGTTCGACACGCAGGCGGATTCGGGGCGGGGAGTCGCGAGCCCGAATCCAAATCCGGCCGTCAACAGCGCCGCGCCTCACCACTGCTTGAAGCACAGGGGCGCTTCCCCCGACCCACGCCGCGGTGGCACCCGGGTGCGCGCCCGCGCCGTGAGTCGTCGACCGTAGCCCGCGATGCCGCCGAAGAAGGCCGAGGAGGCCTCCGCGCCCGAGGCGGATGCGTCCGACGAAAACGCCCCCGATCCGCGTCTGCTGGAGCAGAAGGCGATGGTGGAGCGCGAGCTCGCCGCCTCGCACCTCGCCACGCGGCTGGCGCGGTACCAGACGGACACGGCCGCGCTCGTGGACGAGCGCACTGCGCTGATGGACGCGCTCGAGACCACGCGCGCGGAGGCGGGCGACGCGAACGCGAAGCTCTCCGAGCAGCTCCGGGGCGTCCACGCGACCGTCGCGTCGCTCCGCGCGAGGCTCGCCGAGCTGGAGGAGGCGCGCGAGGCGGGCGCGTCGCGCGGGGAGGCGCGCCTCTCGGCTCTGGCGGCCGAGTCCGCGGAGAAGAGGCGCGCGATGGTGAGCGACCTCGCCGCGCGCGACGCGCTCGTCGCGCAGCTGGACGCGTTCGAGGAGACGCGCGCGGCGCTGGAAACGGAGCTGCGCGAGAAGGAGGGTCTGCTGACGAGCGCGCGCGCCGCGCGCGAGGCGGCGACGCGCGCGGTTGAGACCGAGACGCGCCTGGCGAAGCAGGCGATGAAGGAGGACCTGGCGAACAAGATCCGCGAGACCAAGCGCGAGATGAAGCGCACCACGGACCTGCAGCTCGCGGGCACCACTAAGCGCACGATCGCGGAGAACGAGCAGATGCTGGGCGAGCTGCGGTACCAAGCGCGCGAGAGCGCGGCGATTGAGACGCGCCGCGCCGCCTTCGCGGCGGATGCGCGCGCTGCCGACGCGACCACGCGGCTGGCCCTGCGCGAGGAGAAGGACATCGCCATGTACAACAGGACGCTGGCCAATGAGCTCAAGAGGCTGCAGGACAGGCTGCGCGCGGAACACGCGGCGGCGCGCGTCGAGCGCGAGGTGGAGGACGCGGAAGCCGCCGAGGCGAAGAAACGAATCAAAGCGAAAGCCGCGGCGAAAACGAAAAAGGAAAAAGGGCCGTTTGAGCGCCGCGACGACGCGGCGGCGCTGGCGGACGCGCTCGCGCGTCGCACGGCGAGCGCCGCCGCGGAGCGCGACGAGGCGGTAGCGGCGCTCGAGGCGCTCGAGGCTGCGGCGGAAACACGCGGCGAGAGAAGACACGAAACCCGAGGTATTACGAGGGAAAACCTCGTCGCGTTTCTGCGCGCCTGCGTTTCAGACCTAAACGAGCTCGACGAAGACGAGGGCTCCGCGGCGTCGCGGCGGCAACGGCGCGTCGTCGACGCCGCGCTCGAGGGGTTGCGCGCGGAGCCAGGCGCGGGGAGTGGCGAGAAAATGCTCGCGGCGATGTTCCCACAGGAAGACTAGCTAGTGCGTATCGCGCGTAGGTATCGTACGTAGGTGCGGTAGTAGTGATTGGAGACGAAGGCGCCGGCGCGACGCTTCATCGATCGCTTCTCGCCGCCGCGCCTTGCCGGTGCTTGCTTGCCACCGAATGACCGTCACCAAAACGAGTCACGTTGCAACTCGACGGTTGAAAAAATCTTAGACGGAACTCTCATCCCGCTCCCGGGCATTCAGATCGACGGCGCGCGTGAGTGCTGGAGAGCGCTCGGGGTCGACTCGATGGGGTCGATGAGCGCACCATCGGGCTGGCGCGCCGAGGTGGAGGCGTTCGCGCTCCGCGTCGCGAACGCCGGCGCGGAAGGGCCCCCCACCGATGGTCCGACGTTTCGGGGATTGGATTCGGAGGACCGCGCGGCGGTGCACGACGCCGCGCGCGAGCTCGGGCTCGCGTCCAAGAGCGAGGGCTCGGACGATGACGGCACGCGCGCGGTCCGCGTGTTCGCGCGGAAACGTCCTGCGTGGACGCACGCCTCCGCGGGCATGGCCAACGGGGACGCGCGCGCCTCCGCCGCGGAGGCGGACGACACCGCCGCCGCCGCCGACGCGAGTCCCCACGGCCCGAGCGCGTTCGACGAGAGCTTGATGGATACGCGCGACGCGCCCTTCGACATGTACAAGGCGCTCCGCATCCCGCGGCGCGAGGGCGGCGGGTACTCCGGCGGGACCGCGCGCGCGCGCGCGAGCTACCACCGGGAGGCCGTGCGGTGCTACCCCGCGTCGGAGGGGCGGCCCGGCCGCGGCGCGTGCGACGGGTGCGGGGGCGCGTTGCGGCTCGGGCGGTGGATGCACCGGCCGGCGCCGCCGCGCGCGGACGCGCCCGCCGACGACCCCGAGTTCGGCCTGATGGACGACGAGGAGGACGACGGGGGGGACGCAATCGTGGCGTCCGCGGTGTGTGTGTCCCACACAGCGCGCGAAAACCGAAGCGAAGGACCAGAGCCGACGCCGACTCCGCCATCCCGCCGACTCCGCCGCCGCGACTTGTGCCCGCCGTGCTTCGCGCGCGAGACGCGCGCGCGGCCTTGGCCGGGCGCGCGCCGCGGCGACGTCCACGCCGCGGACCCAGCGGAGGGCTTCGCCGCCGTCGCGTCGTTCGCCGACCTCGGGCGCGAGCGCCCGAGATACGACATCGCGGCGTACGCGGCGTTCCGCGAGCGCCGCGCGGCGGCGGCGGACGCGGCGGCGGCGGCGAACGCGCGCGCGCTCGCCGCCGTCGCCGGCCCGGAGGCGATGGCCCGCGCGGCGGAGATGCGCGCGGAGAGGGAAGGTGGCGACGCGGAACCTAACCCGACCGCCCCGATCGAAAGGAAAGCCACGCCGCAAGAAACGAAAGAGACGACCCGCTTCGCCGCTGAGGTGGCTCGATTCCAGAGGGTGACCATCGCGTATCTCACGCTGCGCGACCCCGAGCGTCTGCGCGTGCTCGACGAGCACGGGTACGCCGCGCTCGTCAAGAGCGAGGCGCTTTCAGAGCGCGACGTGTTTGACTGCGACCCGTGGGACGTTTACGAGCGCTTCTTCGCCGGCGAGGACGAGGAGGACCGGCAGTACTTGCTGCTGCACGGCGGCGCGCAAGACAGCGACGACGAGGACGAGCCGGACGCGTCGGACGGGGATTCAGACGACGACGCGTTCGTGGAGGAGGCGCTGCGGGAAGCGAAGCACGAGCGATTCGAAAAGGCGGAGGAAGCGGACAAGAGAGCGGCGGCGTTGGCCCCGCCGCCGAAGCCGCCGGTGAGCGTGCTGATGGCGATGGGCGGCGAGCCCGGCGGCGTCGGGCGCGGCGCGGAGGACGACGACGAGCTCCCCGGCCTGGGCGGCGCCGACGTGTGGCGGGTCATGGCCGAGCGGTACGGCGATGACGCGCTCGCGGAGGCGGCGAGCGCGCTCGCGGACGCGACGGACGACGACTCGGAGGACGAGGCGGCGTCGGAGAGCGAGGAGGCTCGGGATCCCTGGACGGACGACGGCGAGCACGTCGTGTGCCTCGGATGTCCGGAGGCGACGGACGACGGGCTCGTTTCGTCGGGAGAAGACGCGCCTTCTGGAGCGTCAGACGACGACGACGACGGTCCTCCCGAGACGATGGCGACCAAACGAAAGCGCGCGGACGAGCCCGCGACGTCGGAGACGAGTGAGGAGAGGTTGGTTTGAAGTTGGACTACGGTAGGTAGGTATTTTTACCGGCTACCCGCCGCCGCTAGAAGTGTCCTCCGCGGCCGAGTCTGGCGTTGTCCTCCAGCACCTCAACGTCCTCCGCGCCCGTCTCCGGGTCCCCCCCTTCCAAGCTCCTCCTCGGCGAGTGCGTCCCCCTGGGCGAGCACTCGTCGGCGTCCTTCTCCAGGAGCCGCTCGCCGCAGACCGCCATCGCCGCCGCGCCGAGCGGCGCGGTGATGAGGATGGAGAGCACCCCCAGCGCCAGCAGCGTCTCGCCGCGGTCCGCCTCCTTCGAGCCGCGCCCGAACGCCTCCACCGCGGCGTCGAAGGGCAAGCCCGCGAGCGCCGCCTGCACGGTGGCCTTTGGGGTCCACGCCACGGCGATGAACAGGCGGTCCCTCACGGACAACGAGCCCCCTTTCGCGGCGAAGAACGCGGAGACGCACCGCGCGGCGAGGCCGGCGGCGAGTGTGAGGATCCCGAAGCCCGCGACGTCTGCTTTGAGGCGGCTGGCGTCCACGGCGGCGCCGATCAGCCCGAACAACAAAGGTTCACCGACTTTGGCCCAGATGGCGTTCAGGTGCAGCCCCGTGGCCTTCGCCGGCTTCGGGCCCCAGGCCTGCGCGGCCGCGGTGCTCATGACCAGAGAGAGCAACGCCGCGCCACCCGACAACTCCCACCGCGCGCCGGCGAAGAGCGCGAGCTGCACAAGCGCCATGAGCGCGACGGCGCGCGCCGAGGACGAGTAGACGTCGGCGGGCGGCGCGCGGGCGGATTCGCCGCCCGTTTCCGTCGTCGTCGTCACCGCCAAAGACGGCGTGACGCCACGCGTCGGAGGCACGTTCGTCGGCGGCGCGCTCGTTTTCGGCATCGACGTCGTCGTGTTCGTATCTGGCGCGTTCTCTTCCGGAGGCAGGACGGTCCCCAGGAGCTTCCCGACGACCAACCCGCCCAGCGCGCCGCCGACGATCTGCGTGGGCGCCTGCCACGCGGCGGCGGCGGCGCCGCCGGCGCCCATTCCCGGGAGCCAGGAGGACACCACCCCGAAGCCCGCGATGGCGTACACGACGTCCACGGAGGCCGCCGTGATGGCCAGCGCGGGCACGCCCGCCCTGACGCCGCGCCCGTGGTCCTGCAGCGCGAGCATCGAGGGCACGACCACCGCGGGCGAGATGCCGGCGAAGAGGTACCCGAGCGCGGCGCAGTGCGACCACGGCAAGCCCAGCGCGGGCTTGGCGAGCAGGGTCACCACGAGCGCCTCGGCGGTGGCGGGTCCGAACGCCAGCCGCTTGATGGCCCAGCGCAGGCGGTACACCGCCTTGACGTCCAGGGACAGGCCCGCGCGCGCCAGCACGATGCCGAGCGCGGCGGTGCGCGCCGCGGCGGAGAAGCGCGCATCCACCGCCGCGCCCACCGCGTCCCCCACCGTCGGGATGTTGCGCAGCAGGAAGCCGGCGACGAGCTGGCCGAGGAGCGCGGGCATGGGCGGGAAGCGCGCGACGACTCGGCCCGCGCCGAAGGAGCAGAAGAGCACCACGAACACCGCGAACACCGCGCCCCCCGGCCCGAACGAGGGGCCCACCGCGAGCCGCCCCGCCGCCCACCACGCGAGCAGGCCCGCGACCGCGATCGCGAGCCGCCGCGCATCGCGCGCGTGGCGCGCAGCCTCCTCAGGGGACCACATCGAGAACCCAACCTCACGCCGGCGTCAATCCTAGCTCTCTCGATGACGCGCGCGTCCGTCTCTCGTCGCGCGACCTCGTGTCTGCCACCATAGGAAGCGGCACACGCCTCAACACGAGATCCGCAGTACTGCGTGTAGGGGCCCCAAACCCAAAAACTCGGCACGCGAGACGAAATCGTCGCCTTCGCGTTTGCCGTCCTTCATTCGTCGACGTCACCGACATGGGGACCTCCACGCTTGCGTCTTCGACGCCGGCCGCGGCGCCGCCGCGGCGACTCGCGCGCGGCCGCGCGCCGCGAGTGTCCCCCACTCGCGGTGGCACTCGCGGCGGGCGCGACTCGCGCGTCGTTGCCGGGGCGGCGGACCCCAGCGCCAGCCTTCCTCAGGCGTTGCTCGATGCGGTTTCGAAGAAGTTCGAGGACGACGTGAAGGGCGTCACCTCTCTGTTCGAGGAGACGCCCGCGACGTACCCGCGCCCGCCCACGCTCCCCGTCGCCGGGAACACGCTTGACATCGCGCAGGGCGGTCACGAGATCCTGCTGGAGTGGGCGCTCGAGTACGGGAACAACCCCGCGGGCGTGCACGAGGTGCAGATGCTGGGCCAGACCATCCTGCACGTGGTGGATCCGAAGATCGCGCGCGAGCTGATGGTGGCCAAGTCCAACGAGTTCCCGGACCGCGGCGTGAGCGCGATGGCCAAGTTTTTCCGCGAGGATCAGGCTGCGTTCGTGAACACCTCGGGCGAGCAGTGGATGGCGTACCGCAAGATGGGCACCGCCTCCGTGAACGGCTCGGCGCTGGACCGCCTCGCCGGGAAAGTCGCCGAGCGCTCGGAGGCGCTGGCGCACGCGTGGCGCCGCAAAGCCGAAGCCGCCGGGCGCCTCGGCGGCGACGGCGCGCTCGCGCTCGAGATCGACATGGACACCGCGACGCAGGCGGTGACGCTCGAGGTAATCCACGAGGCGCTGTTCAGCGAGACGCTCGACGTGATCGACGAGGAACCCGACGCCGTGGCGCTCGCGCGGTCCTTCCGCAGGTTCAACGAGGCGAACCAAGACCTCCTCAACGATTTCCTTCAGCTGTACCAGCGGTTCGACACCCCGGACGCGCACAGGCGCGAGACGCACAGGGCGCGGCTGCGCGCGCACTTCGACGCGCGCGCGGACGCGCGCGAAGCGCTCATCGCGCGCACCGGGAACGCCAAGGACGCGCCGCAGGACCTGCTCACCGCGCTGCTCTCGGCGCGCGACCCCGCCACAGGCGCGCGCCTGACGCGCGACGACGTGAACCTCACGCTGACGGAGATGATGGTCGCGGGGCACGATACCACCGCGGCGACGGTGGCGTGTCTGCTGACCCTGCTCGCCGCGAATCCCGAGACGCTGCACAGAGCGATGCGGGAGGTGGATGCCGCGTGCGACGCGCTGGGCGGGAGACTGCCGAGCACGGTGAAGGAGGTGGCCGAGCTGACCTTTCTGGACGACGCCATGAAGGAGGCGATGCGTCTGTACCCGGCGGTGATGATCGTCGTGAGGAAGGCGGACGACGGGGTCGGCGGCGAGCTGGGCGAAGGGCGCGTCCGCATCCCGGAAGGCGCGGGGATGTGGATCTCGCCGTACGTCATGGGCCGCCTCCCTCACCTGTGGGGCGGCGACGCGGACGACACGAGAGCGTTCCGCCCGGAACGGTTCGAGGCGTTCCGCGCGGAGGGCGCGAAGGAGCCCGAGGCGTTCATGCCCTTCGGCGGCGGGCCGAGGGTGTGCCTGGGCTCGCGGTTCGCCATGCTGGAGGGCAAGGTCACGGCGGCGGCCATCCTGCGCGACTTCGACCTGGAGCTCACTCCCGAGCTCGCCGGGAAACTCGCGGAATCCAAGGGCGAGTTGCCAATCTCCTACGCCGCCGGGCTGATGAGTTTCCCGGAACCGCTGCGGTTGGTCGCGACGGCGAGGGCGGCGAGCGCGGCGAGCGACGCGCGGTGAGACGGGTTTTCTTCGTTACGCGTATGGATATCCTATACAAAGTAGTATGAATATTCTACGTAGTCTAGGTGCCACGCGTCGTCTCTCCACACGACGTGTTTCCGTGGCATCGTGTGCGTTCCGTTCCCGTTCCGTCTGGGTTTCCGCCTCGCCGCGCGCGAGCCCGTAGGGCTCTCATCGGCCTCGGCTCGGTCCGGACCGCGGTCCGGAGATTTCGAGCCGACGCGTCACGCGCGCGCTTTTTTTGCGCGAGGGAAAAGCCGGCGAAAGGTGTGCGTCATCGCGGCGGCGCGCAGTCGAGAGATCTACGCGATGGCGCACATGATCTCCTCCTGGGGCGCGTGGTCGGCGGTGGCTTCGTCCTTGCGCAGGTACACGACCTCGTGTCCCTTGAACACCACCGTGCCGCCTTGCTGCACCGAGTCCCGCGACTCCTTGGGCATGAGGGGCTTGTAATTTTTCATCGCCGCCTTGATGCCGTCCTGGCCGCGCTCCTTGATGCGCTCGCCCGTGATCTTGGTGAAGAACAGCCTGCGCACGCCCTCGACAACCTTCGGGTCGAAGAAGAGCCCCTCGGTGCCGTCCAAGTCACCGTGCAGCTCCAGGGCTTTGTACGCGCTCCGCGTCGGGTCCACGAAGAGGTTTTCCTCCGGGAAGGGCAGGGACTCGCAGAACGTCTTGCCGGACTCGGGCGTTCCGACGCCGACCACCACCAGGAGCACGCCTTTGGGGTCGAGCTCGCGAGTCTTGAAACTCGCCAGCTCGCTGGCATGCTCCCAGCAGAACACTCATCCGAAGTGGCGCAGGAAGGTGACGACGACGGTCTGGTCTTCGTTCCAGAAGGGGACCGTCTTGGATTCGCCGTTCACGTCGAAAAGCTGGACGCCCGCCATCGGGTTGGCGGTGGGCTCGGCGGTCACGGCGGTGGAGGCGGCGGCGCGGACAGGAGCCGCGGCGACGCGGCGCGTGCCGGTCGCGCGGCGGGAACCGCGAAGCCGCGCCGCGGGGACCGCGGCGGCGGCGCTGAGCGCGGAAGCCATCTTCGCGCTGCGCAAAAGTGCGCATGTGCAGCGACGTATTTCGCTCGAGGTCTTGCCAAGTGGACGCTGCTTGTCGAAGAGGCGCTCACAGCCATTGATCCTGGATCAGCCACGTCGCGCGTCACGACAGAAATACGTCGACGCTTTTTCTCGCTTTCAGCCTGGGTCGAATTTGACCGGCTTCCGGGCGTTTCCCCGGTCGATTACCGAGTTGATCGTCGATCCTTCTCGCGCGACGGAAGCCGAGCAGCCGCCAGTGGGAGTCGCGCGGAGCCAGCGATACACGACGCGTCGCGATGTCGGCCCCCCATCGTAACAGCGATGAGTCCTCTTCCTCCGACCACGCCGTCGCCACGGTGGACGTCTCGGTGAAGATGGCGGACACGGAGGCTGCGTTGAAGCCCGTGGGCGCCGACGCCCTCGGCTTAATCTCGGACAAGGACTCCCTTCCCATCCGCTGGCACACCCCCAACCCGTTCGAGGCGGTGACATTCTGGCACGTCACGCCCCTGATTTCCCGCGGTCACGTCCGCCGTCTCGAGCCCGAGGACCTGTGCCAGCTTCCCGAGATGGAGTCCGAGCGCCTGGCGAGCGCGTTCGACCGCGACTGGGCGGCGGAGCGCGCGAAGAATCCGGACAAGCCTTCGCTGGTGCGCGCGTGCCTGGTGGGCTCCCGGCCCACGTTCATCTTCACGGGTGTGCTGTACCTGTTGGCGCAGGCCACGCTGTTCAGCGGCCCGCTGCTGCTGCGGCGCATCGTCGAGGCCATCGAGTGCAACGAGGCGGGCGGCGAGGACTGCGCCAGCACTATGGACATGTACGTGTTCGCGCTCATCATGACGCTCGCCGGCGTGGTGCAGAACTTCTGCCAGGCGCAGCAGGATTATTACATGCAGCGCCTGGGCGTGCGCGTGCGCAACCGCCTGATGTGCGCGCTGTACCGCAAGTGCCTGAAGCTCTCGCCGCAGGGGCTGCAGGAGGAGACCACCGGCAAGATCGTCACCCTGATGAGCAACGACGTGAATAAGCTGCAGGACCTGTTCCAGCTGCTGCACAACCTGTGGGGCGCGCCCATCTTCATCGTCGCGTCGTTCGTGATGCTGTACGACGTCATCCAGTGGTCCTCGTTCGTGGGGTTCGCGTGCATCATCGTCGCCGCGCCCATGACGTTCCTGGTGGCGAAGACGCTGTTCGAGATCAGGAAGAAGCTGCTGGTCTGCGCGGACGGCCGGATCAACATCCTGAGCGAGGTGATCAACGGCATGCGCGTCATCAAGTACTACGCCTGGGAGAGCGCCTTCGCGGCGCGCGTGCGCGAGATTCGAGACAAAGAGGTGAAGCTCATCTGGGCGTCGCAGCGCGTGGGCGCGCTCTTCGGGGTGGCGCTCTTCTCCACCCCGGTTTTCATCGCCGTCTGCAGCCTCGGGTCCTACTCGCTCGCCGGGAAGACCCTCAACGCGTCCACCGCGTACACCGCGCTGGCGCTGTTCAACATGCTCCGCTTCCCGCTCATCCTGGTGCCCTTCCTGCTCACGACGCTGCTCAACGCGCTGAGCGCGGTGCAGCGCCTGGGCGCGTTCCTGCTGCAGGACGAGAGCCCGGCCGTGCCGCCGGACATGTCCGAGCCCGGCCGCGTCGTCGTCAACGACGCGACGTTCCGCTGGCCCGCGGCGCCGAAGAAGCCGGAGGAGACGGCGCCCCCCGCCAAGCGCGGCGCCAAAAAGCCGCGCGCGCCGCGCGGCGTCCCGGTGAAGGGCGTGGACGACGCGCCTTCGGGCGACGCCGTCGCGGTCGCCGCGGAGGCGCCCGAACAACCCCCTTTCGAGCTGCAGAACATCGCGCTGGACCTCAAGCCGGGCTCGCTGACCATGGTCATCGGCCGCGTCGGGTGCGGCAAGTCCACGTTCCTGAGCGCGCTGAACCGCTTCGTGCCCGCCGTCGCCGGCGACTTCTCCGTGTCCGGCCGCGTGGCGTACGTCGCGCAGCAGGCCTGGATCCTGAACAGCACCATCCGCGATAACATCCTGTTCGGCACGCCCTACGACGCCGCGAAGTACGCGCGCTGCGTCAAGGCGTCGCAGCTCCAGACGGACTTCGAGATCCTCCCGGGCGGCGACGCGACTGTCATCGGCGAGCGCGGCGTGACGCTCTCGGGCGGGCAGAAGCAGCGCGTCGCCATCGCGCGCGCCGTGTACGCCGCCGCGGACGTGTACCTGATGGACGACCCCCTGAGCGCCGTGGACAACCACGTGGGCCACGCGCTGTTCGATCAGGTGCTGAGCCACGACGGCGTGCTGCGCAACGCCACGCGCGTGCTGGCCACGAACGCGCTGCAGTACCTCCCGCGGGCGGACTGCGTGGTGGTGGTCGAGGACGGGCGCGTCGCCGAGATGGGCACGTACGACGAGCTCATGAGCAAGGGCCTGAACTTCGCGTCGCTCATGGCCGCGCACGGCATCGAGAACGAGGAGGAGGGCAAGGGCGTCAAGAGCGGCAAGCGCGGGCCCTCCGTCGACCTCAAGCGCGGGCCCTCCATGGACGGCAAGCGCGCGCCCTCGGTGGACGGCAAGCCGGCGGCGCCGACGCCGGCGCCCAAGAAGGGCGAGATGGGCGCCGAGGAGGAGCGCGCCGTGGGCAACGTCGGGAGCGCGGTGTACCTCGCTCTGTTCAACGCGACCGGGTCGAAGCTCACGATTCCCGTCGTCGTGTTGTTGTTTTCCGTGGAGTACGGCTCGAAGGCGTTCCTGGACTTTTGGCTGAGCTGGTGGGCCAGCGACGAGTGGGGCTGGGAGAGCAACAAGTACCTCGGCGTGTACTTCGCCATCTTCCTGTTCAACGGGATGGCCATCTTCTTCCGCTCGCTCATCATCTACTTCTTCCTGGTGCGCGCGGCGAACAACCTGCACAAAGGCTTGCTGAACCGCGTGATGAAGTTCCCCATGGCGTTTTTCGACACCACGCCGAGCGGGCGCATCATCAACCGCTTCTCGCGGGACACGGAAACGATCGACATCGTGTTGCCCGGGATCATCATCCAGTTCTTGGGGTGCATCACGTCCATCGTCACGACGCTGGCCATCGTGTGCGTCGCCACCGGCTGGTTCACCGTCGCGCTCCCGCCCATCCTGTTCGTGTACATCTCCGTGCAGAGGTTCTACATCCCCGCGTGCCGCGAGCTGCAGCGCATCGAGTCCATCTCGCGCTCGCCCATCTACAGCGGCCTCGGCGAGGCGGTGGCGGGGGTGGAGACCATCCGCGCGTTCCGCCAGGAGTCGCACTTCATCGGCATCGCCGACCGTCTCATCCGGCACAACGCCGACGCGTTTGTCACGCAGAAGCTCGCCACCGGGTGGCTGAGCACGCGCCTGCGGTTCCTCGGCACCGTCATCGTGGGCTGCGCGGCGTTCCTGGTGATCCAGGGCAAGGTGAGCGCGGGCATCGCCGGCCTGTGCCTGGTGTACGCGCTGGACGTCACCAAGTACCTCGAGCACGGCACCAACATGGCCACCGAGCTCGAGACCAAGATGAACGCCGTCGAGCGCGTGGTCGAGTACACGGACCTGCCTCTGGAGAGCGCCCACGAGGACGACCCGGCGGTCGCCGCGGGCCTGCCTTTGGCGTGGCCCGAGCGCGGCACGCTCGAGGTGGAGAAGCTGAACATGCGCTACCGCCCGGGCCTGCCGCTCGTCCTGAAGGACCTGTCCTTCGTGGCGCTCGGCGGCGAGAAGCTGGGCATCTGCGGGCGCACCGGCTCGGGGAAGTCGAGTCTGTTCACGGCGCTGTTCCGCATCGTCGAGCCCGACAGCGGCGTGGTGCGCATCGACGGCGTGGACGTCAAGACGCTCGGTCTGCACCGTCTGCGCTCGAAGATGGCGATGATCCCGCAGGACCCGTTCATGTTTGCCGGGACGATCCGCACCAACCTGGACCCCTTCGACGAGCACCCCGACGTCGCCATCTGGGAGGTGCTGGAGAAGGTGGGCCTGCGCAGCACGGTGGACGAGTCGCCCAAGAAGCTGACCATGGAGGTGGTGGACAACGGCGCGAACTTCTCCCTGGGCCAGCGCCAGCTCCTGTGCATGGGCCGCGCGTTGCTTCGCAACTCGCGCATCCTGATGATGGACGAGGCCACGGCGTCGGTGGACATGGACAGCGACGCGCTGATCCAGAAAACCGTGCGCTCTGCCTTTGCGCACTGCACGACGCTCACCATCGCGCACAGGCTGAACACCATCATGGACAGCGACAAGGTGGCGTTCCTGGACGACGGGCGGCTCACGGAGTACGGCGAGCCCGCGGAGCTGCTGAAGAACAAGGCGGGCAGCTTCACCGCGCTCGTCGACCAGAGCGGGAAGAAGAACTCCAAGTTCCTGGCGTCGCTCTCGGAGGCGGCGGCGGAGAAGCGCGCCAGCCAGGTGAATCTCGCGGCGCTCGACAAGTGAGCCGGAGGGACGCGCGCGGCGACGAGTCGATCGCTTTACATAGTACCGTATCATTGTTTCAAATTGCAACACATAATCCATACCGACGACGACGACGTCTTTTCGTTTCGTGATGGTGGGCGTACCCTGATATCGACGCGACTCGCGCGAGGCTTCTCGACGGCGCGCCCCGTCTCGCCGAGACGCCGACGCGCTCACGCGCGTTTGGTGCGTTTCTTACCTCCGTCGGCTCGCTTGGCCCCCCCCTTGGCGTTCCCGCCAAGGAGCTTGACGCACAGGCCCATGAAGAAGCCCTGGGCCACCGCGAAGGTCATGGCGGTTTCCCAGGTCAGCGCGTCCGTGAGCGGCTTGTGCGCGTCCTGCGCGCCCCAGTTGGCGGCGAGCACCTTCGAGGCGTTCGCGATGAAGAAGGCCTCCGTGACGAACGCCTTGGGCTTGATGGCCACCATCGCTCCCATGACCGCGAGGATCACGCCGGCGCCCGCGATTTGTCCGAAGCCCTGCATGTAGCTGTCGGGCATGACCATGAACATCGCGCCGATGAACTCGCCGCGCCCGATGGCGCGCGACGCGGGGTGCGGCATCTTCCCCCGAGCCTTCTGGATGCCGATGAAGAGCATCGCGCACACCACCACGAACAGGCTCGTGCGAGCGTTGAGCAGGCCGTGCGCGATGTACACGACGCGGACGAGCGGGTTGGCCATCTCGACGACGTGTGAGGTGGACTCGGGGTGATTGGTGTGTCTCTAGGACTGAACGGCGAACGGCGACGCGAGGTTTGTCATCAGTAGGGGAATCAACAATCTGGCGCTTTTTCCGCTCGCCGACGATTATTGTTTCAGGTTTTTGCCGACTGACGATTGTGTGTCTCAAACGAAAATGGCGGCGCTCGCTCGGGGTCGAGTTACAGACCAAGCGTGAGGCGTGACGTTGCCGATGGAATGTCGCGCGGGAAATCGAATTGTCGGCGCGATCTCCGAAAGGCGCGGTATTGCTCCCCGCGCGTTGCCACGCTCGTCGTGCGCGTCGCCGCGGTCGCTTTCCCCCCCTTTCCTTGTCCCGCGTCGTACACACCGAACGCGCGCAACCCGCGACTCGTCGCCGTTGCTGGGACCGCGAATCAGTCCGCGGACTTTCGCGCATTTTTCGCGATCTCGACACGAGACCGCGCCGATTCGTTGGATTTGTCGGCGCCCGCGACGCACGTAGCGTCCGCCGCGCCGCGTTCCCCGGGAGACCATGCTCAAGCGCAAGCTCAAGCAGTGGCTCGGGGAGAATGAGCCGGGCGTGCTGATCAAGAGGGAGGCGGACGTCCCCGGGTGCTCCACTCCGGAACTCCCGCGCTCGCCTTCGTCGTCAGCGGTCAACCGGTACCCGAGCATGAAGACCAAGCTCCTCGGCCCGAAGCTCGAGCCCCCCGGGTCCCCCGACTCCGCGAAGGAGAACGGCGACGGTAACAAGGGCGCGTACGCCTCCGCGTACGCGTCCACCAGCAACCTCGCGGCGGCTGCGGCGTTCGCCACCGGCTTGCCGTGCGGTAAACGCGTGAGAGAGATGGAAAAGTTCAAGCCCTCTTCCCCCGGCAAGACGGCGCGCGTGCAGTCGGCGGCGTCGCTGGACGGCTCGGACCGGTGCGAGAGCCCCAAGCCTCGGTCGAAGCCCCCCACGCCCAAGCCCTCACGCGTGAAGCCCTCGCCCAAGCCCAAGCAGACCACCTCCAACTCGGTGCCCGCGTCGTCGGAGGATTCCGGCGAGCCCAAGGAGGAGACGGATGAGGAGGTGGCGCGGAGGCTGCACCAAGAGTTCAACTGCGCGCCCGTGCGCACGTCCCGCGCGCGGGGCGGGAAACAGTGCGCCGCAGAGGCGGCGGAGGATCCCGTGCACGGCACCGACCCCGGGATCCTCCCGTCCTGCTGAGCCATGTACACGCAGTCTCGCACGAAGGCTGTGCCGTACGGATTCATCTGCGGCTACCCGGTGGCCGGCGTCAGCTCGGAGCTCTACGGGTACTACGAGGGCCAGGGAGGCAAGGCGGGCGCGCAGGGCGCCGCGGTGGTGGCGGCGATGCGCAAGTGGGGCGAAAACGAGGCGGGCACCGCGGGAGGCACGGAGCTGGGGTTCCCGGTGTGCAAGCGCGGGTTCAAGCCTTTCGGCGAGGACGGCGAGCGGCTTTTCGGGTGCGCCAAGCACCACGCGGCGCGCGTTGAGGCGATGGCGTCAAAACCGCCGAGAGGCTCGGCGAGCGACCCCGACGGGCATTACCTGCGCCCCGGGTGGGAGCCGTTCGACCAGTGGGTGTTCGGCGAGAAGCCCCAGGTCTCTGGGACGTCCGAGGAGGAGGACGCGAAGGCGTCCGAGAAGGCGGAGCTCGACGACGACGACGACGCCGACGACGGCGCGGCGGCGTCCCCGCCCCCCAAGACGCCAAAGCCCCCCCGAGCTCCCAAGGCTGGCAAGGCCCCGCCGAAGGGCCGCAGCCGCCTGGCGGTCGCCGCCACCGCGTGAGCAGACGCGCATCCCGAAAACGCGCACGTGACGCCGAGAACTCCAAACGCGCGCTCCTCAGAGCCGCGCGAGTCTCGGCTGAATTCGCGTTTTCGAGGGTTCGCGTCTAGAAGAGGAGGTTTACGAGCGTTCGAAGACGATGTACGATAGAGTGACGAAAACGATATTACGCGATATCCGCGTAGAAGCCTCGCGTGTAACTAATTAGAGCGATGCGCACGACGTCCAGGACACGTCTACCTCACCACGTGTGCACATCACGCGCTTTTCTTCTTTTTCTTCTTCGGCGCCGGCGCGTCGCCCGCCGCCTTTTTCGACGACTTCGCGGGTTTCTCCTTCTCCGCTTTCCTCGCGCGCTCCGCCTCAATCTCCGCCTTTGCCTCCGCCAGCATGCGCGCCCGCGCGTTTTTCTTCTTCGCCGGCTTTTCTTTCTTCGCACGAACGTCGTCGTCCACGCCCTGCCCGACCCCGTACCCGTCCTCCGCGCCTTCGCCGCCGTCCCGCTCGCCGGAGTCCGACCCCCCGGCGGCGAAGTCCTCGTCGTCGTCGTCGTCGCGGCCAAAGGGCAAATCGCCCTTCGAAGCCGCGCCCGGCGCGGCGGTGCGGTTGGAGAGCTTCTTGATCTTGGCGACGAAGAAGCCGTCCATGTTGTGCACGTGCGGGTAGAAGCGCCTGGCCTTCTCCACCGAGGGGTGGAAGTTCTTGCCCCGGTAGGACGTGAACCCGTTCCGACCAAACTCCAGGCCGGTGTTCACCAGCCGCACGTCGCGCTTGCGCAGGACGTAGTCCAGCACCGCCTCGTTTTCCTCAACCGTGACGGAGCACGTCGAGTACACGACGTACCCGCCCGTCTTGGAGCCCGCGTCGCAGCAGTCGATGGCCGCCACCAGCAGCTCCTTTTGCAAGTGCGCGCACTTCGCGATGTCCGCCTCGGACTTGGACACCTTCACGGAGCTGTCCTTGGCGATGACGCCCGTCCCCGAGCACGGCGCGTCGAGCAACACGCGGTCGACGCGGCCGAGCGTCTTGGGCAACGCGCGCCCGTCGTAGTTGCACACGGACGCGTTGGTGCACCCCATCCGTTGCAGGTTCGCGACGAGGGACGACAGGCGCTTCTTCTGAAACTCGTTCGCGAAGATCATGCCCGTGTTGCGCATGAGCGCCGCCAGGTAGGTGGTCTTCCCGCCGGGCGCCGCGGCGACGTCCAGCACGCGCTCGCCCTCCTGCGGCGCCAGCGCCATGCAGGGCAGGAACGACGACGCGCTCTGCAGCATGTAGTGGCCCGCCATGTACTCCGGCGTGGCGCCGATGGGCACGCGGCTGTCGTACACGAGCAGTCCCACCTTGGACCACTTTCCGATGGGGTCCAGGTTCACGCCGCGGTTAATCAGCGACGCGGCGAGTTCGCGGCGGCGGCACTTCAGCGTGTTGGTGCGCAGCGTCACCGGCCTCTGCGTCTCGTTCGCCTCCAGCAGCTCCATGGTCTCCGCCACGGAGAAGGTGTCCAGGAAGTACCGGATCAGGAAGTGGTTGTACCCGTAGTACGTCGCGAGGTCCGCCGTGAGCCGCTCGACGTACTCGCCTCGAGACCTGCCAGCCTCGCGCCTCGCCTTGAAGTCCCCGAGCACCCGTACCACCTCCTGGATCCGCGCCTGCACGTGTTCCAAGTTGGGAGGCGCGTCCGGGTCGTCGTCAGACTCCTCCAGCTCGTACACGTCCTCCTCCTGGATGTTGGTCTCGAGCTGCTCGGCGGCCGCGTCCGCCTTTTCTTTTCTCAAGCGCGCGTCTTCCTTGCGCGCCTTCTTCTCGATGGGCAACAGCTCCTCGGATTCTGACTCGGACGCGTCGTCCTCGTCGTCCTCGTCGTCCTCGTCGTCCTCGTCGTCCTCGTCGAGCCCGGCGAATTCATCCTCCTCGGAGTCGTCTTCGTCCTCGTCCTCCTCGTCGAACAGATCGGCTCCTTTCACGGGGGACTTGTTCATCACGCCCTCCATCGGGTCCTCGTCGTCATCGTCGTCATCGTCATCGTCATCGTCCGAGAAATCATCGTCGTCGAGTTCCTCGTCGTCGTCGTCATCCGCCTCGCCTTCCAGCGCTTCGTCTTCCGACAAATCATCGTCCGAGCCGTCGTCCGAGATGACCTCGTCGTCCTCGTCGTCCTCGCTCTCCGGCTCGGGCTCGCGCTCGCGCTTCTTCTTCGGTTTGAGCCACGATTTGTTGTCGTCGGAGAAGGCTCCCTTCGCGGCGGCCGGGGACTTCTTGCCGGACGCGGGCGATTTCTTTTTTCCTGCGGCGGCGGCGGCGGCGGCGCCCCGCGTGACTCGCTTCTTGGGCGGCGACGGCGTGGTCGTCGGCCTCTTACCCTTGGGCGCCATGGCTTCGGGTGGTGGAACGACGGTCGCGTACGCGCTGTTGTTCCGGCAGAGGACACTCCGTGCTCCGCTGCGCTCGTGCGCCGGCGACTGCGTCGGAACTCGCCCGTGCGCCCCGATGGATCCGATCCCAACGCAGGTGTGACGCTTCCGCTGTTCCCAAAACTCCAAGAAAACGATGCCCGACCGACCGGCAAAAGTTGTTTTCCGTTCGAACGCTCTTGAGATCTTTCGTTGACTCTCGCGCGCGTCACACGTCGGTGCGCGGCCCTCGGTCGCCCACGCCCCCTTCGCGCGGACTTCCACAAGGCAGTCTCCTGTGCCGCCTCGCGCCGAGCTGGTGTTTTCGACGGCACCATGACCGGCTACGACGGCCCCATCAAGAACACGGATCTGCTGAACCTCCGCGAGTATGTCACGGCGGACACGGGATCGCTGAACAAAGCGGACAGCACGGTGCTGCTGATGGTCACGCACAGCAACCTGAAGGCGCGGTTCATGGAGATCCGCTTCGACCGATACGTACGTGCCGCGTTCCCACGCGCGGCGGTCCGACCGTTTCCTCGCCGCTCTCGAAACAGACACCTCCGGTCGCGGATCTGGCGCTTCCCGAACCTTCCCGTGCCGTCTTTCTTCGTCTCTTCGCCTTTTTCTCGCGACGACTCGACACTCGTCCTTCCGGAGCTTCTGACGCCCGTCCCCCCTTGACCCTGAACTCGCCGTCCGACCGAACGACAGATGACCGTCGCGCGCGTCAAGGAGAAGCTCATGACGCACGTCGGCTCGAACGTGAGCACGATGCGCCTTTCGCTGAAGGACTGGGACGGCGCGCTGGTGGCGCCGATGTCGGACGACACGAAGATGCTCGGGTACTTCTCGCCCGAGGACGGGTGGACCATCCACATCGACGACACCGACGCGCACTCGGCCTCCGCGGGCGGGTGGCTCGAGGACGTGTCGAAGGTGAAGAAGTATGAGATGTCCGACGACGCGTACAACGCGCGCGAAAACACGTACAGACAGTGGAAGAACGAGCAGCTCGCCAAGGACCCGACGTGGTGCCTGGAGAAGGCGATGGCGGAGAAGCGCGGCGAGACGTGGGTCCCCAAGCGTACGATCGAGGACGACGAGCACCAGGCGGAGGAGGCGGCGGCGATCGTGGACCAGGTGGGGAACCGGTGCGAGGTGAACCCCGGCGGGAAGCGCGGCGTGGTGAAGTTCGTGGGGAAGGTCGAGGGGCTGCCCAAGGGGTGGTGGGTCGGCGTCGCCTTCGACGAGCCCGTGGGGAAGAACGACGGCTCCGTCAAGGGAAAGCGCTTCTTCGAGTGCGCGGACGGGTACGGGTCGTTCCAGCGCCCCGCGAACGTCGCCGTGGGGGACTACCCGGAAGAGGACGACCCGTTCGCGGAGAGCGAGGATGAAATCTAGGCGACACCTCTCGGCGGAAGGTACGGAAAGGGAACGCGAAGAGTACGAAGCGTCTTCTTCGAAGCGTCTTCTTCGCGCCCGGAGGAGACGTCGCCACGACGCCCGCGACGGAGACGACGGAGACGCGGCGCTCTTCTCGCGACGCGGGTATATATAAGGCACGTAGCGCTCTTCAACAAAAGTCAGAAAAGGTCCGTAGTCCAGTACATGTATATTAATACCTTCGTACGACTACGTAGACTACTTGTACAGGTAGTACCTTTGTACACACGCGCATTACTTCCCGCGGACGTCCTCGTCGAGCGCCCGCCGGATCGCCGCGAGCCCGTCTCGCTCGCGCGCGTCCGCGGTTCCCAGCCACGTCCCCGCGGCTTCTCCGTGGAAGTCGCACGTTACGTCCATGGCGACGCTCCGCGCGACGCGGCACCGGGCCAGGAGCGCGCCGCGCGCCGTCTCCAGAGACGCTCGCGCTGACAGCGCCGACGCGGTCTGCGTGGTTTCCGCGTTTCGAGCCGGGCCGGGGTCCACGATGGTTACTTTTCCGAGCGCGGGACACAGCGCGATGACGTCCACGAGCGCGTCCGCCACCGCGTTCGCCTCCGTCGGCTCGCTTTCGCCCGCGTCGGTGGACGCCGCGAAGTACAGCTCGGCGAGCCGAGGCAGCCCCGTCTCGCCGGCGACGTTCGCGAGGAGCCTCGCGAGGTTCGGCACGCTGAGCGGTCTCTGCACGCACACGCGCGCGAGCGTCGCCGCGCGGTCGCGCAGGGCCTCGGACCAGGCGGCCACGAAGCGGTCCTCCGGGCCTCGGTCGCCGCCGAGCGCGCGTTCCGGGGTGGCCGACGCCGGGACGGAGACGGTCTCGAGCGCGACGCACCGTTTGACGAGGGCGACGGCGGTCTCCGCCGGCGTCGTCGCGCGCCGCGCCGCGCGCTCCCGGTACGCCTCCACCGGCATGAAGTCCCCGAACACAGCCGACCGCATCGCGGGAAGCGCGCCCTGCGTGCCGGCGCCCCCGTCGATCGCGACGGCGCGGAACGCGGGGCAATCCGTTGCGGCGAGGTCCCGCAGCTCGGGCGCGAAGAGCGTCACCTCGCGGAGCGCGCCGCACCGCGCCAAGCGGAGCCGCTCGAGCTTCGGCACCTGCGCCGGCACGTCCGGCGCGTCCTTGGACCACCAGTTCTTCCCAGTCAAGGCGTCGCTCGCCTCGCAGATTTCCAGCGCGCGCAGGCTGGCGCAGGCCCGGAACACCTGCCGCACGTCGTCGTCGCCCACGGCGGCTGCGCCGCCCACCGCGAGGCGCGTCAGGTTTTTGGTGAAGATCCCGGCAACCCCAACGGCGCGGGGGATGAGCGTGCACGCGCCCGCTCCCCTCGCCACGAGTGTCGTGACATCGTCCTTGTCCACTGGGATGATCCCTCGCGCACCCGCGGTGCGCGCGGCTTCGTTGAGCCGCGTCGCCCCGGGCTCCACCCACGCCGCCTCGAGCGCGGAGCTCGCGTCGCAGCAGAAGAGCAGCGTCGCCGGGAGCACGGCGCAGCCTTTTGTTCTCGTCGTGTTGCCCTCAGGCTCTCGCGCTGGCTCTGGGTCTCGAGACCCTCGAGACCCTCGAGACTCTGGAGACCCTCGCGACCACGGCGCCGTGAACACGCGGCCCCCGTTCTCGGGAGGGGGGCACAGCACCAAGCGGCGGAGTCGCCCGGGCCTGTGCCTGGTGACCACCGCCGACACGACGGCGTCGGCGCGTCCCGGCGCGCCGATCGCGTCGGGCGGCTCGTCCCTCCCGGCGGTCCACGCGTTGGATGAGGGCCCGAAGACTACGGACGGCACGCACCTGGCGTCGTCGCGAAGCGCGCGGCACGACACGGCGAGCCGGGCGACGGTGTCGGCGTCGACGTTCGCGATGACCACGCCCAGCGCCGCGCGCGCGGCGCCGCGGTTCTCGACGGGCTCGAACGAATTCGCCATCGCGTTTCGGGACGACCCTCCCGATCTCCCCAAGGTTCGCGCGGTCGCGAGTTCGGCCGGAAGACGTTCGGCCGGAAGACGCGCGAGGACGGGTCGAGGAGATCTTCGACCCCCACCTCGCTTGCTAGACTAGTCTACTTAATCGGTACGCGAGGCTCACTTGTCCTCGTCCTTGGACGGCTTCGACGACCCGAACGAAAAGCTCCAGTCGGTGGCGTCGCCGGCCTTGGAGATGGTGGACTGCTTATACTCGTCGGAGGACGTGACGTACCACATGTGCGCCTGCAGCGCGCCCGCCCATACCAGCAGTCCCGTCGCGGCTAGCGTTCGCTTGTCCATGTACCGAAAGGCTGCGCGCGGGTGAGTGCCTCGCGGGACGAGCGTCGAACGACACGAGGAAGCGGCACTTCATCCGGCGGACAACGGGTCGGAACTTCGGAATAAGGTCATGAAAATCGACCGAATAAGTCACCTACTCGACCCCGCCTTGACCTCTTCGTCCGCGCTCCGTTTCTCGGCGGCAGACGCTCCGTTCCGCTTCGGTCGAGCCGTGCCGAGCGTGTCCTCCGGGACGCCCCCGGTCTCGACCGCCTCCCACGCCGCGCCGTTCGACGCGTTTCGTTCCATCGACGGCGCGTCCGCTTCGCGCCGCCGCCACTTGAGCACGTTCAACAAAAACGGCGCGACGACGAGGACCCCGGCGACCCACCCCCTGGCGCTTTGCAACTCGCCGCCGTCCGCGAAGTACGGCCCGGCACCCAGCGACGCCCCTCGGACGACCGCGGCAAGCGTCAGTGAGAGCAGCGCGATCTTCGTGGCGAAGGTGGCGTCGCCGTCGCTGGCCCACAGCGTCGCGAAGTTCTCCACGTCGAAGTCGGCGAAGTACGTCGCCAGGTTGACGCGCGAATCGCCGCCGGCGTCGCCGGGGGACGCCGCGGAGGAGGCGCGCCCGGAAAACGCCGCGCCTCCGCGCGTCGTCTCCCTCTCGGGTTCGCCACCCGCCGACGCGAACGCGGCTCCCGCGGCTCTCTTTTCTACTTCTCGGAATCGTTCCGCGTCCCCCTCGATGATCGTTCCCGCCGCGACGCACATCCCCGCGTTGCCGGCGAACGTCAGCGCGCCCTGCGCGGCGACGAGCCACTCCAGGTCCGGCGCGTTGAAGAAGAAGTGCTGCGCGCACGCGCACACGCCCGAGGCATGCAGCGGGAGCATCCCCCAGGTCAGCGCGCGCCAGCCCTTGTTCTTCGAGACGTCCGCGTACGACCACACGAGCCCCATCGCGACCAGCCACTCCACCAGCGAGAACACGTGCACGCCCCAGGTCGGCACGGAGAGCGCGTTGGGCGGGCCGGGGGGGAGCCCCGGAGCCAGCGCGTCCGCCGCGCCGGCGGCGGCGGCGCGGAAACTGGAGACCCACGCCAGAGACGGGGACGACGCGGGGACTCCCAGGTCCTCCAGCCTTACGAGCCTGGAGTCCAGCGCCATCAGCCCGAACGTGCTGACCAGCGCCAGGCCGGCCGCGGCCTCCACGAGTTGCCCCGGGCGAAACGTCTCCGCGGACTCGGCGAACTTTCGCGAACCGCCGGCGCCGCCGCGCGTTTCCCGGCCGCCGTCGCCGCCGCCGCCCCAGTCGACGCTGGCGAGCGCGCCTCTGCCGCTGTTCACGCGCCCGTCCCAGCCCTCGCCGTCCCAGCCGACCGCGTCCGCCGCGTCCATACTAGAGAAGTTCGCGTTCATCGTGTTCGTGTCATCGCCTTCCGAGGCGTCGCAGCCCTCCCTCCCGAGCGCCGCGCGGAAGGCGAGCATGACCCGTAAGTTGGTCAGCGAGATGGCCGCCTGGATCAGGAAGTGCAGCGCGTCGATGTTGGAAAGGACCGTCCCGTACGCCTCCTGCGTGTACGCCTCCGCGGGGATGGACACCACCACGAACAGCAGCAGCGTGGCGAACGAGGCGCGCATCTCGTCCGTCGCGCTCGGGGCGTCGTACACGCGTTTCAGGAACAGCAGGTACGGCGCCACCGACAGCGCGAACAGAGGCGACGCGAGCGCCCACCAGACGGAGTGCCGATCGAGGATGGCCGCGCCGAGCACGCGAAGGGTCTCGGACGCTGCGCTCGGAGCGGCCGCCGCGGCCGCGGGGGGCGCGGCCGCGATGTCCGAAAGGTCACCCACCGTTTTCGTGGCCGCGGCGAGCGCGGCGGACCCGCCGCTCACCGCGTCCAGCGCCAACGGCGCGATCGTCCCCACCGCGTCGGGATCGAAAGCGTTCGTTTTCGTTTTCGAGAGCACCGCACGACCCGGTCCCCGCCAGGGGATCGCGATCCCCCGGACGCCCCCGCGTACCCGCGGAGGTGGCTGGCCTCCGACCCGACCGCGGGGCGCGCCCACGCCCCATCGCAGCCCCGGAGCCACCGCTTCCGCCGCGCGCATGTCGCCACTGGCCGTGAAGAGCGACCGTCCCTCCTTCCGTATCTCGGACGAGTTCGGCAGATCTCGTCGAGAGCATCGGCACTTCGAAGTTCTCCGTTTCACATCGGAGAGGTCGACCGCCGACGCTTTTTATTTTACTGCTCGCCGCGCCCCGCTCCGAGGATGGCGACGTGGACGGTGGCAGCGGCGGACCTACGAGCCCTACAACGGCCCTCCTGGCGACCTCGGACCCATCTGCGGGCATGGTCGCGCCCCGCCCCCGCCCCTGACCCCGCCTTCGGCTCTAGTTCCCTCGCTACCCGCGGCGCGAGGCCTGGCGCAGATTTTCCACGCGCGGGGTTGTCGGAGCCCTCGGTCGGCGGGTTCGACAGAGCCGCGCTCGGCAACGCGAGGCTCAGCGTGCGCGTCCGCGCGGCTTCGAACGCATCTGGCGACTCGAGCGACCCCCACGTGGCCTGGCTTTCCGACCCGAACGACGCCCCGACGCGCATTGACCCTCCCCACGGGTACAGCCACGGGGATGACCTGGAGTCCCTCCGCATAGACGAGCACGAACGAAAAGCGTGGTGGGTTCCGGCGCGCGACCCGGGAGGCTTCGTGAATGACGTCCCTGGAACACCGTCGTCGTTCGCGTCCGCGTCTGGACCTGGGTCGTACGCCTGGCCGCCACCGCTGGGACGAGGCTGGGTCGCTCGGTTCGCGCGCGCCGCGTGGGCACTCGTCGCCGCGCTCGGCGCGTTCCGCGCGGCGTGGCGCTGTTTCGGCGTGGTGCTCTTCCTCGCCCCGGAGAGCGCCGCGGCTACCCCGGCGGCGTCCGCGCTGGATGCTGCGCTGCGCGAGTCGCTCGCGGGGCTCGCACAAGGCGCGCTGGTGGGACTCGTGCTCGCGCCCGCGGCGGCGGCGGCGATGGCGTGGCTCTTCGAGATCGTCCTGCGTCTCAAAGAGGGGCTCGCCGCGCCGGGGCTGGCGCGCACGCTGGCGCCGGCTACGGCCAAGACCGAGACGGATCGCGCGGCGCGCGCGGCTGTCGTTTCCGCCGGACGCGACGCGCACTACGCGTTCGCGCGACTCAAAACCGCGGCGCACGAGGCGTGCGAGGCGCGGCAAACCGCCGCGAGACGTGCGTTGCAGGCATGGATGCACCCCGCAGTCGCGATCGCGCTCGGCGGGGCGGGGGTCGCCGCCGTCGCCGGCTCCGTCGCCGACGCGGCGGCGCGCGTGGCGGCGCTCCGTCTCGAGGCGACGGCGTTCGCGTGCGTGGCGGCGGCGATGGCGCTGCTTCGGCGCGTCGATGGAGCCGCGGTGGCGAGCGTGCGCGAGGAGATGGAGGCGCGCGAGCGCGAATTTCTCGCCGAACAGCACAGGGGCACGTTCCTGTGCCGCTGGCGCGCCGACGACTACGCGGCGCCCGGGGAGAGGAACCAGACGTCCGCGGACAAGGCTTTAACCAACGCCGCCGTCGCCGCAGCCGCGGCCGCGAGCGCAGCCTGGCGCGGTGTGCCTCCGTCCGCCGCGCCCGCGCTCATCCTGGACGCCGCGGATGGGAGGACCGCCACCGCGCTGGCTGCCGCGCAGGCGCTCGGGCGAGAGGACCGCCGCGCGCGGCGGCGGCGGCGGCGGCGCCGCTGGTTCCGGGGGAGGCTCGGGTCCGGCCGGTCTGGCGAGTTCGCCGCGGGCCAAGCGCCTTCGCTCGAGGATGCCTTCCCCGACTTCGAGGACGCGTCCGCCTCCTTCGACGAGGCCGCGGAAGACGACGCTTCGTTCGCGGACGACCCGTCCGTCGCCTTCGAGGAGAGCGTCTCTTTCGGATTTCGGGAAAGGGAAAAGGGGGACCGTCTGGCGGCGTTCGGGTTCCCGCCCGCCGCCGTGTTCGTCCCGAATCAGCACACGCACGTCGCGCGGGCGTTGCGGCGCGCGGCGGCAGCCTCTGCGCCGAAGTGCTCGGCGTACGCGGCGGACGTGCGCGACGTCCTGGCGCGTAGGAGGCCCACCGCGTCGCCGTTCCACCTCGTGTACCTCGACCACTGCGGCGCCGTCGCGCAGCGCGAGCAGCAAATCTGGGACATCTTCTCCCGGCACGCCGTCGCCGACGGCGGCGTCGTCGCCGCGACGTTCAGCACCAGGGGTAAGCGCAAGGGCTGGAGCAAAGCCGCGGCCGTGGCCGCCTGCGCGCGCATGCTCGTCGAGGCCGCGGACGCGCACGGCTACGAGCTCAGGGGCGGCGCCGCGGACGGAGGCGGGTGCGCGTCGGAGCCCGATGCCGACATGTCGCGCCTGATGGACTACGCCGTGCGGGTCGGCCGCGACGCGCCGGGGGAAACCCCTCGCGCCGCGGCCGAAGGTGACCCGCGCGCGGGTTCGACTTCCGGGACTTCCGGGGCGACCGAGGCGGCGCAGCGAGCGCACGCGAAAGCCATCGAGGACGCGCTGAAGGCGTACACGCGCGCGTGCGACGCCCTCGGTGGTGTAGACGTCGCGTTCGGCGCGCGGGGCGCGGAGATCGACGACGTCTCTGGCGGCGGTGGCGTCGCGGCGGCGACGGCGGCGGCGCGCGCGCTGGCTCGCGCGTTGCACGCCTGGGCCGCGGACACGCCTCCCGCGGGTGACGGGCGCGCGGCGATGCTCGACACGTGGGCCATGCGTCGCCGCCGGCGCATGTGCGGGTACGTGTTCAGTCGAGTCGTGCTCGGAAAGGACGTGGACGATGCCGAGAACCTGCGCGCGATCGAAGCCGGCGCGCTCGGGTCCACGGTGCGCCAGCCGGCGAACGCGTCGGACTTGGAGCGCGGCGAGGCGAAGGGAACCGCGGAAACGGCGGGTAGCGTGTCTCCCGGTGACGCGCGCACGCTCGCCAGTCTCGGTCGCGAGGCCACGAAGGCGGCGGCGGCAGCGGCGGCGATGGCCACCGCGCCAATCACCACGGCGTGGGATATGGGGACGGACCTGTCGTCTTCGTCGCGGGGCGCGCCGGGGGGCGAGCTGCGGTTCGAGCGGTGTTTCTTCTTGTACGGGACGCTCATGTTCTTCGTGTTCCGCGTGCGGGTCAAGGACCCGAGGCGGGTCGAAGCGAGGCGGGTGGGTGCGTAGTTCGCGCTCGGCGAGAAGCGAATGGATGCCGTAGCCGGTGAAGGACAGTACGTATCGTACGTATTCCGTCGCAGACAGAGAACGACGCCGTTCGCGACTGACGACTGAAGAAGTATCGAGTTTCTCCC
>Ga0181560_10000757_pt1 | contig 29925 bp, 27 predicted proteins | sample 011ome_20_FD_133751 | JGI IMG/M metagenome (GOLD analysis project Ga0181560, IMG submission 133751) | Coastal salt marsh microbial communities from the Groves Creek Marsh, Skidaway Island, Georgia - 011509CT metaG (megahit assembly) | ecosystem: Environmental > Aquatic > Marine > Intertidal...
GAAGTCTTGTTGAAAAATTATTAGGCATTGTTTCACATTTATTTTGCAACTAAATAAACAAACCCCTAATGTGTAAGGGCAGCGAGCGAGTCTGCCGGCCATACGAATAAGCGCGCGCACACACAAGCCAGCCTCCAGTCATAATATTGCTAGTAGTCTATTACGCATCATGACGCTCTGCGTCCTGGCAGGGTGCGTGATAGTACCTTACCACGGGTCGGTGGAGGCCGTTGCCTGAGACGATTTCTTTCCACTGTAGTTCGAAAAATTGAAAGCAAGTGAATGGCTTTTACGGTCACCGAAGTTCACCTACGTGACGCGTACCAAGGGACACGATCTCACGACGAGCGCGAAGTGTCAAAGCCAAGATGTAACCGAAAAACTTCACCGGCTGCCTCAAAATTGGGTCTTAAGTCTGCAGACACAAGTCTTCCGACGTCGACGTTTTTCCTATGGCGTCAGTCGTTCGAACCGTGCTCTGGAAGATCTTACTATCATCGGTGGAACTTGCAGGAGAGTCTGTCAACACCGCCTCGTACCGGGTTCGTCCCGCTGATACGTCGCCCCGCCGATTCTCTGAAGGCACAGAACTCCATGCCGCACTCTGTACCGCATGAAAAGTACTGGTCTCAGAGACGAAGACTTTTCTCTCTGTTCGACCACGGTGTTCAGCTAGACTCTGAGTCATGGTTTTCCGTCACCCCAGAGTGTGTCGCTCATCATCAAGCTTGGCGGTGTATGAAAACGCTTCGCAGTGAAGAACGTCTCCGGAATACCAATGGACACGAGCCTCTTGTTATTTTTGATGCTTTCAGTGGAGTCGGAGGAAATACAATTGCGTTCGCGCGTCACTTGAACGTTCACGTGTTCGCCTGTGACACAAATGAAAAGCGCATCAATATGGCTTCACACAATACTAGGATATATAACGTAAGTACAGCCGTTTCCTTTCTTCACAACGATGCTCTTGAGGTTATGAACGAAGCCATATTAAAAGGAGACCGCTCTCCATTTTCAACGCGAAAAGTTGACATGATTTTTCTTTCACCGCCCTGGGGTGGACCAGAATATCGTAACGCCGAAATCTTCGACCTCAGTACTGTTTGGGTGTCTGGGGTCACTCTGATACATGTCCTGAAGACCGCGTTGAAAATGTGCCGAAACGTTGCCTTCTTTTTACCGCGAAATACGAATTTGCAGTCACTCGCAGCGCAGTTGAGAGTTCCATTCAAGGTGGAGCGAGAATTCGTGAACGGCAAAGATAAAAGCATGACGCTGTACTTTGGGAAACTAGCTGAGGATTAAGTCAATTTGCTACGCGTGGTGCACTCAAACGCTGACGCTACTCCTGATGAACACGGGTAGCTTCATGAGCGGAGCCTCAACCTCGACCCAACAACGTCCGGCAATATTTTCTTGTCCTTTGTATTCGGACCACACGCCGGCAGGTAAATACACTCTACGGTTCCTTGCACCCTTCACGACAACTGGGGCGACCAAGACATCGTCACCGATCAAGAATTGGTCGTCGATGTTGAATGTTTCTTTATCAAGCGGATCAAGCCACCATAGCGGTCGACAGATAGGTGTCAGATTTGCGGCGGCGTTCTCAAAGAGGTCGTTGATCCGAGGTAAAAGGACATCGTCCCTCATGGCGTCCGCGATTTTGCAAGCATCTGATGCTTCATCACTTACTTCCCACGGAGGAATTGACCACTGAACGGCAGGCATGAGAGCTGAAACCTGTGCCCATCGAACCATGAGTTCTGTATCTGGGAACTGGCCCCAGTACGCGTTGCCACCAATCATGTCAGGTAGACAAAAAGGGTATCCCAACACTGACGAGGTGAGAAGGGCAGGAATAAGTGACTGCAGTCCGTTATCGACGCCCCATACCGTGTCTCGATCACCCATCCGAACCAATCCACGATACTCCGTTGTTCCCATCGCACTTCGCACCTCAGATATGCTGAACTGAGATACCACACGGTTCACCCAGAGTTGCGTGTATTCTCCGGGATATTTTAGCGGGCGGCTTGTCACCGCCCCGCGGGGAAGAAAGCAGGGTTCGCCGGCATCAAACTTGAAACCATCGAGCCCAGCTCTCTGTTGAAGCGTCTTTAAACGTGCAACAAACCAATGCACCGCGGCATCACTCGTGAGATCGATTGCACGAACTGGCTGTGTTCCCCACCATCGAAGTTGGCCAGACTGCAACCTTCCTCCCCCACCACCACCAGCCCAATGGCCAGGAGGCCAGTCGTATTGATCAACAAGAACCTTCACGGCAGATCCGAGTCTTTCACCAGGGCCGCCAACGGAAACTTCGCGGACAAGAGACGGAGGATCACCACCTTCAACAAGGTGCCCAAGTCGTCGCGCCTCTGCACATGCTGCGGAACCCTCTTGCAAGAAGGGCATGACCCACACAGTCACCAGAAATCCTTCTTTGTGAAGCTGTTCAATCATACCTTTTGGGTCAGGGAACTTTACACTATCAAACTCGAGATCTCCATACCGTGACTGCCACCTGTCATCAATTTCTAGTACACCTGGGCGATAACCATTGTCGATCACAGCTTTTCCTAGTGCGAGCACGTCAGCCTGCACTACATCAGCGTGCGAAGTAGCCCACGTGGTCCAAGTTGAACGGTTAAATACGACGGAGGGTGGGGCCACTTGTGGACTTGGGAGAGATTTGAGTGCAGAGAGCGTAGCCGTACGCACGTCTAAAGATGCAGCAATTGCAATGCGAAGCACACAACGATCATCGAGGGGATCAATGTGTCGCTGTCCCCCGTTCGTCGCATCAACGACTTTTCCTTCATTGAAAGCCCTCCGCTGCATTCGTGCCGATTCAGGTGTTCCAATCGCTTGCCAGGGATGCAACACACGATCATCTTCCCATGTGCTTCGGGCCTGTATCCTGAGCTTCCCATCTCCATTGTTAGGAACCTTTTGGTTACCGGAGGCCACTCCGTCCTCATATGGCAAAGCTTCTTGCGTGAGGTGTTGAATTCCAACACCAAAGTATCGTGGATCAACTCGTGATCGTTGCAGCACCGGTGCGTTAAGTCCAGCGTGAAGCATTGGAGTTGTTGGGTCAACAGCGACTAATGTGCCGCGACTGCTGACCCAGTGAGCACCGACCACAGAGCCCAATCCGTTTGGCCCGTGATCGAATGGATACATAGGACCAATTTCCCACTGTGTTCTATCCAGAGGCCACAGTTGTCGAAGCAGGTGTGCCCCTCCGTACCAGCGACCGCCGCTTTGTAAGTCAACGCTCATCTCTGCCAGCTCCATGTTACCATGGATGTCAACCTTCGATGGAACAGAAATTTCGAGGAAAAATCCTTCTTCTAAACCAGCAGCCCAGGTAAATAAGTGACGACTATCATCTACAGATTTGTCGCCCGAAGCCGGCCATACCACAAGCTGAGTGCCTCCGGGCCATTGAAGGGCGAGTGAGGCTCCAGGAGAAGTTTCGCTTGGTGGTAAGAGACTTGCCTTTGCTTTACTTGCAGAGTGAGGCAATGTTACGTCGAAAGACTGAGGAGATGCATGTCCATTACCCCAAAGTTCCAGCGTGCCATCAGATCTGACAACTAACGTCGAGAGACCCGCCGACAGGACCCATTCTTCTGGACGCTCTCCTGGTTCGTCTGTTGTGGCGAGTGCTTCACGAGTCGCTAAACCTTGCGTCGTCGGCAGGACGGTAGCGCTTACGAAAGCAACGCCTGTTCTCCTCATTACCTGACGTCTATTTATCTGCTTCGCATCTTTCTCATGGGATGCACAGCACGCTTCTTCGTGCTGCTCCACAGAAGAACTTGCAGGGTTGCCTAAACCTTCTCGCGCAAAAATACGCGATGACGAAGGGGAAGTTGAAAGCCCTCGACGACATCGCTTCCAAGCGAACGCGCTCGAGCAAACAGTAACCCCCCCTAAGCCAGCATTCATTGCTAGCAGCGATCCTCGTGGTAATCAACTTCGAGTTTCACCCTCCTCAGCGTGCTTCGAGTGTGAGGGAAGTATGTGTCCTTCCTCGGCTGTGCTGTGCGTATATGACAACCACTAGATAGAGCTAGCTAGCTTGGTTATTATTATCGCATCGGCGTGATATTACTTGTTATCTACTTGGTCGATCATTATTTTGCATATTTACTGACATTAATAATATTCAAGTGTTAAATTAGTCCCTCGCTCGCTCCCTCCCCAGTCCTCCTTTGGCGAGTTCTTTTCCGCTTCATCGCAGCGGTACAAAACAGAACGTAGTCGTTCACTGATACGCTATTCTTGACGGCGCTCAGGGGGACACGTGCAAGAACAAAGATGCCAAATGGTTCTGGCCCGTTCGATGTCGCTATGGACGTCAGCACGATCAACAGGTGTGTCTTTCGCAAGCATCTCAAATCATTCGTTCCGCCGAGAGAACGCAGTGAACTGGGTCTATCCCGTGGTCTTACGTAACATAGAGAAACAACATCTCCTTACTAACTTACATGAACGGACGCAGACTTTTGCAGGAGGTCGTGCAGAAAGAGCGGCGTCTTCGTCGCGAACTACATGACACAGTAGAAAGGAAAGAGTTCATCTCTTACAGAATGGTGAAGCACCAGGTTAGTCCTCTTGAAAGCACCCGAAACAAACATCCTCTTTACCAAGTAACAAAACCTCCCCCGAATCTTCACAACCATTATTCGCAGTCCGACATCTCCTCTTTGGAGACTGTGCGCCACCACTCAGCTTCTCTACTTGAGGACATCAAGGACACAAGCTTGTCTGCGAGAGCTGCAAGCGACCAGGCAAGTGTGCCACCCCGAGCGACAGTATGTCGATTGCATCCTACCTCCCGCGATACTCTAACCTCTTCATTTTTCGCGCATCGTGTTCGTACAGGTTCGTCAGCTCGATACCGCTCATGGTCATGCTCAGGAAGCAATTGCGAGAGTGTCGCTGAATGCAGATGTAACACAGTGCATGGACGGTGTCACGGTAAGTTGCATTCCCCAGCACGCTGACCTGGTTGATTGTTATCTAGGCCTGCACTCTAATCCATGATTCTGCACCTACAGAGCTCTCTGGAGAACAAAGAATATGAGGCTGCTGCTAATTTCGTGGACACCCTCGCAAAGCTTTATAATTTTATGCCTCACAAAGAAGACATCACCGCGTCAGACAGTGAAAATGCGCAGTTTGTTCGAGTTCGAGACGCTGTTGCCAGAGTTGTCCGGGAAGAGCTGCATACTGCAGCATCTCAGAGTGACGTGTCGCAGGTAAGTATGTGGCTCGCTTCTTTCAAGTGCAACGTCGTTTCTTGCTGGTTCACCGAGGCACTCACTTTGCGAAAATATTTCCAAACTTCACAGGTCTTGAGATTTGCAAAATTATTCCCAAAGCTATGCTTGTCTGACGAGGGGTTAACTACAGTGTGCCTCCAACTTCGTAAGGTACGACGTAACTCTGTATCTCTTTTAGCATTTGTGTTCTTTATGTTGACTGATTTCCCCCGTTCCTTGCCTACAGCTTGTCACTGCACATTTCAAACAAGGTGAAAGAACGTGGAGCGCCGAGAACATATTAGAAGGTGAGTATCACTTCGCCGCTCAAGGGACACAATTTGAAAGGGGCGACCTGCGCGTGACTCTCCACTCTTCATCTGGTCTTGCTTGGAAGACTTGTTCTCTCACAAGTCAAACTGACCACCCATCCATATCAATCATATCGGAACACCCAGGCAATGACAGTGGCACTACTAGTCTTCTCGCTGAGCTATTTGAATCCGTGGTTACCATAGTCGACCAACACGGAGACGATTTAACTTCTTCTTTTGGAGGTGCTGCCGTACAAGCCGTGGTCCAGAGTCTCAACAAGGTATGTCTTTTGCAGCTACGTGTATCTTCATGTATGCAAAAAATATCTTTTATCTTTTTTTACACTTCGAAGTAACGCATCAATCAATTTAAGCACGAAACTAACACTTGTTTTTTTGCAGGAGTGTGATGTCTGTGGTACCCAGCTTCTGAAAAGATATATTGTACGCCACCCTTCAAACACATCCCAAACGTGAGATGTACTTAACTCCGAATGTTCCTAACGACTTCATTTTGCATACCTCACTGTATCAGGACAAGAGGAACATCCTGCAAATAGCGAAAGATGTCAGTTTACGAGCCAAAAAGCAGGGAAAGAGCAACGTCGATCCCAGGTGCGAAGACAAAAAAGAAGAGTATGCAGCAAAGCGAGCAGAACAAATAACCCTATCCGTCTGACGTCAAAAGTCAAGCGCCGCCCCACGGTCTCCTTTATTGACTTCTCTAGCCTTTTCCATCCGCCCTGCACGTAGAATGATCGAAGAATACTTGGTACGCCACGAGCTTCTTTCTTTATATTTATAACGTTTTCCAGTAACTCTCGCAAAACACAAAAAATAAAAAAATTGCGAGAGATGCCGAAAAAATTGATCAGAAGCCGGGGCAAGATCCTTAAAAATATTAATCAAACATTTTTTCACCACACAGGAAGAAATCGTTTCCATATGCCAAGTTTCGATCAAATACAACAGGCAAGTAACAGAACGACCTTCTTCTGCACGCGTTCTTCATTCAGTGTGTGGCTTTCTTCCGCTAACAAGTAATCATGATCAAATTTGTCGCTACTACCATCGCAGGTATCTGAAGGAAAGGCTGCATTCGTCTTCTTCAAAAGAAGCTTCAGCATATCAGCAACACCCTGCTTCGACTCAAAGCTTTGATGGAGAGCATTATTTCCGTGTATTGCACGAAATGGTCGGCTTCTACATCAGGTTGGAGGTACGATGACGCTTTGTCGTGTGCTAAAAAAACCTTGATTGACTGTACAGTTACTTACTTACCAGTGATGCGGTTCACTAACAAACGATGGGACATGCGCACAGGAGTTCTACATGTATGAAACAGTTGCAGTTGCAATCAAGATCAACGAGAGAGGCGAAACACTGACAAGTTCCGTAGTAGATGACGTGTTCTACATCTTGCAGAAATGCGCAAGACGTGCCAGCGAGACAGGTGAGAAACGCCAAATGCACCCGACCTTCAAGCCACGAATTATGCTTCGTTGCGCGATGACCCTTCTTGAAAGGATGTCAAAGATCTAAAGAGCGCGCTGCTGGTTCAACAGGTTCAATTCAAGCGGTTTGCGCATTGCTACATCATGTAAGCAGCATCCTGAACGACCAGGTGCTTTCGTTCGTTCAACATGAGCTCGCGGAAGTTTCCGAGGAAGGATTCACAGACATTCTGAGCAAAGATTCAAAGGTAATAATCTGTAATCTTGTGCACTGGCATTTTGATGTAGCTTTATTCCGACTTTCTGAATTAATTTTCTCTGTACGGACACAGGAATCTCTGCATTCATGGACAACTGCGGTGAACAACGCTGAAATTATTTTTGAAAACGTCAACATTCTCACACGCGACATTCAGGTGCGCTTTCACGCGTTTCTGTTTTCGATTCGTTGAATTGCATCTGACTTTGAATTATTTTTTGCACCTGGCACCAGGAGTATCTCCATATACTTTTCGACACTCCCGGTGAATGGGAGCGAATTTCGAATTGCTTGAATGAAATTCAGGTGCGCGGACTTTCCAATTACTTTTCCTTTCTCATCGGCCATCTTTTTTCCTACCGCTTTCGCCGCTAACAAAAAAATGTGATTTTCTTCCCAAGGAAACCTCGCAATTCTTCGAGCACTGTTCGCACAACTCGTTGAAAGATTTTGCGAACACTTCCTTTCAGTCCGTCGATAATGCACTGATGCTCTTGTCATCGACATCTTTCGAGCTTGATGATCTAGATCAGGGGGATCATGACAGCTTGGATTCCTGGGTCCATCATCTTTTAATTGCCGTGGACCATGTAAGTATGCCGCTTTTCTCTGCTTTCTCCTTCTTCACTTGTTTGTTTTTGATGTTCGTTGCGAACCGCGAACCCTTTCTGTTTCCCCTCCTGCAAACCGAAAGCCTGAGATGCGATCTAAACTAAACTCCTCTCCGTATTATTCGTACTCAGCTCCTTCATGCTCTGAAACCGTTGCTTGTGACATCTTGCTTTCGCGCCTTTTTAAATGCTTTCGAGGAATCTTTTGCTCTACGGATCGAGGTACGAACAAACGAATGCTTTGCTACGCACACACATACAGATCAGATTAGACCACGATGAGATTTTATTTTCTGTCTTCGAGCCTCTGTTCACAACATGTCTGACACGGTTCCCATCTTCCCGTGACGCAGGTTGTCCTTCTCAACGATCTCCGATTTACGCAGCTGGGGGGTCTTCTGCTAGAGCGCTCTATTCGCAGAATCGTCTTCCACCTCTCAACTTCGTTTCCGGAGGCCCCTTGCCGTGAGTTATTTGGTCGCGTCCTGCAGATTTCGATGATGCTTAGCATGGAAAGCCCATCTGAGGTTCTCGACTATTGGAATGATCTATTGGAGCGACTGTCAGAGATAGAGATCAAACGGGTTTTAAGTTTGCGCGCCGATTTTCGCGTTGCAGACGTAAACGCACTCGGCCGTTAGCTTAGTACGGTAGCTGCTAGCTAGCTAGCTAGCTAGCCACTAGCTAGCTACGCCAGCAAGCTAGCAGCTGTCTCCCTTTCAATGTAAATGGAATCTTTTGTAAATCCAAACAGGAAGCAGTTCCTTCTGTTGTGTTAAGCGTGACTCGTTCTTCCCCGACTTCCTTTTGAAGGTATTTTTAGTAGTTCTCGCAATCGATTGTATACAAGTTTTAATTTAGCAGACACAACTTCTCGGGATTTTTGGCTGACCGGGGGTTGGTATAGAAGCCCTAAAAAATCGCACAACCTCGCCTACGGCAAACCTCTGCGAAAATCTCGAAAAAACACTAATTTACGCGCGCGGGCCCGGTGGACCCGCCAGCGCCGACCGTCCTGGCTGTCTCTCTCCATTTTACCGTACTTTCATTTTTTTTGTGTTTTATTTTTAGATTCTCTCGCAATCGATTTTTTTTTTTTTTTTCATGCTTTTGATAAATGACGAAAGCCAGCTCGGCTCGTACGTATCAAATTTCGGTTTTCGGCGAAAATGACGAGAAGAACCCTGATCTACGCAGAAGTTGAAGGGCAGAAGCTTTTTCAAGTGGAACGGCTTAGTTACCTCCGCAAGCGCAGAAAGGCGCGCACCCTCATCCAAGCCTACCGGTTTACACTTTGCGAACCCCTCGGTTGACATCACATGGAGTCGCGTCGACGCAGCTCTCGCGCGGTTGCTGACAAACACGATCCTCAGGATCATAAACCTGCCGGGGCGGAAGGCAGTGTCGGCCCTGGCGGACTGTCAAGTGAGGACGATGCCGAGGACATGGTGAGTTTCACTGGAACAGGACAGCGCAGTCACCGTTTGCGGGGTCACCATTTTGTTGGCGCGGAGCGAGACTAGCGCGAAATCCGTCCTGGCGTGGCGTCTTCGGAAGCGCACGCTTTACGCAGGAAAGGAAGTGACTCGTTTCCGTTTTCTCCCCCTGACCTAAAAAATTCCCTCCTCCTCTCCGTTTTGCAGGCTGCTGGTGCCAGAGTCACCCAGGGCACCTCTGCAAAGCGACAGGATACTCGTGTCGATCTTTCCAGATTAGAGGTACGCTGAATCCCTTGCTTCCAGCTGTTTATGGCATAACCTTCCACGTTCAAACCGCTGACCCGTGATCCTTACTCACAGGCTCCTTCGCTGCGCAAATATCGTCGAACCTACAAGCTCGGAGAGGTGCACAACGGAGGCACAAAGGAGGAGCTGATGCCTGCTGTTCTACGCCACTGGAACCAAACAATCGTAGATGAGGATGAAACGCTAGTTGCGTTTGCTTTTGCTCTTCGTAAGCAAGCCACAACAGGCTCCGGGTCCGGATTCGGCGCAAATAGGACCACTGCCATGAAGTCAGGGGCACGGTCAAAAGGCACGAACAAAGGGAAGTGAATCGCGTGGCAAAGTTTGGAGTTTTGAGTCATTGAGTCATAATACTTGTTTGTAATATGTAGTCTAGTTACTACGTTTTACTCATGCTTGCTTGCTTGGAAGTCGGGTGGAGTATTTAATATCAGCGTTGAATCCCCATCTTCTACTACTAGCTAGCTAGCTAGTGGCACGCGTGATGGATATGTCTAAAGTTGATATGGCTGCTTGCTATCTTAGAGCTATCTTCTAGCTAGCTAGCTAGTAGCTGGCTAGCTAGCTAACGCATAATAGTATTGATACTACGAAGAGCAGCATCCAAGTAAGGAGCTACGTTGTGCACGACCTTCGTCGTTTCTTCACCTTCTTGACGTCGCGTGGCCTTGCCAGTGCCTCGACATTTATTTCCAATATTTCTCGTTGCCGCTGAGCATATCTTAGAGCAACGGCACGCTGTAAGCTTGCTTCTTTTTCCTGCCTGGTACCGCGACGAGTGACGGTTAAATCAGTATTTGAGGGTATTGGCAACTGTTGAATCATGCTCCTCAGCATAGTTCGGGCCACTCTCTTTACGTTCTTACCGATACCGATGTTCAGCTGCAAGGCTTCAGCAGCCAGCTGAAAAGTACACAGGTAGTTCCCTGAAGGTGAATCGTGGCTCTGATCTGAAACATCAAGCGTTGACTTTATCTCGACTGAGCTCTCATTCTTCTTCTCGCCTACTGCAGAGGGGGACTTTCGATCAATAGAGCTCGACACACGAACCGAGTTCGACTCCCTGCGGCTAGCTTGTGAAACATTTGTGTTTTCAATTTGAGTCTTAGGTGAATGACCGCACTCGACAGCTGTCAGCCAGGCATCTCGAAGCCTTTCCAATCCCGCTTGATTTTCGGCACTACAAACCAAAAGTGCAGCGCAAAATATTTCTGAGTTAGGTGACACTGAAAGATAGTGAGAGTCGCCTATTCCCATGAACCGGAGCAGCGCACTTTTGCTTCGGCGAAGGTTCTCATCTTCATCGGCAGGTTCTAGAAGCAGCTCTACCGAATTACGCACGACAAGCCTCGAACAATCCTCTTGTGAACCTGCCGTGTGTGATGTCGCTGCACATGAAAATTTGAATTTGCTGTGTTCTTCCATGAGCGAACACAGCGACTCTGTCCCGATCTCTAAAACTTGAGTTCCTTCGTCAATGCCGTCCGTTGGTTCGATAAGATAAGTGCCAGCGTCCAGGTCGCATAAGCTCTTCAGTTCCAGATGCCATTTTCCCTCGCAAGTTGGGGAAGCTACCACCTTTTGCGTCCAAACGAGTTTTGCAACGAGATCTTCAAGTGCCCTAGGGAAGAACCCGATAAACGGTACGATTGCTAGACGTCCGGCCTCGGGGACCTTGACCTCACGCCCGATTTGAGGGAGTCGGACCGCATATCGCTCGACAAGTGTTCGTGCCCTGGCGTACAAAGGACTCAAGTTTGAACGCGAACTGTCGTTTCGTAAACAAGCAGCTTCATAGAGCATTTCGAGCTCTTCGTCGTATTCTGCGCGCAAGCCAAGAGCACCCTGCCCAACTGCAGTTCCCTGAAGAACAGTTAGAACGTCTGAATTGAAAGCCGCAGCAGTGACAGGTGCACACATGATCCAGTTCACAAAAGGCGCATACCTTTCTCGTTCTTCGCCGTTCAGCGTTAATCGTAAGAGGGTAGCTGCCAGGGCAGCCTGTTCGGCATCTATGCCAAGGTTTGAGCAAGATTCAGATATGTCATCTGATGCGACAATGATGGCATCAGATGGCACACTTCCAAGAAAGTTTCCTTCTGTGATCGACGATGTAACCCGCAAACCGTCTGTGAAACCAAAGTAACTTCGGATAGAGATCTCTTCCACGGCACTGTTCAGAACACCAAGCTCGGATAACCATGATTCGTATTGTTCTTTCTCTTTCAAGAATAGTTCGTCACAGTCAAAGGTAAGGTGTCTTTCATCAATCGAAATGCTTAGCTGAGATAAGAGGGATCTGGCCCGTTGTTTTATTGCGGTGAGTGTCATATTAGCAATATGAGTTTGAGACTTACGATACACGAAACTCATTTTTGCAGAAAAGCCCTGCCCAACTTCAGAGCAGTCATTTTCGTCTGGCGTTGCACGTTTGCTGAGCCGTTTCATTTCTTCCATAATTAGCAGGTGCAAGGAGCGTAACGCGCGGAAAGATGTACATACATCGTCCGAAGGAATGCGTGTTGCGAGTGCTTCGGCAGGCGACTCGCCGGGCGGAATCTTAGAACACAATCTGTATGCAAGTGCAGGCGTGGACGAGAGAATCTGAGCTGCAAGCAGAAGTGATCCTGGCAAAGGATCATCTATCCGAAGACAGTGAGTCGAGCTTATTTCATAATGACGCAAGAGTGAGTCACGAATTCCATTCTCACGAACAGAGTGTGTGCCACCAGAAAGATTGTTCGGCTCGAATGCTTCACTCGCTGCGAGTTCTAGGTGATAGTTATCTGACTTGTTCTGCTCAAGGACAAACGCGTACCCAAGCAGCAGTTCTTCGTTACACTTTGCCCCATAGTTGTTGAATACTTCACTGCCCTCAGAGATGGCCTCATAGGATCGTATAGAGAAAGTCGCAGCTGTGTCGTCTGTGAGCCACTCAACCCGAGCATCAGGAGAGTGATCGAACATATCGCCTAAAGGAACTAAGGCGATTGTCTTGGTCTGATTCAAGAAAAGTGAGAAAGCTCGACTCCACACACAGCTTCGCGACCAAGATATCATTTCTGGTATTAAAGCCTTCCTCGCCAGCGCTTGTGCTTCAGCGGATACAGGTTTATACTTATTCTGCTGAATGTGAGCAAGGAGCAACGGGGCCCAAACCTCACATTCTTGTTGGAGAGCCTTGCGATGTTGCTTAACAGCATGCTCCAAACGCGTACCTTCAAGGTACTTTAGATCAGAATCTGACCAGCTCAGAGGAACAGGAATGCGAGCGGGAAGTCCGTTGATGTAAGTTGCCCACTTTGAAGACTCACCCCGCCCTCTTTCCAAGGCAAGAAAGAGAGTGAGAACGATTCTGTCGTCGACGCCTGGTTCAAGTGCGAGCGACGTAAAAGCAGGACCATATACAGAGTCGGTTTTTGCTAAATCAGGGTGTAGCAAGCACGAGGTAGGGATAGAGAACATCGTATCGCCTTCATCTGCAGTTCCGCAAATTTTCGACTTGGCTACCAGTTTCCGTGAGCACGAACCCTCAGCGAACTGGAGTTTGTCCGCAGAGCCTCCGTTGGACTGGACCCAGGCTAGGAGCTTGCGTAACGCCAGAATGTCATCTCCCAAAATACTCTCATGAGGCCTCGCTGAGTCCTGCATGAAGCGTCTGTCACACTTGAAGGCGCATCTGGAGACTGAGCGGCGCGCCGCGACCCGATTTTGCTCAACCGGTCTTTTTTGGCAAGCAAGTAATACTGTATTCCATACATACACCCTTACTTTTTTGTAATTCAAAGACGAAGTATTTATTACAGCAGGTAGTAGTTCATATCAGGATAGATAGCCATAAGATCGTCTTCTCTCCAAATCTGCACGTGATTATTATTCTAGTCTCGAAACTAATAAGTTGTTATTAGTGCGCGAAGCAAGCTTGCCAGTTATTATTAGTTGTTGCCACGGCCACTCGTTTTAATACGATCGGCCGAAAATCGAAAGAAACAACACATACATAACGAAGCGCGTTTCTGGAATACAAACGGTGCCGCTTGCCGCGGAATGGACACGTTTGGTATCACCCTCCAACTGCGAGTGTATGTTCGTGCGAGTGTATGAGTGCAAGGTCACGACTTGAGCTGCCTTCTTCTTCCAGTGAGGAAGAAAGAAGGGTGACTGAACAAGATACAACCGGGAATCTCGGTGAAAGATTCCGACTCCTTGCCAGGCAGGTCCTTCGAAGGCGCCGTTACTTTTCTCCTCGCGAATGCGTGAAATTTGTCGCGAAACGCAAAACGGCGCCTCCTGAGGAATAACAGAAATATCCATCTCAACACATCTTTACAGTTTCAACCAAGGACGCAGGCTGCCGGGACAACTTGGAGTTCGCTCGAAACAAGTGAATCAGCAGCAAAAAGCATACAAGGTGAAAGCCAAAGTGCTTTCAACAACAACGAATGAAGATTCTCCGGCCTTCAACAGAGTCGACAACATCGATACGGTCGGCTTGTACGGCACGCGCGATGGAAAATTCGAGAGGCTCCTTCTCGAGCCCGTTGTGAATCTGCAGGTGTGTGTGTATGTGTTAACAGGCGGTCCCCAGTTTCACGACGCTTTTCATCACGAGTTCACATCGTCCACGTCTTCGACCGAGCACAGGAACTCCAAAAGCTGGCGTGGAACGGTTGCCCGCCAGGCCGACGATCCATCTGCTGGAAATTATTACTGGTGAGTAGGAATGAACATAAAGAACGTTCGATCATGCATGTACAGGTCATTGATCATTGCTTGCTCCTTTGTGTCGCAGGGATATCTGCCCCAGAGTTCGGGTCGCCGCGCCGAGGTGCTGTCTCGAAAGCGCCAAGAATATCACATCTGGGTACAAGAACATTACGATGTTGATGACATTGATAGGAGTGAAGATGAGCTCAGAGTATTGCACCAAATTAGAATTGACGTGCCGCGCACCGCAGCACTTGGATTTCTCCCAAGCAAAAACGGCGGTTTCCGAAAGTAAGTGCGATACCCTTTTTTTCCGCTCGATGAGGAATATCCGTGCTGTCACCGAACCTCCAGCTGATTATTAACCTTAAATCATCGTTTATTTCAGGTCCATCGAACGAATCCTCTTCGTAAGATCCATACGAAATCCTGGAACGTCTTACGTGCAGGGTATGAATGACCTTGTCATCCCATTCATGTCAGGTGAGGTTCAGGGAAATCAACGAGTTCGTTTACGGCGTCTGGCGAACAAAACACTGACAACACGTCTTTCCCGCCGCAGTCTTTCTGTCTGATTTTTGCTCGGAGGAGATGGACCGGCTGGACAAGACCGCATCATCATCCAACGAGCTCTACGATGCTGAAGCGGATTGTTATTGGTGTATTTGCAAAGTTCTTGACAATATTCAGGAAAATTACACGTTTGCTCAGCCTGGCGTTCAGAAAACATGTTTCCACTTCAGCGAGGTGCGTAGAATCAATTGGCTGCGGCAGCAAACTTTTGTGATTTTGTGAGCTGCTTCTTTTCGTAAACTAAACATCTACGTGGATACAGCTTGTTAAACTCCTTGATGGCGACTTGCATCAGCATTTAAAACAGGAGGTAGGTATTCACAAAAACTTTTTTTTACCACTCACACGATCTACCTGTCTTTGCTCACACGATCTACCACCCCTAACCACAGGGAGTCGACTTTTTACAGTTTGGATTCCGCTGGATTAATTGTCTCTTGCTCCGCGAGATTCCATTTGGTATGTTTCCACGTCTATGGGTAAGTGTTGCTTTCGAGTGAGAGCGAACCACGATTTTTTGAAATATTTTTTTCTTTCTTGATAGACTGATCACGAAAACGTTTTATGACCAACAATCAGGATACATATATTGCTGAGAACGATCAAGTTGGTGACTTCGTAGCATACTTCTGCGCCGCACTTTTAATGCACTGGTCTGCTGACTTAAAAGCTCTGGATTTTCAGGGTATCATCGTCTTCTTGCAAAGTCTACCGACAGACAACTGGACACTTGTGGAGGTAAGAAAATTACTGCTCACTGCTGTTCTCTGTTCCCAAAGTACTGACCATGCCTCATCCTCACACCTATTTCAGTTGGAAACCATCCTCTCACAGGCACACCTCTGGAGGCTCGTTCATCAAGACGGGTGAAGTTGACTAGCTACTAGCTAACTAGCTACTACTAGATAGCTCTAGCTAGCTAGCTATTAAAGCTCACCCGCTCTCGTGTGCTCGTTTTGTAAATATGACGTTCAATAGTGTATCTTTGCTTCAACTCCTCTCACTTTGGCTTGCACGGCATCGGGATATTGAGATTCTACACCCGCGTGTAATTTCGTCGAAGCAAGGTGGTATGATTGGCATGAAGCCGTCGCAAAAGCCTCGCGCAAATGTGAATCCTGATTGAAAACCGGGAAACGAAATGTTTAGTCTTTCAGAACGAGGTACTATTTAGTACTAGCTACCTATATTTGATGTAGGTGAGTACGTCGCTTAGTAAACTTAACTGAATGATGAGAGGAAAGTGGAGACTGGTAGGCTACATGTTCACGAGCTAGCTATAGCTAGCTACTAGCTAGCTATCGTCGAATGATTACCTTTCCTTCCCGCGTCGCGTGTCCGAGTGACCCGTGTTGACGAGCATACAGATTTTCCCTTAACCGTTCACCTACAGAATGCACACGCTGCAAGTATCTCCTCCTGTCATAAAAGCTGTGAACTTTTTTCCGACTGAAGTGCCCGCGCCAGTGTCGCTGAAGAACAAGTGCAGCTCGTTGAAAGTGCTGGAGGCGACTATCAGACGCCACCTGCGAGAAAGGAAAAATGAGGTCAGGGGAGGTTGGACCAATAACATTTTTCGAGTAGAAATAGTTGACTGGAACTTACCAAGTGAGCCCTGCAAAGCGCTCGTTTGCGGCCAAGATGACCGCGATATCCCGCCTGTATCGAAAGAACAGCGTTTTTCAACCTTTCAAAGTTGTTTCGAGTGTTGTATGATCTCCAGCGACTTTGTATGTAAGTAGAAGCTTGTTCCTCCCGTTGACGGAGGTTCTCGGAGGCACTGTGAAGAGAGAGGAGTGGAAAGTTTAGCACATTTTCTCTCCTTCATTCATTGAAGAAACATTCTTAACGCTCCGAGAGAGATCGGAAACGCACCGCATCAAGCTAAAATGATCATCGCATACCGCGCTCAAGGCGTTGTGCCTTAGCCTGGCCTCGTTCGACATGTGCGAGGTTTTGGTCAAAACATATCACTTAGGACTTACGTGCGACGCCTTCCGTAGTTGACGGCCCTTTTAAGCATTTGGGATATCAATAATATTATTAATAATAAGGCGATTTTAGGGATTCTATATATATTCTTCATTCTGTATGTATGTAATATATATATATGCTGGGTAGTGATTGATTTGATTTGATTGTCAGCCCGTTCAGCAGAGTCTGGGATGATGGCGAGACATCAAAGGGATAACCGTCCCTTGACATATTCATCTGAAACGGGTAAATGCTACGCAGACGATGATCTGCTCCCCCAGGAAGCAGATCTTGTCTTTGAGGCTGAACTGTTACGCAACCCCAACCTTCCCAGCCTATGGTCACGTTACCTCGACGCGCGCAAAGATGCTCCCGCTAAGCGACGTTACATCATCTTCGAACGCGCAGTAAATGCTTTGCCTGGTAGTTATAAGGTATGAAGCTCGGATCGGACGTTCGGTGAGATGTATACGGGATGTCTATGTCCCGGGGCAAGGTGCAGCGGCTTACTTCTGCAAAAAGCTCCGCGTCTCGAATCCAACCAACTGAGTTAATTTTTTCTCTTCCAGACAAACCTCAACTAACCCCCTTTCCCCTGGTTTCTTCTTCCTCAACAACAGTTATGGCATGCATACCTTGAAGAACGTTATGAGGCTGCACGCCATCTGCGCATTACTGATGCTGCGCATTTGGCTCTCAACAACACGTTCGAGCGAGCATTGGTCACGATGCACAAGATGCCGAAGATCTGGGAGCTCTACCTTAACTTTCTTGTTGAACAACAAGATGTGACCTCTGTCAGACAGACCAGCGATCGAGCGCTTGCGTCTCTTCCAGTGACTCAACACGATCGCATTTGGACAATCTATCTGGTAAGTATGCCTTGAGACTTCTACTAGCTCCAGCCCGCGATCCGTTTTTTTTCGTCTTTTGCCGCTTCTTTTCAAGTTTCCCTCACTCTTCTTTCTGACCAGCACGTATTCTCCCCTGAACAAACTGCTCTCGATATGTTATGAACATCTAGGGATTCATTCGACAAAATGGTGTACCTGTCGATACAGCACGCCGCGTTTACCGACGTTATTTAAAATTTGAGCCAGGACATTCCGAGGAGTACGTAGAGTTTCTGAAAGCCCGTGGCCGTTGGGATGAGGTTGCAGAGAGACTCGCAAAAATAGTAAACGATGAGACATTCCAATCTCTGGCTGGAAAGAGTAAGCACGAAATATGGTTAGAACTATGTGAGATTGTCGCGACTCATCCAGAAGAAGTCGACTGCCTGGATATTGACTCGATGATAAGAGGTGGCATTCGTAAGTTCACTGACGAGGTTGGAAGACTGTGGACCTGTCTCGCTGATTTCTACATTCGTCGCGGCCTTTTTGAAAAGGCCCGCGACGTGTTTGAGGAGGGGCTGGCAACCGTCATTACTGTGCGTGATTTCTCGTTGATATTTGACGCTTACACTCAATTTGAAGAGAGCGTTTTGAGTGCAAAAATGGAATCTGCTACAGAAGGCGCACTCGTTGATGACACAGAAAAGGATGGGAGCCACTGTGGATCTGACTTTTTGCTGACAGACTCTGGTGATGATCTTGATCTTCGTCTTGCACGTCTTGAGTTTCTCATGAGCCGAAGACCCGAGTTACTCTCTTCAGTGATGTTGCGCCAGAATCCTCACAATGTACACGAGTGGCGTAAACGCATCGCCCTGTTTGAAGCTGATCCTGCACGCCAAGTTATGACGTTTACGGAGGCTGTTACAAGCGTGGATCCCTCAAAAGCTACTGGTAAGCCGCATACGTTATGGGTCGATTTTGCAAAATTTTATGAGATCCACGGCGATGTTGAGAACTCGCGTGTTGTGTTTGAGAAGGCTGTTCGTGTTCAATATTCAACAGTTGATGATCTCGCAACTGTGTGGTGTGAGTGGGGCGAGCTTGAGTTACGCCAGCAAAATTTTGGAGGTGCACTCAGTCTGATGCGCCGGTGTACAACTGAGCCACCTCGCTCTCCAGGTCTGCATCAAACAAATTCCGAGCTGTTACCTGTGCAGGAACGAGTGTTCAAGTCGTTGAAGCTTTGGACATTCTATTGCGACCTCGAGGAGTCTTTGGGCTCTCTAGATTCTGCTCAGGCGGTGTACAATCGTATGCTCGATCTCCGCATAGCGTCGCCACAAATCATTCTTAACTTCGCTCTTCTGCTTCAGGAAAACAAGCTTTTTGAAGAAAGCTACAAGGTTTATGAACGAGGTATCAGCCTTTTCAAGTTTCCTCACTGTCGTGAGATTTGGCAAGCATACCTGAAGGATTTTGTTGGCAGGTTTGGTTCGAAAAAGCTGGAGCGGGCTAGAGATCTGTTCGAGCACTGTATTGCAGCCGTCCCGTCAAAGGAGTCTAAGCCTTTTTTCTTAGAGTATGCTCGTTTAGAGGAAGAGCACGGGCTCGCGCGGCGTGCCATGGATATATACGAGCGTGCCTGTAAGAAAGTGTCAAATGATGAAAAGCTTGAGTTGTATGAGCTTTATGCCTCACGAGCTATGGATTCTTTTGGCGTGGGCAAGGTCCGAAACATTTACGAAGCAGCCATCGGGCAGAATCTGCCTGATGGAGTTACGAAAGTTTTGTGTACTCGATATGCTCGTCTTGAGAGAAAGCTCGGAGAAGTCGATCGTGCGCGTGGTCTCTATATCCACGCAAGTCAATTTGCTAATCCTCAGCAAGAGAGCGGGTTCTGGGAAGAATGGAATCAATTCGAAATCCGGCATGGAAATGAAGACACCTTCCGAGAGATGCTGCGAATAAAGCGATCTGTTAGTGCGAGCTTCAGCCAAACGCACTTCAACATGGCCACTGTTGAGCTCGTTTCACACGCAAGCAACTCTGAATCTGGCCATCTACACCCGCCAATGACTTCAAGGCCTCAAGAAAGTGAAGCTCTAGAAGAGTCCGTGGCAGAGCTAGAACGAGGAGGTCTTTCTGACACGATTGAAGGTTTCGTCAAGGCACACACCGAAGGCGGAGGGGGTGTTGCTGTCGGTGTCGTTTCAAGTATTGATAATCCTGACGAAATAGACATTGGAGACGAGGAAGTTGAAGAAGATGGAACCGTGAAAGAGGGCATAGACGTAGAACAAACACTTCTCCCCGAGAGTTTGTTTTCGCGCAACGTAGAAGTAGGAGCGCGAGACCAGAGCGCTGGCGCGTTGGATAGGTTCAAGCGACAGAAACTGTAAACCGGCTTTAAAAGTTTGAATGCTGAAAACGAAGTTCTTCATTCGACCATCCACTCCAGCTAATTACTGCTAATCGTAGATAGCTACTACATACATACTAGAGCTACTAGAGCTAGCTACTAGCTAGCTAGCTATAGCTAGCTAGCTGTAGTAGCTAGTGGCTCTAGTAGCTAGCCGGACTACTATCTCGCTCCTTACTGTTTTCCCTGCACTGAACACGTTTTCACGTAATCTATTTGATTGACGCTCCCCACCCAGTTCTTCTGTGACAAGGTCTTTCTGCTAAGAGTCTTCATTCACCAACAACCTTAAATCTGATAGATCTGAGAGCTAAGGCTGCTTCGTGCTGAATAAGTTTAGAGGCATGATACGTCAATATCTCCAACTTTTGCTCCAAGACGTGAAACTGTTTGCGACCTTCCTTATTTTCGGCGACATTCGTGATGCACTGAAGACAGTTCAGGATAAATGTTTCGTGGTCTTCTCGCGCTCCAAGGCCCTCAATAAGGTAACGAGTAATCCCAAATTTTATGCACTCTGTCTTTCCCAATATATCGATCGAGAGATGCATGAGAGCAGCTGCTGCGGCTGTCTTAGTATCCACTTGCACGTGGTTCTTGAGTAAGACGGTCAGGATGGGAACAATTCCAGCACGTATGATGTCCTTTTTGGTCCCTGGTTCCGAACACAGCAAAGACATCACAACGGTAGCTGCGTCTAACAAACTCTCGTCGACCGTGGTATCGTCGACCGTGGTATTCATAACGCGCGCAAGGATTGACAGCGTTTCCTCGCACACCAAGCGTCTCTGTGTTAAGGAGGATAAAGAAGGTTAGAATTTGAGCGACCGCACGACTTTGCTGAGAGGGTCATTTAAAAACAAACTCACCGCGACATCATCACCTGGTCGCCGTCGACCAGCCAGACAAGTTCGGATTAAACCAAGTGCTTTACGCGAATCCACCAGTCCCATTCGTTCAACTTGTAGAAGAAGATTTTCTAGCAGTCCCTTCATATCACAAAGCAGATATTGAATTTCAGAGGAGCGCTTGCAAGCGTTCATGAGGACGTCATATGTGGCGTGACGCACGTTTTCAGAAGAGGAGGACAGAAGCAAAATCAAGTTCTCCACCGCACCCGTTCTCAACAGATTCTCGCATCCTTTTGACCCAACGATAGTTATGATGATGTTGATGTCATGAGCCGCGCGCTCTTGCACGACTTCATCCTCAGAAGCGAGGCATTCGCTTAACACGACAATCACGCCCTTGTCAATCAACTGGATGCACGATGAAGCGTTTGTCAAGAGTTCCTTACACGAGTGAAAGGGTGGGGTAAAACGCATCTCAGCACGAGGACGGAAGTGACGCGAACGAAGGCGTCGAGCGCAAGCGAAGGATCGAATTGAAATAAAGGAGGAAGCATTACCGAGATTGTCAGCAATGCTTTGCGTCTTAGTACGATGTCCGCCTCGTTCAGAAGTCTGACTGCCTTCGGAAAGGCAGATTTCAAGAAGCCGGCCGAGACAACCTTTTCCTCTTGAGGGAGAGGATTCCCCGCCGACGCAAACAACATTAATTGATTGCTCATGATATCGCACGTGTGTTATTGATTGTCACCGTATCCATGCTGATAACCTGTTGTTCAGGCCGTTCCTTCTTTCCTCTCGACGCCGAGCGCGTGGTGGCGCGCCGGGCGGTGTATGCGTACGTAGCTATCTACGCGTACGTACGATTAAAATTTCATAATAGGATAATAATACAACTAATTTGGGTCGTCGGTCCCGCGCGCGCCGCCCGCCGCGTCGATCGGTCGCTCGTCGTCGTCGACGGTTTACTATTTATACCCTTAATTTATTCGCTCGAGCTCGCCTCTGCGTTCTCTCGCAGTTCGGCCGCACCCGCCTCAGTCAGCCTCTTTGAGTGCAACTGATACGACGAAAGTGATGCCGAATCCGATACTCCACTACCCAGCAAATGTTCCTCCAGTCGCAGCCCTCGTCGCGGCGCGCATCTGCGGGGTCGACTTGACTGAAAAACCTGAAAAAGAATGGTCCAGCGCCGCCTCCGCAACTCTTGTCTTTCAGGACAAAGCAAAGCTTAGGGGTATCCCCTCGATCTTAAGATACTTGGCTCGAAGCTCAACAACCAGCAGCGCGCTATATGGCAGCGATCCTGTTGCTTCCACCATGGTGAGTCTTACACGAGAGGGGACACGGTGCATGAACACGCAAGCGCTCTTCTTTTTTCCTTTCTATTAAAGACTGACACACTCTTACTTACTCACCAACGCTTCCCCATGCCCTGCTGCGACGCGGAACTACCTCATTATCTCGTCAACACCATTTAGATTGATCACGTACTAGATCAGTCTTCTTCAATTTCCAGTGGGGTCGCATTCCAGACCGTATGTGCATCACTTGCTGAACACTTGGCTTCGTCGACTTACTTGGTTGGTCACTCTCTCACCATCGCTGATCTCGCTGTATGGGGTCAACTTTTCTCTGCTCGCCAGTGGGATTCCCTCAAGAAATTACCAGCGCATGTGAACATTGTGCGTTGGCTCGATTTATGCTCCATGAATGAGACAGTAGCCCAAGTTACTTCAGAGGCCTTGGCAAACAGACCTGGAGCAAAGCGCGTAGCTGCACAGTCAGAAAAGTCAGAAAAAAATTCCAAGACTGCAGGCAGTAAAGACACTGGAGGCTCCTTCGACATCGATCTCGAAGGGGCTTCTGAAGGGAACGTCGTGACCCGCTTTCCGCCAGAACCTTCTGGCTACCTGCACATCGGGCACGCCAAGGCCGCTCTTCTGAATCAGTATTTTGCCCGGCACTACAAGGGGAAATTGATCGTCCGCTTTGATGACACAAACCCTTCGAAAGAAAAGGACGAGTTTGTAGACAACATCTTGGATGATTGCAAAACTCTTGGCCTCGATCCAGATATCATCACTTACACATCAGATTCTTTCCCTCGGATATTGGAGATCGGCACGAAATTAATCAAAGAAGGTCAAATGTATATAGATGATACGCCCATGGAACGAATGCGTGATGAGCGCATCAATAGGATTGATTCAGCAGCAAGAGCCAATACTGTCGACACAAACCTGAAGCTGTGGCAGGACATGATCGAAGGAAACGAGAAAGGTCTGTCATGCGCTGCGAGATTTCGCATGGATATGCAAAATGACAACGGCTCTCTCCGAGACCCAGTTGCTTTCCGGTGTAACCTGACACCACACCATCGTACCGGAACAACGTTCAAGGTTTATCCAACCTATGACTGTGCTTGCCCGTTTGTTGATGCGCTTGAGGTAAGAGCTAACTGTCGTTTTTCTTATTCGCATGTCATGTTCTAATCAAAGCCACCACTAATCTAACCCGTGTATATCCCATAACACATCTCCAACAGGGGGTTACGCATGCTCTGCGCACTTCAGAATATCGCGACCGCGAAGCACAGTATAGGTGGGTGCAGGACATGATGGGAATGCGCAAAGTGCATATTTGGGATTACTCCCGATTGAATTTTGTGTACACGACGCTTTCAAAACGAAAACTTCAATGGTTTGTGGACCAAGGTCACGTGGAGCGTTGGGATGATCCTAGATTTCCGACTGTGCAGGGAATGAAACGACGAGGTCTTCAAATTGAGGCGCTCAAAGAGTTTATTCTTATGCAAGGTGCAAGCCGAAACGTAAACTTAATGGAATGGGAGAAACTCTGGACACTTAACAAACGTGTCATAGACCCGGTATGTCCCCGCCATGTTGCAGTTGTTGATCAGGGGAGAGTTCTGTTGACCCTCCTCAATGGTCCTGCTACGCCTGAAGTTGTTTCTGTGCCGAGACATAAGAAACATCCGCCTGCTGGCACAAAGTCGACGACAAGGATGTCCCAGATCTGGCTTGAACAAATCGATGCCGCACTTCTGAAGGTTGGTGAAGAGATAACTCTCATGGACTGGGGAAATTGTATCGTGAAGAAAGTCGACATCGACCAGAATGGAGGTGTGATTGGGATAGACGCTGAGTTGCACTTGGAGGGGTCGGTAAAATCAACAAAGCTTAAGCTTACATGGTTGCCAAAGATTGATGAACTCGTGCCGCTGACATTGGTTGACTTTGATTACCTGATCACTAAAAAGAAGGTCGAAGAGGATGACAACTTCGCTGACCTCGTCAACCTTAACAGCGAGGTGCGGACTATCACCCACGGCGATGCAAACATGCGGACTCTCTTAAAAGGCGACGTCTTGCAGCTGGAGAGGAAAGGATACTTTATTGTTGATGAGCCTTTCGTGTCAGCCGGTTCGCCGATGGTGCTGTTTTCGATTCCTGATGGTCGAACCAGATCGTGGGGTGTATCAGTGGCAGGGCTTGGCAAGTGATGAGTACAAGGTACAATTGTAGGTTGAAATTGAGCACAAGATGCCTCTTTTTTTTACAGAAGCCTCATCTACAAGGAGTTCGAGACGCAAACAAATAATCTTGACAGTTACAACTCGACCCGTCCTGTGTCCGAAACTTTGTCCGATTCGGATTCGGATGCATCTAATGACGCTATAAGACTTGTGAAATAGGCGACGCGGTCTCTGTCAGTGAAACCCATCATATGGATGATAAACATGCCCTCCGTATGAACCTTTGGATGCGTGTTGAAAACCCTCTGGTCAAAAATATGGTGTCGAAACTTCTTGGGGTCCTCCCGCCGCAATAATTTGATGAGTTGGGCTTGCTCAGCACCCTGCATGTGAGGTAGATGCTCCATGTCCCATAGCTTCTCTAGTATAGTTTTTGCCCATGCAGTATTCCGCCACAACATGACTCCGGTGTTCAACTCCCACCCCCCTATATCGTCGCAAAGAATGAGATCTACTGCTGTATGCGCAGGATATGATTCTGCGCTCGAGATGATATCGCCAAGAGATATGCTGCGATTCGTGACGACAGCGTCGGTATCAAGCCACAATATCCATTCGTGAGTGGTTCGATTGATCATGTCTAGCAGCACTCTTACTTTATTCCAGGTTACTATATGTCTTGGAACCATTGAATCGTGATATTGGTAAAAAGCGTAACCATGAGCCAGTGCGTATCTTGAGTTCAGTTCTGCCGAAAGGTTAGACACGCTCACAAGGTTTGGAGTGCCTGCGGTGACCAAAGCAATGTCCTGTGCAGATCTGCCATCTGAAGGAACGCGCAGCACTGGATCGACAGCCCTAATAGTCGTTGAAGCGAAGTGGCGGTCTTGGTCAAACTCTCTTACGTGTGTGCAGTCGACGTCTGCCCCGTGCCGGAGCTCTCCATCTGTCTCCAACACGTTCCACACACAGTTTGGCGTCTCCGTGCACCAATAGCCCAAGACAGAGTCATGATCCCGAGCGTCAAAGAAAATTCTTAAGCCACGAGTTCGGTCAAACAGCTGTATCAGAGTAAAGTCATCAGCGACATGACTCTGCACGTACTGCGCGACGTATCCATGGTCTGAACCCTGCTCAATCCAACGCCTTCCGCCTGAGCGTGTGGTACGGGTTTTCGCCTGGACGAACAGTTTGTTATCGAAGGCAACGCAAAGCGACAAAGCTTGTCCGACGCCGCGAACATCTTTACCTGCAGAGCCGTCGTCAGCTGAAACCTCTCCGGACTGCCTCACACCAAACGAAGGCATCGATGTCGCCACTGCAGCTCTGGGCTGAGCGGCAAACAGCTTTACGAGACATAGGAACGCCAACAGCAGTACCTTCATCATAGCTTCACTTTCAGTCTGCTATCCTAGCTAGCTAGCCTGGCACGTAAGATGCTACTTGTCTAGCTAGATAGTCCTCCGCATCGTCGTCGGTCCGTCCCGCCGCATATGAATGTAGTCTATTCTATCTGACGACGACCGACGACGACCGACGACGACCGACGACGACCGACAATTAAAATAATATCGTTATTATTATTTATTTAGTCTAATGAGCGCGAGTATATATATATTACTATTATTATTATTACTATATATATATATATATACTACTACATACTGTTGTTGACTCGCACTACGAAAACGAATTTTCTAAAAACGTTCTATTTTTTTCTTAGAATTAGAACGTTTTTAGAACGTTTTTAGAATTCTAAAACTCGGAAAATTTAGAATTCTCTCGGAAAATTTAGAATTCTAAAAACGTTCTAAAAACGTTCTAAAAAAAGTAGGCTAACGTTTTTAGAATTCTAAATTTTCCGAGTTTTAGAATTCTAAAAACGTTCTAAAAACGTTCTAAAAACGTTCGTAATTCTAAGAAAAAAATAGAACGTTTTTAGAAAATTCGTTTTCGTAGTGTCGGCTTCATTCGTTTCTCGTCCGTCAGTATCGTCACTTGCGTGTTGCGTCTAAGCGTCTTTGTGAGAAAAAAGGGGAATGATGGCAGAATCGATGATATTCGCTCCTCGCGGCTGTTCCAGCAGATCTATGTGCACAAGTGCTGTCTCAGCGGGTCAATCGTATGCGTACGTGAGGCAAAATCGACAGCTGCGCAGGCCATTATACGCTGACATGCATCTTTCGAACGCGGCGCAATCCTTGCGGTTCTCCTTTGCACGCGGAGCCCGGGATAGATTTTTGAAGGTGCCTCAATCGTTCCCTCTCGCACATTCAAAGTTTGCAGGGTCGACGATCAGTACCTTTAGTCATACCCTACCGACCTGCTGTGCGTCTTCGAAATCGTTCGCCTCTGCGCAGTGCGATTTGCTGCATTTTGGGACCAGGCCGCGAAATTCTTCTCTCGCGAGCCAGCGTCAACCTTGGAGACTTGCTGCATCGACAACCACCCAGAACTCGTCCACCGACGCAGGGGAAATACACGTAATCTTCGGACCGATGTTTGCCGGGAAGACCACAGCCCTCCTCGAACGCATCGCTGAAGAGGAGGCCAAAGGTAAGACCGTGACTCTCGTGAAGTCGAGCAAAGACTGTAGATATTCTGAAGATAAAATCGTATCCCATGATGGAACTGCCAGGCAATGCACATCAGTTTTCTGTCTAGAGGACTTGCGTGGTGTGATCGGGGAGGAGAGATGGACAAATACTGACGTGATCGCAATCGACGAGGCACAGTTCATTCCAGACCTGGTTTCTTTCTGCGTTGCCGTGGCTGATGAGCATAACAAGAAAGTCGTCGTCGCAGGACTTGACGGTGACTTCAAACGCGGTCGATTTGGTGAAATCCTTGACTTGCTCCCACTCTGTGACTCTGTCACAAAGCTCACAGCTCAGTGTGGAATATGTTCGTCGCGGCCCGCACTTTTTTCGCTGCGGACAATATTGGGGGAGAGCACGCAAGAACTGGTCGGGGGTTCCGATGCGTACAAACCGGCATGTCGGGCGTGCTACTTGAAGAACGCGACATATTTGAGTAGCTGATGAGAGATGCGGTTTCAGAAAACTTTAGCACAGCCCTCAGAGAGTTTTTAAATATGTTCTCGTTTCTTCGTGTTATTTATTATTACACTGCCGCGGTTCCATCGAGCCAGCACTACTGCAGACATTTACATTTTCACCTACTCTTTCGCTTGGCACTGAGTTGAGAAAGACGCTCTGTAAAAGGGATAACACCCATCATCCTTGAAGTCTTCACCTGCTTCACCATTTTCCTGTGCACCTTCGCGGAGAGGCCAGTCTTTCGGCGGGGAAGGATCTTTCCCGTGTCAGATATAAATTGAGTTAGCAAGCTGGCGTTCCTGAAGTCAAGGGATTCAAGCAGTTGCTTATCGATATCTTTGCCTTTCATCGGTGCGCGTCTGGTCGTCTGCGTGGGCGAGTGTGTTTCAGGATCAAAGCGACCTCGCGGTGCCAAATCATCGGTTTCGTACGATTGACCAGGATAATAGATCCGGGACTGAGATACTCGTCCGAGCTTCAAGTCAACGTTACTTCCGCCTGCATGCGTACTGCTGGGGACATCTACTCTACCAGACCTTCTATGGCTCGTAGGGTTGGCCAAGACTGTATCATTTCCTTGCTCAGGCCTCTCACTGACGATCGAGCCCTGACCGCTCGATTCGGGAGTCCCAGTGGTGGAGGAGATCGTTCGGGACAGTACTGGCGCGGTGACGAAGCAGTGGATATGCTTCCACATTGATGCGATTGACTGAGCAGTACATCTTTGGAGCGCCATTTGCAAGCAATAACACGGAGCAACACGAAAGGCCAAGGCGAATCAGGTGCTGATATATGTAAACCTGAGAGCAAGTGATCGACGGACGGCACGCTACTCCTCCATTATTCTCCTCCGGTCATGCAAATAAATAAAGTTGCAATAATCATCATATCGTCATGAACATCAGGGGTTCAATAAATCCTAAAACGCCCCATGCATTATTAATAAGTAGCTAATACGGGCGTCACCACTACAAATACATTATCCTTGATTCCTCAAAGGAAAACGGCAACGCTGTTCAGGCGAAGTTTAATGTACAGATCCCTCACGGCATAACAAACGCATCTCTTGTGTGCGTTAAAAGCTTCTCCATGCCTAATGTGATTCACAATGTCTATGGAGGTTTTAAAAATGTGCGGTTCGTGGAGTTCTATCGCCCTACCGCTGGAGGGAACTGGGTGTATGATATATTTAACATTACACTCCCCGACGGCTACGATGAGACCGCCGATCTGGTCACCACCTTACAGGGAAAATTCACTAACTCATCTGGGAACGAGATCACCCGTGAGTCTGATGGGACTACTACATTTACCCACGCGGGTCAGAGCGATACGGCGACTACCGTGACTATCACACATAGTACCTCGTCGTACAAGAACACGCTGGTGTTCGACTCAGGGTCTCAGCACAAGGTGATTGCCCTACTCGTGGAGGATCTACCTCCCTCCTATTATGTATGCCTATATGTGCTGGGAGTTTCATCTTCCCGGGAAAACAAACAACCTCTGTCGCCACCTTTTCTCTAAACATGATTCGTTGTTTCATTGTAGGGAGGAGTGAGGCGGGTCATCCAGTCTTCAGGTGGTGACCAGGTTAATGCCGCCTGAGCTAGTTGCCTTGGAAGGCTATGAACGTTCTTAAAGTTTCGCATCTTCTCCAAATCACGTTGTACATTAGTTGGCACACATTTCTTGAGAGCGTCGAGGTGTTGCAGTGTCTCGCCCACATCGCGAAGCTTTTCGTCACTTTTTTTTTCCACCAACACGCAGAAAACTGGACCGGCATGCTCTGCATACCAGTCTTTTATTGTGTATATGCCGGCTCTGCATTGGAGACCCATATCGAAGAGCTTAGCATCGTTGAATTTCTTGCAAACTTTGTTAAATACCTCTATCATTTGTGGTGATACCCAGCCATCATTACTACAGTGACCGCCACATCCTGGGATGGGAATCCTGGGCCAACCCCCAATGGCCTTCAGTGCGTCGTTCAAGAGATCTACAAGCTCGATCGTCAGGGGCGAGTTTCTTATCCAACCTGGGTCACCATTCGAGAAATGCATGAACCATTTATGTTTAAACGGCGAATCACAGCGAAAAAGTGCAAGCAGGTCGGGGTGATAGAATGTTGGGGTGCTCTGCATACAACCCATGGTGCACTTCGTTGTGACGTGACGAGATCTTGACTTTATTTATGCAGGCAAAAATAAATAATTAAAAATAAGCAGCATGCTGCTTATTTTTGAAGCTTTTTTGGCTTCATTTGAAGGCAGCTGGTTGGTGGGCGACGGAGGATCTATACACTTTTCTATACACTCGCGTGCGTCGCTGAGCGCGCACGC
>Ga0181560_10000759_pt1 | contig 29900 bp, 52 predicted proteins | sample 011ome_20_FD_133751 | JGI IMG/M metagenome (GOLD analysis project Ga0181560, IMG submission 133751) | Coastal salt marsh microbial communities from the Groves Creek Marsh, Skidaway Island, Georgia - 011509CT metaG (megahit assembly) | ecosystem: Environmental > Aquatic > Marine > Intertidal...
AGGCTCGACCACAATCGTAGACGGGTCCACAGGATACGGGTGAGCATCCTTCACAGCCTGCACAGCATCCAACCAATCCTGCTCAGTCACCTCACCACGCTGATAATCAAAGAACACAGGGTCAGACTCAGACTGGTATGCGGCCTGCCGTTGCTTCTGAACAGCCTCATAAGCCACCTCGTATTCGACCTGAGCCCACTCAGCCTCCAACTCGGCAAGGGTAGGGGCTTCACCGTCAGACAACCAAGTCAGCCCACTGTAAGAGTCACCGTTGAGAGTCCACTCGGACCCTGGGTAACGCCGTGAGAGTACCAGTGAAATATCCATTAGCCAGCCACCTCCATAAGAGTAATAGTTGACGTCGTGCGTTTAGTATCATTAGGGACCCAGCGATTTATATACAACGTAGAGCCAGACTGGGCAAACACCTGCGCTGAATAAGTTAGGGTGCTAGTGCTCGAGGGTGAATCAAGATATGAAATTGACTCTGTGTGGTTGCCGTAGGTTGCACCACTTGTCACGCTTAGACCACCGGAATTAGTGGCCGAGCCACCCGTGGAAACATTTAGAGCAGTACCATCACGAGCAATTTGTAGGTTTCCTGTATTTCCAGCTTCCGGTGAAAACGCGCCAATAGTGACCAAAACCATGATTTTACTAGAGGTGGACCTTGGTGTAATCGAGGCGGTCAATCCCGTAATATCCACAGCCGTGGTGCTAGTCGTGCTGAAAATGTCAGTTTTTGCCGTGGACACAACCTGTAAAATACCGCCAGACCGCGACACCGCACCAATCCACGAAGAAGCACCCCCACCAGGGTCAGTGTAATAAACATACATAGACCCATCAGTGTCATCCAACCACAGTTGCCCCTCATACCCTGTAGGTGCTGTGGACTGGACTGCTACAGACGGACCAGCAGCATCCACCCACTGAGAGCTATCGCCATCGTTGTAGTAGACAAACATTTTGCCGTCATCCGAATCCCACCACAGGTCACCCTCGTCAGGGTCAGTCGGTGCGGTGGGCGAGATAGTGACCCCGCCACCGCCAGAGGTAAACTCTTGCCAAGCCGAGCCGTCATAGTAAGTCAGCAGGTCTGTTCCGGTGAGGAATGCGAACATACCCTCGGATGGGGAAGTAATAGCCGCATCTCTGGCAGTCGCATCAGCGAAAACCATTAGCGATTGTTGCATCAGGTAGGTGTCTACATCATTAGCGGTAAGAACCTCACCCGCTACAAAATCTTTGAAGCCTGCGCCAGCCATTTTACTCCTAGAATCCTAAGTGGTCTGTATCCAGTTTACCGAACAAACTGTCATCGAGTACCAGGAACGTATAGTCAATTTGGGCAATACCTATAGTAATGTCGTGGCGAATCTGCTCGACCTCACTATCGAGCTTGATAACCTGCCCGTATTGGAGGATGGGGTCCCCGATTCCGTTGGGAGTGAACTTGACAAGAATGATGTCACCAAGCTCCAAGCCCAATACTGAAGTTTTGTCCCCGGCGCTCATAGTATCCAGGTTCATAGACAAAGACTCGATACGGTATTCCGGGTCCACATACTTGCCCAGAATGAAGTCGGCAATATTTTGCAACTGGTCTGTGGAGTTTACGAGAGTTTCAATCTCCTCAGCGACAACCCCATAAGTGACCCTGGACCGTTCACTTGTTGCGTTAGCTGAACCAGCAGACGAAGTGACCGTTACATCATTGACCAAAAGCTCAGTGCCGTACACGACCTGAACTGAAGTGTAGGGAATCCCTGTACCGTCATCGGCAAAAGTAATCAGACTATCCGACCTGGGTGTGGCGTCACCACGGTCCTGGAACACCAGGTCGCCAGACTTTGAGATGAACAGATTACCCTGCTCTGAAGTATCCACTTTCTGGAGGTACTCAAGGGCGTTGCCCTCGAACACGTCAGCCCCGAGCGTAGAATCGCCCTCTGAGATGATTCTTTTGTCCACCGGCCATAGAACCCCGTCCATATCGAGAACGGCGCTTACACGGGCTCCTGTAGCTTGTGGGGTGGCTGTGCCGGGCGTGACGAGCTGTCGAGCGAGCGAAGTGAACTCATCCGTAGCCAAAATCTCAGCTTTTGACCTACCGCCTGGGTCGTAGTCAAAGTTCCAGTCGTCAATAAGACCCTCAAACTGGCGCACCCCATCTGTAGTGATTCTTAGCCCACGCCTTGGAACAATCTGACCGTAGTAGGGACCGCCAGTGTATAACGGGTCAAACGTGCGCTGTTCGTTGTTCAGGACAACCGAAACTGCACCTGACGAGAATCTATCCAGGTCCCGTGACTTACCCCTGGCAATACTAAGCTCAATCATTTTGTCGGTAATATCCGACCAAACAACACCGTCAAGCGTATAGGTGGGATTGTCTAGGACACCAGCTATTGGGTCGTCAAGAATGAAACCGGATACGGACTGGAACTCAACTACGGTAGCCATTACGCTCTCGCAAAGACAGGACCAGACTGCCTCTCATACCGTTTGATTTCCTTGATAATCTGCTCCCCGATACGCTGACCGTCAGCTCCTAGCCCAGCGTTCACAGTAATGTTGTAGGTGGCTCCCATCCCGCGCCCACGGCTCAACGGCACAACTGCCTCGGGACCAGCTTCACCTATCATCGCCAGGGTTGGGTCAGATACGATACCACCCTCAGCTAGCTTGGGAATACTCACGCGGGGCAAGCCCAGTTTGCCTATCTCTGGCACATTGAAGCCGATAGTGCGCTCCGGGGAATCCCCGATTGCCGGAATCGTTATAGACAAGCGGTTGAGGGCACGAATCATAAAGTTCACGCCAGAGATAATCGTATTGACGAATCCCTCAAACGTGCTAATCCATGAGTTGATGTAACCCTCAATAAGACCACCGATGAAATTGAGGACCGCCTTGAACACATCCTTGATTCCATTCCAAGCTACCCCGATGAACTCCACAAGTGACCCAAATACGGCGGGCATAACTTCACCGAACCAGTAGTCCCATAGCTCGCCAAAACCCTCAACAACTGAAGTGAAAAAAGCAAACACTTCACCAACTAGCTTGCGCCCGTACTCGGTATTAGTCAGAAACCAGATAAGTCCCGCAGTCAGAGCCGCAATCCCAGCAATAATCAAGCCGATTGGGTTAGCAATCAAAGCCAAACCAAAAGCCTTCACAGCCAAAACAGCTTTACTCGTAGCCAAGTTGTGAGCAATAGTTGCGGCTGTACTGGCAACCAAGCTGGCTTTATGAGCAACCGTAGCGGCTACGTTCCTAAGCGTGGTCCCGTTCAGCAAGTTGCCTACGATGACACCCAGCTTCTGCGCTGTCGTGTTCGCGTAGGTTGCCCCGACAGCCCCATAAGTTGCCAAGCTGAACCCGAGCATCAAGCCCTGCCCGATAGCAAGCCCGGCACGAAGTAGAGCAAACGCCTTCACCGCCACGAATACGGTAGCACCAATCTTGACAAGCGACTCATCCGTACCCTCGATGACCTTAGCCACAAACTCCACAATAGGAATGAGAGCCTGGAGAATCTCAACGAACAAAGGTATAGCCATCTCAGCTAGGTCCAGAATGACCGGCGCGAGCACATCAAGCATTGTGTTGGCAATCTCCAACAACGGCGGGGCAAGTCGCACAAACGCATCTATCAGAATCGGGATGGCTTGGTCCATTAGTTGCTGGATAACCGTCAAAAGTGTGGGCAATGCGGTTATCGCCATCAGAGCGAACAGGTCAGAGATTGACTTGACAATGGGGATTAGCGGGGGCAACTGACCAAGCATGTTCTGGAACGAAGTAACCAACGGTTGGAATACCGACACAGCTCCACCGGCGCGGTCCCGAAGCATCGTCATAAAGGTTACGAATGTGGCAATCGGGACAGACAGGTTGCGAACGAACTCAACCAGTTCATCCAGTCTGGGGTTCAGGAACTTGCCGATAGTTTCACCGACACTCTTAGCCATCTCCTCAACCGGACCTAAGCCCTCAATGGCGGCACGAAAAAACTCACCAAACTGGTCGTAGATGGGACCAATCAGGTTAGCCCCGACACGCTGGATTGCGGCTAGAGTATTCGCAAACGCGCCAGAGGTAGAGTCACCCATCTTGAGTGCGGCTCCACCAATCTTATTCTCCAGAGCATCCTGAAGAATGTCACCAGTGACAGCTCCGGCAGAGGCAAGCTCAAAGATTGCTTCCTCAGAAACACCCATCTCCTCAGCGAGCATCTGGAAGATTGGAAGCCCACGGTCCGCCAACTGCTGAAGCTCAACGCGGGTAGCTTTACCACTAGTCGTAACCTTGCCCATAATGGACTGAATCTCGGTCAGCGGTCTACCCGTGATTGCGGCTGTATCCGCCAGGATAGACAGGGTACGGGTCAGTTCCTCACCAGGTTTGACACCTGCCGCAACTGCTTGTGCCGCAATAGTTGCCGCATCCCCTAGCCCAAACGCGGTCCCCTTCACAGAGGCAAGCGCAGAATCCATAATGTTCTCGATGGACTCAGCCTCATGCCCCAAACCTTTGAGCATAAACGTGGCTTGCTCAATCTGCTGAAGTCTTTGGAATCCCTTGGTGACTGCGAAGCTCAGACCAGCTACCGCTGTCGTGGCGGCAGTTGCCGCAACAACCATTCCGGTCCCGATGACCTTATTCAGCAGGTTGGAGCGTTGCTCGAATCCAACGATGGCACGCTGAGCGTTGTCCAAGCCCTTCAGGTCTGACTTGTAGACAATGGGTATAGTTATGCCCTTAGCCACTGATACGCCTCTCGGTTATCTCCGCGAACTCATTGATTGTCTTCTCAATAAAGTGAATCATCTCGCCACGCCGACTGATGTATTGTTGCCATACGAAACGCCCAGCCTTCTGGTTGGGGTTACGGAATCGCCGGTTCAGTTCCTGGATGAGAGCCTCACCCTGAGTGGTCCGAACATAAGTGCCCTTGGTCCCGGCTAGGTCCGCAATCTTGACTGCCGCCTTGTTCTGCCCACGCCCGAATACCTCGATACGAGCCAAAGACTTGCGAGAGCTAGGAGTGACGTAAGCCGTTGCCTTGACTGACGTTGGCCAGGCGGTCCGACCACCGTGCCCGCCGAATCCCGATAAGGGCGGGTTGGCGTTACGGTTTATCCAGCCCTGAATCTGGTCAGCGAACGGTTGTAGGTCAGTCTTGAGTTCCTTGACAAAATACTTACGCAGATTGGGGTCAAGTTGCTTCATTTCGGATACGAGCTTTTTCATCTCGCTTGTATCCACGTGCGCTGTTAGCATGACTCACCCCTACAACCAGTCTACCGCTTGCGGTTCTGATTCTGGCTTCTATGTATTAGGTAGCGAGCCATTGTCCATAGCATCCTGGGCTCTAACGCCATCAGCTCACGGGGACTTATCCCGGTTTCAACTGAGATGACTGCTAACTGCCAATGTACGCTAGAGTCACCCAGGCCAGCTATTTTTTTGCTTCTGCTTCCGTGACGATATTGACCGACTCAATCCACTTGTCGAACTCATCCTTGGTTTCCCCAGTGCGCTTGAGGACATGCCAAGCAATGAAGAACAAGTGGGTCAGTCGCACCTCGGACTGAAGTCTGGCTACGCTCAAGTCAAACTTGCTCTCGAACGCAACCAGGTCAGCCGCAATCGCGGTCACTACCTTTTCTGAACCGTCAGTAAAGATTACTCGTAGGTCAAATGGGTTCATTTTAGGACTCAGCCCTTACCACAGCTCCTGTAACGGGCCAGGAAACTGAGAGGGTCGCTAGGTCCCCGACAGACGATGCAAACGGCTGATACTCCGTCACAAGCGCGCTGAAGGTGTAAGTGGGGTTCGTAGCGGAAGTCGCATCGCTGGTCGGCTTGATTACGATTTCCACCGTAGTACCAAGCAGAGGCCAGAGAGTAGCGTCCACGGAGCTGGCACCAAAGTCTTGGTGAAAGTCCAAGGATACCGACCCATCTTTGAGCCCGCCAATGCGCTCACGCCAGGAGTCACCAAAGCTGGTGGTTTCTTGCTCCTCAGCGTTTACGTCAAGGGTCACAGAGGCAAGGCTGGTGCTAAAGTCATCCCCACCTACAGTGATGTTGTAATCTGTTGCGACAAACTTTGCCACAGTCATCTCCTAATCTGCGTATACTGTCACCGCATAGTCTGCGGCAAGGTACATTACCTCTCCCAATGATACCGTACCGTAGTTGCTCATTTCAGTTACACGCACATCATAAGCAGACCCGCCCAAAGTCTTATCTGACTCGATAGCAGACTTGACTGAGCTGGCACCTTCATCGGAAGTGTATTCATCTAGCTTGGCTTGAGCCCTACGCTCTGAAGCCCGGGAAGCTAGCAAGGTGATAGTAAAACGGTAGATAGTCATTCCACGCTGGAACGCCTCATCGTAGCTCACGGTTTCCAAAGCAATAATGGCGATAGGTGGGCTCGGGTTATCGGGGATGTCAATGGAAGTCCGCAACCCGCTGATAGTCGCCAGGTTGGTGGCTAACCCATTCCGTAGGTCAGCTATGCTCACGCGAAACTCACTTTACGGAACGGCATAAGCATTGACTCAATGTCCGGGTCTATACGGGAGACGCGCATCGCGCCGATATCCCCGAACCCTGCGATTCCTAGCGGGGAGTCATAACGCTTGAACTGGCGCATGGAGTAAAGTATGCAAGCCTGGTTGATAGCGTCAGGAATACTAGCCCAACCCCAGGTCCCAGTCACCCTAACGGTGGCTTCATAATGGTTCACGTTATTGAACTCCCAGATTGGGAATACATAATCGCCCACAGCCCGAATGCGAGTAAATGGTGTGCTGATGCCACCGGCTTTGCCGTTGAGTGGCTCTAGTTGATAGTCATTCGCAGTCCAAGTGTCTGAGAATGTTTCGCCATCGGGTGAGGTTTCCAGCAAGGTCAGACTTTGTAGGTCGTCAATGTCTGCCAAGAATGAATCGGTGGGCAGGAACAACCGGGTGGCTGAACCCTCATCGTAGAACCGGCGCTCACAGTATCCGTCAATCGCACGACTGGATGAGTTGATAGCGGTTTCGAGCAGAGCGTCATCCACGTTATCAGTGATGCGGAGAGCACCCTTGAGTTCCGCCAAAGTACAGTAGCCGTTGGTTATCGCCATGACACCATTCTAGCTGAAAAAGAGGTATCCCCTGGGATGACCTACAACCCCAGGGGATACCAGCTTTGATTGTTGGGTTAGCTTGCGCCTCCAACGAAGTGACGCACGTGCGAAGCGTGAGTCAGGTCGCCATCTACGCGAATCAGGAAGCGGTAAGTAACCACGTCCGTGTTGAAAGCGTAGTCGGCAGAGGAAGCCACCTGGAGTCCACCAGCAAGGCGAACCTTGTAGCTGGGGAAGTGACCGAACAGAACCGACTTGGCGTCAATCGCAGGTGCGGCAATGTTGGGGTTCTCAATGACGGGGAATCCGAGAATGGTGTCAGGTCCGCCAACTACAGGGTCGTAGATGTAGCGGTTGTCGCCATCCTTGAGTTTCCGCATTGCGCCCATTGCCGTACCGGAAGCCATGAAGCCAGTTCCGGGCAGACGGCGAACGAGTCCATCAACACCGTTGTAAGCCAGGTCAATCAGGTTGTCAGCGGTGAAGGCACCGGTCACGCCGGTTCCACCCACGACACCTTCAGACGAAGCAGTCACGATACCGTTGGGCTTTGAAGAACCGTCACCCGTGGTGAGTGCGGCGTTCACAGCAGTTCCGATACCGTTACCAGCCTGACCTGCCAAGTGTGACTCAATGTCGAATCCGGCGTCAGAGATAAGCTCAGAAGCAACAGGAATCAACAGACCATACTTGTAAGCGCCAAGCGTGATGCTGGAGTATGTGGGCTCTGACTCGTCCAGGGCAGTACCGGCACCCTTGAGGGTTGCGGCGCTGTAGGCGGTCAGGGTTGGGATAGTGAGGTCCTCACCGGATGCGGTACGGATAACGTCAGAAACGCCTCCATCGAGCATCGGTCCAACCAAACGTGCTACATCGAACACCTGGTCAAAGAATGACTTGGGTACGGTGTTAGCAGACGGGACCAAAGTCGCACGCTGTTCAGCGCCGAAAGTGTGGTCACGCATTTCTCCCAAAGCAATGCTACGCAGGATGTCACCAGCGGTACGGTCTTCAGACCGCTCAGCGGGTGCGAATCCCTTGGATGCTTCAGCGACCTCACGGGCACGTTCCTCGTTGCGCTTAGCTACCTCAATAGCTTCATCGGCACGGCGGATGTCACCCTCAATGCGGTCAATCTTCTCAATCTCAGCAGAGTCGAGCCCACGGCTCTCAGACTCAGCACCATCGATGACCTCACGGATTTGCGAAGTAAGGTTGGCGCGGAGTTCCTGCTGAGTCTTTACGAACTCAGACAATGTAATCTCCAATGTGTTGGTTTACTAGGGTTTGCCCAGGGTGGTTCCACTCACTGACGCTGGTCGGCAGAGCACACTCACGATTCCGACATACCTAGTCTAGCAGGATGACCTCAAAATGTGCGGCTCCAGAGCCCTTTAGAATCGCGGGGTCTAGGGTCCTAGACAATCGGGGACTTAAGGACTAGACTTAAGGGACCGCGTTGCTCCTGGCTAGTGAAGGTGACAGTGAAGCTACTGACCGAGTGACTGCGAATGGATACTGAAAACTACAGAGTGACTGAATGACTGACTGGCCTGCTGGATGGCTCGCTCCTCGTATCTACGATGACCGGGTTGCCTGCTGGCTGTCCATCCTCCTACAAAACTGGAGGTACTGATTATGGCTACTTACAATCTGCGTATTACTGAAAAACAACGCGATGCTTTGGCTGCCGCGCTGAGCTACTACGAGATGCTACGAGTTGATGAGCCACCCGTGACTATTCCTGACGAATGGTCTGGTCGTGCCGAGCGTGCTGAATACAATGACTACGCTCGTGACGAGAATCGCATGATTCGTGCGATAAACAAGATTGAGGAGCAGTTGGGTTTCCGACTCACTCCTACTCTTGACTACAAATAATCATCTGAGGATGGACAGTCTGCTGGCAACCCGGTCCGAATGAAACTGGAGGTGCCTACTATGGACACTATATTCAAACCGCTTGGCGATTGGAAACCTTACTACATCCCAGAGGGAACTGAGGTTCCTGCTACCGACCTGCGACGTGCTCGCAAGGTCTACCGTGGTGAGAGCTGGGGTGGCCCTACTACCTACAAGCTCGCGAGCCATAAAGCAGACCCTACAGAGACGCTTTACATCTGGGAGACTCACTCCGATGGTTCTGCTATCTGTGTTCAGGATGACGCTAGCCACTTGAACCGTGCCGAGAATGAAGGCATATTCGAGATGCGTTGCGACAATCTGGACCTTGAGGGTCGTGCTCTTATGGCTGAATACCTGGACGAGATTCGCTAGTCCACTGCGAGCCATCCTGCTGGCTAGTCAGTCCCCTACCTAATCAGAAGAATGGAGAATCAAATGATTGATGTCAAATATCCTGAAGTTGAAGTGGACCTGGTTGGTGAAGACGGTAACGCCTACTCCATCCTGGGTCGTGTCCAGAAGGCAATGCGTCGTGCCGGTGTTCCTGCCGGTGAGATTGAGGCATACCTGAAGGAAGCCACCGCCGGTGACTACAACCACCTGCTCGCTACAACCTGCGAGTGGGTTCACGCTAACTGATTGGAGAATCTGATGAATCACAAGTTCACCACTGAGGATGGGCTACCCACTGAGGGAACAATAGCCCACTCCTTGTTTACTGAAACCTACCCCAAAGTGGAACTGGTCGAGCCTGTCCAGTTCGGTTGGGATGGTTACAACACACGGCTCAAGGTTGGCGATATTTTCTACCGCTACCCCTTGGAACCGATGACGGAATACGATGAGGGTAGGTGCTACCGGGTTGCGCTTTTGCAAAACGGTGCCGCTTACCTTTTGAATTTTCCTACAAGCGGTTCGTTTACTGCGGACCGAGAATGGTTCCAAGGTCGCACAGCCAAAGGCAAATTCTACTCATACGGTTACACCTTGATAGCCCGTCATACGGATGAGGTGAAGCCTGGCTATGCGATTGACCGGTTGGACAAATGGGCTAAGCAATACGCTGGGTCCTGATTGGGTGGGGTGGGGGACTTTGGTCCCCTGCCCCGCCACTTTGATTGGAGGAAGCAAATGAACAAGGTACGAACTGACGAATCGGTCTACTGGGACCGTTACTCGGATGCCCTATACGATGTTACTAGCCAGTTGGATTCTATGCGGAAGCGCATTAGCTGGATATGTGACCGGGCTGACGGGTTCAAACGACAGACTGGCTCTGAGCGCCGTGAAGAACTTGTCAAGTCGGTGCGAGATGAACTGTCTGATGTTTGCAATGTCGCTTACCGCGATGCCCTGGATACTATCGCCAAGCTGGAAGCTATGGTCGGCATGGAGATTGAGGCAGAGGGCATTATCAAACGAATGGAGGAAGGCAATGGCTAAGAGAATACCTGCCAAAGTGAACCGTTACATGAGGGTCATGCGAGCTTTGCGTGCCGCCAAGGATACCGCTAACACTTCTACTAGCAAGTGGAGTGTTGTGGAGCCCTGGGGTCGTGACGAAGCCAGTGAGCTTCAGAATCATATCCACGAGATGATTCGTGCTAAGCGTGCTGAGCTTGCTGAGCTTGAACACGCTTGGTCTGAACTCATTGAGATGGTGGACGATGGTTGTGTTGAGGAATACACCGAGTTCACCCGCGCTCAGATGGAACGTCATGCTGAGGCTATGCGCCGTGGTCATGAGGAACTGAAGAAACGAGTGCTCTCATGATGACTCGCAAAGATTACATCGCAATCGCTGAGGCTATTGTCCCCTGCGGTTTGGAGATGGGTGCTAGTGACTATGAGTTACTAGTGGACCGCTTGAGTGCTGTGTTCGAGCGTGACAATCCCCAATTTGACCGTGAGCGTTGGGAGCTTGCCTGTGGGTTCCAAAGAATCCCTGGCTCCTATGTTCGCCACACTGTGTGACAGTGACAAGAATACCCCTGGAGCTTATTGGCTCTGGGGGTATTTTTGTATCTACCTTACCTCGGTAGGTTCAGTCACTCTGACTTCACGCTTGGGCTTCTCCGCCCTGGGTGACTCATCTGGAGTGTCCAGTTCGGCAACTGCCTTAGCCATCTGGTCCGCCAAAGAATGGATTGCGCCACTCTCGGGATTCCCCGCCACCTTGAGGATTGCCTCTTTGATGTCTTTTTCACTAGCCATTGATTAGCTCCAATAGTTTGAGTTTCTGCTTCTTGAGTTCAAGCATAGCCTTGCCGTTGTCCTCATCCTCAGCTGGCTTCTCTGGGGCAATCGAGTCAAGGACCTCATTGAGCAAGCGCGTATCTTCCTCAGTCATGTCCTCACCCATCTCCAGTTTCACTAGGGCATCGGATAAGGCATCCAGGTCCACGTTTGCTCGCTGAGCGACTCTCTCAAGACCACGGACCGTAGCCTTACCGGAAGTGCCCTCGTATGCGGGAAACGCAACAATGCTGACCTCGTGAAGCATAACCTCACGCAGAGTGCGCTCCTTGCCGTCCTCGGACCAGTCATCTCCGCCACGGGGTACGGTAAAACCAAAGCTCATAGCGTCCACATCCCCACGCTTGAGGAGTTCAGCCGCGTCACGCCCAGTAGTGGTGTTAGGCAGTTGAGCTACAACCTTGAGCCCGCGCTCATCCTCAACCAGTTTCATCGTGCCGGACCGGGTAGAGCCCAGGACCTCACTAGTGTCGTGATTCCACAGCAACTTGATGTCGTTGCGGGACTTGAGTGACCGGATGAAAGCTCCAGGTGCTATACGCTCAGTGAACGGAAGTGGCTTGCTCGGAGAATCAAATAATGCGGCATAGCCCTCAAAGAACATGCCGTCAGCGTTCTCACGGACCTCCATCTCTTCCAATGGTGTTTCGCGTGTTTCAATAGCAGGCAAAGTGTGTCCCCTGTCTTTCTGCTCAGCTTCCAGTCTACCAACCACACGGTCAGCATACTTCATTGCTCGCTCCGCGCCACGTTTTGTGGGTCCACTTCCCCATAATAGGTGAGCGACCACTCCAGGGCTGGGATACTTGTCGTTGTCTGGGTCTGCCGCAGGAGCATCTAGGTCAGGCATATGCCGTGCTATCCAAGCCCGCAATCTGACCCACTTCTCTGAGGTCACGTTACCCTCAGCCATAGCACGAGCTTCACGAATGGTCTTTTCCTTCAGACCACCACCGCCCTTGCCTTCCTCCACATACTTGAGCCCCTGCCTTGCCGCAGCACGCATGAACGCTGGCGGGTCCAGGTTCAAGGCACGGTCCTCAGAGCCCCTGTCAGGCGTTAGGGATTCTCCCGGGGTTCCTATATCGGTGAAGCCCTGTTCGTCGCTCAGACGCGATTCTGACGCCTCTATTTCTGGGTTTTGACCCTGATTCCGGGTCCGATTCCCCTCAAATGGCTCATTTTGCCCCTCATAGGTTCCTCCAGGTTCCATGCCTTCATCCTGCGATATCGCAACCATCTGCTCTACAGCCCCATCCTTGTCGTCATGGCACCCAACCACTTCGCCATCCTCTTTGACAACAGCCCAGCCCGGGCAACTGTCAGCTTCATCGGTAATGAAATACGGCATTAGTCATTCTTTTGGATTTGGAGAACATGGACCACGGGTGCTCCCTGACTGCTATATGCGTATAACACATCCCCAGGGCGCAAAGTCATTGACATAGTTTCGCCAGCGTGGAGGTGGAGCCCGTTGGTGTTATCTACGGTGGCGTTGCCTAACAATACGGTTGTGGACTCACTGTGGTCTGCCTCGTGAACCCAAATATCTTGGGGCATATTGTCAGCCGAAGCAACCAATACTCTTGTGCTCTCGGCAATCGTGAAATGGTTGTTGATAATGGGCATTATTTGACCTCATCCTCATACGGTTCCTCTGGGTCCTCGGGGTCCACTTGAGAAACTGGCTGAAGTTGCGAGCTAGCAAGACCAGTGTGCTCGATAGCGGGTAGACCCAGGGCTTCCAAAACCTGCTCAGGGTTGAATCCGACCAGAACCAACTGCTGTGCGGCTTGGACCTTGTTCTTGATAGCGGTGATACCGGAATCGTCCAGGTCCACGTTGGCTAACGGCACTCTAACCATGTTCGCCGTTGGGTCGTCCATCGGTGTCAGGTCCTCAAGCCTACGGACGTCATTGATTGTCAAGAATCCTGACTGTAACCCTGTCGAATATGCGGATGCTCTGGTCTGGAGGTCAGCTCGAAGCAATCCGTCCAGGTTGAACTTGATGTATGCGTTTTCTCCACGCGGGGACCGAGCCAAAAGTGGGCTCAGGCTACCCTCAATCTTTTGGATGATTGGTCGCAAACCGTGGGTAACCCAAGCCAGGTTGTTCTGCTCCACGCTCGCATAGGATGTAGTCCCGGGCAGACCAAGCAGGTGGGGTGGGATATTGAACGCTCTAGCGATATCCTCTACCGCCATGTGTCGTGCCTCTAGCGCTTGCGACTGAGCCGGGTCAATCTGGGTCGCTTTGAAAGTGGCTCCACCGGACAACACACCAGTCTTGTGACCCTTACGCCAACCTTTATGGCGGTTATCGAATCCATTGACCAGATTTGCGGCTTGCTCGGCGGTCAGGTTGCCGGGGAACTCAATGATTCCGCTGAGGTTGGTTCCTTGACCAAAGAATGAAGCCGCAAACTTTTCCAGCCCCATAGCCAGCCCAAAGTTTTCCTTGAGTGCCTTGATTCTCGACACGCCACGGACCTCACCAGGGCGAACAATGTCCGGAATCCAAACTATGGACTCTGAATCGAATGGTCTACCCTCATTCTCAACGGTGAACGTCAGTCTGCCGACAGAATTGCGTTTGATTTCCACTGTCAGCGGGTTCAGGACCGTCAGGTTCACAATCTCGCCACGCCGATTCGAGAATACCCGGATGAAAGCGTTTCCATCGAGCAAAAGCGACACGATAAGTGAGTTGTAGAACGCTTCACGGGGCATATCCACATCTGGCTTGTTCACCCAAGCTGGTTTCGGGTCCAGCTCCTCGCGGTTACCGTCTACCTTCACATAGCAGTTCACCGGCAGAGTGGAAACCGTATTGGCGATAAGGCTGACAGCAGAGAATACGGCATTGACCTCAAACACGGTCTTGTCCGTAATGTTCGTAGATGACAGATTGCCTATTGTCAGGTCGTCACCGCTACCCCAAACGGTTTGAAAGTCAATGGCTCTCTGCTCGAACAGCTTATTGAAAACCATTACCTATCCATCCCCATCGCGTATCCGATAATCAGCAAAAATGCGCCACCTACGATGAGTCCTAACGGCGCAAATATGAGTGAAGTTCCCAAAGTGATAGCGATTGCTCCACCGACTTGTAATGTTGAGGCCATGTTCCTATCCAAAGAACTCAGGTACTAGTGCTTCCATTCTACCGATAGTTGCCCGGTCTACGGCAATAACCGCCGCAACCGCTGAGTCAATCTTGCGTGGACTGTCGCGCTTGTCTTTTACTATACGGGGTCCAACTGAGTCAATCTTGACAACCGCGTTATCCAAATGGCGTGCCAAAGTGGGGTCCCCATCGTGAACTAGGCGTTTCTCAATGACGGCATCGTAGAACTTGGTACAAGCTGGGACCATACGCTTAGCACTTGTGGACGGGTATTCCACAATAGGTAGACCGTAGTCCTCCAAAACCTGCATCGTTCTTGTCCAACGGTAGGGGTCGCAAGCGATTTCCCTGACATTGGGATGGTCCCGGCAAAACTCAATCAGGGTTTGCTCGACCTCACGAACATCCACCCGCCAGTCCTCATCGTGAATCTCTAGGTCCTTCTCCCAAGCCTTCACCATGAACACTCTCAGCGGGTCATCCTCATCCTCGGGGATAACACAGCCCACGATTACTGTGGCGTCACCGTTGAACGAGCCATCGAATCCTAGAATGATTTGGTCATCAGGTTTGACCTCGAATGTTTCCTCGCAAGCATCCCACGCCCCATTCGGGAGCCACGCCAGTTGGCTAGACACCCACTGGTTACAGCGCTTGGTCCTGAACTCTGCTTCCGGGGTCCGGCGGACCGAAGAATGAAAGTCGCTGGGAGCGTTCAGGTCCGCATAGCCTGGGTTAGCTTTACGCCATGTTTCCTCGTCACGGTGGTCCCCGTCATCCTCCCACCAAGCCATAAAGAATGTAGGGTCATCTACTTCCCCACGGGATATTTTCTGGCCATATTGGTACAAGTCGTATGCGATTGAGTCCCGACCAGTGCTATCAGCCTTGACACCTGCCGTTGTGATGGCGAGCATCGTTGCCATCGAACCACGAGCACCCATAGCCAGCGACATAACGTCAAATAGGTCACGATTTGGTTGGGCGTGAAGCTCGTCAAACATGACGAACGTGGGGTTCAGACCCTCTTTTGAGTACGCCTCAGCCGACAGAACCGTATACGAACTATTACCGGCAGGATAGTAGATGGCGTTACGGTAGACCTTCATCATCTTGGATAGTTCCTCAGATTCACTCACAATCCGTGCCGCATCCTTGAACACAATACGGGCTTGCCCCGTTTCTGCGGCTACAGAATACACTTCCCCGCCCTCGGGTCCGGCGATAAGCGAATACAGCGCCAGAACGGAACCCAGGGCTGATTTGCCGTTCTTGCGGGGCATCCCGACATAGTTGATTCTGTGACGGAGCTGGTCAGTCTCATCATGGGCGAAAATATGCCTAATCAGGTCCTTTTGCCAATCCCTCAGAATCAGTGGGCTCCCTGACTTGCCTGCGACAGAATCTTTGGTGACAATGCCGTACTGTTCCGCAAACTCAATAGCAATATGTCCCTCTCCACGGTCCAAGTGGTCCTGGGGAACGGGCGTAAGCCATTTGGGGCTATGACTTGTGAAGCTCATTGCGTTTCCTGATGATTTCTTCAATCTTTGACGCCTTCTTGACCTCAGCCACACCCAGGCGGGTCCTATCGCTAGGCGTGAACCCAAGCAGAGAGAGATTGCGAACAATCTGGTTGGAAACTGAGTCTAGCCTGCGAGCCATCCCCATATCGTCAGAGTTCATTACCTTGATTCGCAGATTCCAGCGCTCATCCACAAGCTCGCAAGTCATAAGCAGGATTTCCATGTCGGTGGAAGGTGATATCCATTGAATACCTGCTCCCCAAACCTCATCCCACAATCTGCGACCAGGTTTCAGCAGTGGTCTAGGCGGCTCAGGAATACCGTCAGCTTGCGGAAGTAACTCAACCTCCATCGGGTCCGGCAGTTTACGCTTTCCAGGGTTGCCCGTCTTACGCTTTATCTCCACCGGGGTAGGTGGTCTACCTCTTTGCGTCATATCCTGGGCTCTCTCGCGTAGGTCTTGGCTTTCAGCCGTATGTTCGGTACTTCTCCAGCCTTCCAATACATACTAGCCAAATCTGGGTATCTGGCACATATTGCTTCCAATTCGGCACGGTGCTCAGTCATTCTGTTAGGGATACCTTTATCTTTCACCTCCGCATCTATTCCACCCAACGAAAAAAACTTGGTCTTGAACGAAAGCCAGTCCATCCTGACAACAGAGCCATATATCAAGAATGACCGCAAGGTTGTTTCGTAGTCATCACCGGAACTCACTTTTGGTCTGTTTGAATCAGTAATCGTAGGGTCCCCGGCGTAGTTCCCGTAAAGTCCACCCGGAATGTAGCGCAATCCTACTATTGCCTTGTCCGACATATAGAAACCATTACCGGTAGGGTTTATGCCCCACATTCCTGAGCCATACTTTTCGCAAAGGTCAAACCCGCGGGCGACCATATCGTCAAAGGAACCAGAATACGGCACCACCTTGTCCCCATCCTTTTCGGTCAAGTCCTTGATGTCATCATCCAGATTGACCAGTCGTGTCCCGGCGGGATAGTAGTTGTGGTAAAACTGCTGAGCGTTCACCTTACCTACCTCAGCAATCACAATCTTGACATCCTCGGGAACAAAACGCTTGTACCAGTCATACTCTGCTTCGTTAGCCACGAACACCGTAACTAGTGTGGGGTTTACCCCATACTTAGCGAGCAAAGCGAGCGTAGCGGTTGCTACACCGTTTGGGCGCTTGTAGCTAGGGATAGCAACCTGATATCCCACGGCTATCCCTTTGCCCCGAATTCAGCCTCCACAAGATGACTCGGGATAGTTATGTTCCCCATGTTCTTGTAGTGGAGTCTGAGCTTGCCGTTGGTTGCCCTATACGTTTTCACTAAGCCGGGATACCTCTCGACCATTAGTGAGAATGCGGCTTCGTTGGCTAGTTGTCTGGCTTTTTTGGCGTCTTTGCTTGTTTCGGCATACCCTGAGTCTTGAATCTCTTTCCGGATACCGCCCGGGTCCACCCGTCCCCCATTCGGGTTGTTCACATCTATGGACATATACGAGAACTTGATTACCTTGCCGTATTTGACGAACGCCTGGAGGCTGGTTTCCCCATCTTCCTCTGCCGACTCACAGTAAGTCCTGCGCGGTCCGATGAATATGTCGTCACCGGCGTAGACTCCCTGGAATCCCCCATTGACGAGCGTATTACCGACTGAAACGGTGTGGTTCATGTAAAACGGGTTGCTCATGTAGGTGAGTCCCCATAGCCCGGTCCCCACTGATTTTGCGAGCCCGAATCCGACATTGGCGATATGGTCTAACGTGCCCTCATAGGGCACTGCCGCCTTTCCACAGCTTTGGGTTTCGTCATCTATGACTTTCAGGAATCCCCAAATGTCATCGTCCATGTGGATTAGTGGGGTCCCCTCCATCCCCTTCCCGACATAATATTTGTGGGCGAGCTGACGGCACTTGAATAGCCCAGGGTTTGTGACAACCATCCGGTAGGTGTTTTGCCCTAGCACATCCTCATAGTCATATCTTTGTTCTGCACTCGGCACAAATATCGTAATACGGTCCCGGTCTACGCCTGCTCGCTCCAAGGTGGCTAAGGTTGCCTTTTTGATTGTTTCCTGACGGGCGTAGGTACAGATTGCGACCTGATAGTCCACGCTAGTCACGGTACATATCCCTCCATTTGATTTTCTCAAACATGACCTTATTGACGCCGACCTCATCGAACTCCAGGAATGGGTACTTTTCGTTCAGATACCTAGCCGTGGCTTTTGTGGTTTCGTCAGTCCGATACCCGGCGTATCCGCCCTCATGGTTCCTGGAGTTACTGGAGGCAAAATGGAAGTCACAGTGATACCTCATCATTTTGACGAGCCCACCGTGAGCTAGGTGGTGTTGGACAACGTAGTCCAAGTCCTCGGTGTCATTCATGGATTCATCGAATCTAACTGAGTTTGGTTTGTGAGCCATAAACTGACCAGACCCCATTCCCCATCTCCCAGGCTTGGGTCTGGAGAATCTGAGGTTTCCAACAAATCCGTTGAGGCACAGCATCTTGGTTGATTCCTCTAGCGCCGTAACCATGTCTTTTATGACATAAGGTAACGGAACGGTAACAACCTTGAACTCCTCAGAGTCCCAATCCCTGGACTCTACCTTCCTGAAGTCGTCATCCATTGTGATAACTATGCGACCCTCAGCGAATCCGTCATCGAGTGCGGCGTTGAGCTGTTTGGGTTTCATTGGGAGCGTGCCGGGGACCGCCCTGACCTTAGCCCCAGCCATCGTATAGGCGTCAGCTTGGATAGCGGGAACATACCAAGTTGGGACCAGTGGTCTTAGTGCGGCTAGCATCGGCTCCACTTGAGCGATACGGGATGCGCTCTGAATTGTGATGTGAGGTAAGTAGGTCATTGTGCTCTCCTTCTACGGCACCAGCTTAGCCACCTTCTCAGCCATAACGTGCTCCCTGGCTGACCTGCGAGCCTTGGCTTCCCCAATCTCGACAGCATAGGTGTGACAATCCTTCATGCCCTTTTTGGCGTAGAACACGATGGAGTAACGGTAACCGTCCTTGGTCCTGGGCTTCATGGGTGTAACGCCGTGAACGTACCGGAATCCATTGAACCAGAGCGCCCATCCGTCACGACAGTTGATAGTAATGTCATATTCCGGCATATGGAGGTTTCCGCCTTCCATTCCCCTGCGGATGACGGGCATAGCGGACCAGGTGTCAAAATTGGAACCGTCACGGTGATAGGGCAAGGCACTCGACTGGTTTATGACACCTGAAGTCCAGAGAGAATCCTCGGTCATACGCCATTCCGGTAGGACTGCCCCTACAGCCTGATAGTCGTGCTCGTATACCTCGGGGAGCACATCGCGTAGATAATCCCCAAGCGCGGTAGCCTGTTCGTTCAGTTCCATCTGGAGCGATGGCGATTCCCAGGCGATTCCGGCTGGAGCGCAAGCCTCACGGCGTAGAACTACCGACCTGTTAGTCATTCCGAATATCTTAGAAACATTGCGGGTGCCTTTGGCTCTCAGAGTAGTTGTCCACTTGACCGCTGGAATCTGCTGACGAAGAATCGCCGTGGACCGTGGGCTGGGCGCATAGACCAGGATTGCTTCCCCGGTATCGGCGTCACGGTAAATGCCTGCCTCATTGACATTGGGGACTTTATCCACAACTTTATCCCCAACTACCTTCTCTGCCTCGGGCACGGTTAGTGCTCTCTGGATGAAGAACTCAGGTAGAACTTGAGTTGAGGTTTCTGACAGCATCGTTCACCAGTTTTTCTACGACCTCAGCATGGTCGTCTAGTCCCATATGATTCTGAAGCTCTGAGAGCCCTTCAACCATTTTCCCATACATCTCATTCTGGTAGTAGAGAATGATGGCTCGGGTGGCTTTTTGCGAGTATCTCTCCAGGAACTCTTGGTACGTTTTGTCCTTTTCGACAGCCAGCTCTGGGTTGCCTTCAGATTTGGTTAGCCTAGCCTTACCTGTGTCTGGGTCAATGACAGCATCGGCTGACATAATCTGTTCCTCCAGGAGTGCGCGGTAGTCCTCCACGTCAATCTCCTGGAATCCGACATTCTCCAAGTCATCTGGCGCGATGGACTCAAATGCGGCAACCAGTTCCTCGACATCCCATTCGCCAAGCTGACCGATACGGTTATCGGCAATCGAGTAAGCGGTGCGTGTTTCTGGGTCGTCATCAACTACGACTACAGCCATTGACTCCCAGCCCAGATTCTTTGCCGCCTGGTACTGGTGGTTTCCGGCAATGATTTCCATTGTGCCCTTTTGGACCACGATGGGTTTGCGCTGACCAAAGCGCTCATACGACTTCATGATGGCTTCTACGTCACCGCGCCGGGGATTCGAGCCTGCGGGCTTGAGCACGCTCAGAGGGCGCAGGAGCGGTTTCAGGGACTCTGCAACGTTCATAGGTCTATATATCCTCTCTAGGGGTGTTGGGGCGTCAGCAAGGCGCATGGCCCGTTATGGAGCCTACTGGAAAATTCGGAATTTCGCGGGAATTTCTAAAAGCCTCGGCTGTGGGGTCGCATATTTCACCTATGGGAGAATCTGCCCCGGTCCGGTGGCGATAGCCGTGCGGGGGTAGGGGTATGGCTATGGTTGAGGTTTGTTGCTCTTTGCTTTATTACAGCTACGGTGAGCTGGAGCTAGCGGACTGCCCGGGTCGCCAGGGTAAATGTGGTCGGCTTCTAGCGGGTCGGCGGGGCGGGGCGGGTGACCGCAGAGATAGCAGATAGTCGCGGATTCTAGGACCGCTTTGCGTCTAGCCCGATAGTCCCCGCCGTAAAGTGCTCGCTTCTTAGCTCTGCGCTCGGGAGTGTCCCTAGCCTGGTCGTATGCTCTTTGCCTAGCCCGGCGGCAGTCATCGCATCTGCTTGGGTTTCTGGTCAGTTTTCCACAGTCTAGGCAGGGTCGGGCAAAACGGGTCATAGTTTGTATACGGTCCCGCCATACTCCTTGCCTTGCTCTAGTGTGAGGACCGCCATGCCCGGGGTACTGTCCTCGCCAGCTACGGACCGGAACCAGTTTGAGCCGTTGTCCATTGTGGGTCCCATTACTAGGAATCGTGACCTGCCGTCTGGGGTTGCTCCCATTTCGGTAATCCGTAGGTGGTGGAAGTGTCCGTGGACTAGCAGTGTGGCGTTCGATACGGGTTGGTTTCCGAATGCTTGTTGTCGCCACCAAGTCGCCATGAGGTCGGGTCGGCGGGCTTGGTGTCCGTGCGCTATTCCCAGGATATGGAACCCGTCATCGAATATGTCAATGGCTAGGGATTCATCCCAGGATTGGGGTTCCAGGAATCGTATGTTCTTGGCTCCAGTTTCCATTGCTAGGCGTGCTAGCTGACGGCCAATAAAGATTCCCCAGTCATCTGTGGGTTTCCCTACCGCTTTGCCGTTCCTGCGCCACTGACAGTGGTTCGAACCAACTGAAGCGTAGGTCACTTGTGGGACCTTCTCTGCTATCTCCCGCATTGTCCTCCAGGCAAGAGTTGTCGCTAGGTCCACCTGCTCCATAATGGATAGGTCATTTGTGACGTTCTGCTGTGGGCTGTTCGCGTTGTCGAAGTTCTCAACGGTGTCGCCAAGGTCGCAGAATATGACCTGGCTCGGATTTTCGCTGGCGATATGGTCCATCAGTCTGGCTTTGGTTTCCTCCAGCCTTTGAAGTAGTTGTTCGGTCCCGCCACGGTGGTCCACTTTGCCTACCTGGAGGTCAGACCAGAGAATGACTAGTGCCTTATCTTTGGGCTTCAGCTTCTTGGGCGGCTTGACCTTCTTTTCTGCCTCAGCGAGCAGGAGAGGTAGGTCAATCTGGGATGTCTTTTTGTGGAACGTGAACCGGTAGCTGGTTAGCCAGACTAGTTCCCCATCCTTTTGCTGTTGCCAGCGTGAGGTTCGGACCGGCGGGATGACCTGAATGTCTGTCGGGTCTAGTCCGGCATCTAGCAAGAACTCATCAAAGTTTTCTGGCTCTGACGCATACCCGGGTGTGGTCGCTTCCCCGATATTCCCGTCAAACTCCACACCTGGTCTGGCGCTAGGTGTAACACCAGCTTTGGGTGCGGAACTGAGATTCTCTAGCACAAGCAGTCCCCTGCTCGGTGCTTCTCAATGTGATATCTGGGCAACTTGACGTTACGCTCGGCAAGTGCCTTCTCCAAGTTGGTCGGATTCCAGACCATCGGGCTACCGATAGCGTCCATAAGAATCATTCTGTCGGATTCATCCAGCTGGTCCGCCACAGTCTTCACACGGCAGGGCTTCTGGGTTGATAGTGGGGTCAGTCCTTCAAGCATCATCTGTCCTCTCCACTTTTGATGCGAATAATGCGATTACGAGTACCCCGGCGCAAATGAAGCCCAGGGTTTTGGTTATTGGCTCAGCCTGGAGCGCCAGGAGAACGTAGACTACCGCCATCGCGGTAAAGGTGCCTCGAACTATGACGGCCATCAGAATGGTGCCTCGTCATCGAACATGGGCTCTGAGTCGAACACTTGTGCGACTGCTTCAGCTCCCTTGGGCTCCTGGGTAATTCTGGGCTGATTCACGTGACCTCGGGCGTAGCGGATTTCCTCACCCTGGTCGTTCTCGAATCGCTCCATCTTGATAGACAGCATCCCGTCAATCGTGACCACATCACCCTCGTTTGGTGTGTCGTTGGTCCAGACGGTCCACTTCTCGATTACCTCGTCACCGTTGCGGGTTGTGAACTTGGTTTCAGCCCAGAACCCTTTGGATTGGAACACGCGGGTTACCTCGGCGTGCTCGATGATTACTTTAGCCATGTTGTAGTTCCTCCAGTTCGCAGTCCGGGCACATTAGGTGCCCATTTTTGTCAATAAATGGTGTTGGGAATGGGAACCCGCAACCGTGGCACGGTGCGAGTAACCCGGCACGTTTCATAGCTACTAGAAACATACCGATAATGGAAGCCACGTCCATGGTGTGGTCGTGGGGTTCCTCGTCATGCGATTCCATTTGCGTTCCTCCTCATATCTATCAAGAGCTTAGCAAAGGTATTCACATTGTCCTCGTATTGCTTCAAGTGTTTTTCCAGCGGGTCGTGACGGTATTTCCAGTAGGAATCGCCAATCTGGTTTATGAGCCGCTTCATTCTGAGTTGCTGAGGGTGGTCGGGGGATTCCGGGTGTATTCGATTCATTTGCTCTCCTTTTCTGGGTGTCCGAACTCACCTGGTCGGCACTCGAAGTGGTCACCCTGGTCGTGGAGCGCCTTCACCCATGCTCTAGGTATCGGACCCTCGGCTGGCTTTTCCCCAGGCTTGACCTCGCGCTTAGGATAGGGCTCATCCTCCCAGCCTTCCCGGTTTAGCCAGGTGGCGGGATAGGGGATGAACTGGTGCTCGGGCAGGTTGGGGTCGTTGGCTAGTCGCGTCACTCCGTCCATAATCGCCATTAGGTGTTCCTGTGCGAGATTCCCAAATGCCTTCCTCGCAGATGCCTTCCCTGCCTTCCTCGGGTAGAGCGCCCAGAAACTATCGAACGCATCAGAGAGCAAAGAATCGCCATACTTGGGTTTAGTATTCTCAAGATTGGTATTCTTAGGGGTCGGATTCACCGGTGTCGGGTTATCCGCTATCGGTAAATCCGATGACGGTGACGAAGTGACCCAGACAGTTTCCCCAAACTCACCGGATTCCTGCCGATTCTGTGACCGGACCAGGTAACCGTAATCCTCCAGCTCCTTCACGGCTGACCGTATAGCATCCTTTCCGCAACCGTTGGCTTTAGCCAAGCTGTGGATGGAAACGGACCAACCGTCAGAGTGGGACAAGAGCTGAGCTAGCAGTCCCTTTGCCTTCAGCGAGAGATTCCCGTCCCGCAACCAATCGTTAGGTATTTGTGTGAAGCGACCCTCAAACTCCAGTCGCTGTCGGACTATCGGCATTCATCCTCCCAGATTCTTCTCGCCAATCCTAGAACGCAGGACCCTCCACGGGAGAGGCTCGCCCTGAGTCAATAAGATTCATTCCACAGTTGTCATCGAGCAGAACCCAGGAAGCCAGCCGGGGTATCCAAACTGGAGTCGTGGTCGGATTCTGCCCGTTCCGTAGTTTCCATCCCATCTCCCTGGCTCGCTCAGCCGCAAAAGAGTCAGACTCAATCAGCCCGTTGTAGAACGAGCAAAGCGTAATGATATTCGATGGTCTGTCACGCTCCTTGGAGCCACCCATCCCACGATTGAGCCTATGGTGTGGGACCGCAGTTTCCAGGTCGCTACAGTGAAGGCAACCCCAGTCCCTAGACAAGTATCGGTTGAATGTTATCCGCTTCATCAGGCCACTCAATAATCTCTCTCAGAACAACTACGGTCCTGGCTTTGTCTTTGCTCGTATAGCGCTTGGTCAGATTCATCTCGACCACTCGGAAGTCATCATCGTAAGCTTCACCGTTGAGGGCGTCAAGAACCAGTTTCGCCATATTGTCCAAGTCACGCCTGCGCTTATTCCCATTGTAAAACTCAATCTCGACCAAAACGTGGAACGTGAAAGGCTCCTCATTGAGAGCCCGCCAGTGGTCCCTGACCTTACGCTCAGCCTCCATTGTTTCCTTGGGCGTGAACGTGCCGTGATTCGTCACTCTTGGGCGTTGCTTGGACCTGGGCTCCCCAGGCACGGTGAACCTAACCACCCTGTCTGGGGGATTCCCCTGGATGGGATTGACAATCCAGTCGTCAGCCATTGGCTCCCCACTCCATTCGGACCAGCGCCGATATCGAACGCCCCACTTCCAACCTATCCCGTAACGCCTTCAGCGCCTGCTGGCAGGCTCTATGCTTCTGGTCGGCTAGTTCCGTCTCTAGCAGGGTTGTACGGGTCTCCAGGTCCGCTGTGAAGCGTCTGACGTCCATAGGTCCCTCGATGGAGAGGAATGCCCGGGCGTAAGCCACTTTGTGCTTCACCCTGGCTCTCACACATTCCTCATCCAGTCGGGACAACTCATCTGTATGGGTTTGGATATCCTTGGAGATTGACTCCAGGGTCGCCATTACATCATGCGGAGTGAGATTCGACATTCTTCATCTTCTTGCTCCGGTTGTATTTGAGCAAAGTCTTGCTCTTGTAGTAAAAGTCCCAAAGCCAAGCGGTCTGCCTGACATCAGGCACGGACCGGGACCCAGCCAAATGCTTGACGTAAGCCTGACTCTCCTCAAGCAAACGCTTATCCAATTCCTTCATTAAAGTACGCATTAGCTCACCTCCTTCTTGCGCTTCTTTACGATGTCAGCGACACTAGCAGAATATCCAGCCTCAACTGCTTTATTCCACTCCGCTTCCAGTGACTTGACATCCTTAGCTTCCAGGATTGCTTTGACCGCCGATTCCGGAGCAATCTTGGCATCCTTCTTGACCGGACCACGCTGAGCCTTCTCCATCTCCTGACGGCTTGGGCGCTTGCCCTTAGCGTAGTCGGCATTAGCCAGGGCTCTACCGATAGCTGAGGTTTCTGCGTTTTCCAATGCGGCAGTACGGTTAGCTCCCGCACCTCCCTCAATCTCGAACGCCAACCCGGTAGCCTTGGGGCACCTAGCGTGCTGGTCATCGTGGTCAATGAACACTTCAGCCCGGACCACAAAGTAGCCCTTGGCTCGGTCATCGTCAGTTGTCATCTCGTAGGTCACGATGCGCCCATCTGGGTGGTCGTTGTAGAACGCACGGATGCGGTCCTCTACGAGTTCATATTCGTCAAGGTTGAACTGTGGCATTGCTTTTCCTCCATTCGAGTAGCCGGTCAGCTACATCTATCAGTTTGTTCATTTCTTGCTCATCCCGCTCAATCCAAATGCTCTTTGGCTCGAACCAAGCAGGAACCATGACACCATCTACCTCTTTTCGCAGTAGCCAAGCGAATCGGCATCGTGCGGCACCAGTACAGAATAGTTGCCATTGGACTTGCCTCCGGTAATGTATGGGAATGTATTTCTCCTCACCCCAATCCTTGCCGGTGGTCTTGATTTCCGATATCAAATGATGGTCCAGGGATAGACCATCGGGTGTAGCCATATACCGGTTGTGCTCCTCGGATGCTGAGATAAGCCAGTCGTTAGGCATAATCTCGAACTCATCTTTCAGGAACTGTGCGATAACTGACTCCTGCTCCACACCAAAGTCAATGTAGGCGTTGCCTTCGATGACCTCAGACGGGGCACGGTGGATAGTTTCATTCTCGAACCCCTTGGGCGTGGCGGACCGGGCAACGGTAGTCGCTGTGACTCCCATCTCCCTGGCTTCCAACCAGGCTTGGCGATTCTGTGAGGAACTGGCGATGAAACGCCTCACGGCAATCAAAATAGGTCCTCGGGAATGAACTTGGCTAGTTCCAGTTTCATTTCGTGGAACCCATCCTCGATGCTCCGGGTATGGGTCACTAGCACGGTAGAGGCACGCTCGGGTCGCCCCACATCCCTGTTGTGCTCGTAGTTGAGCAACTTGAACGTGAAACGGTCACCGTCATGCTCTAGGCGCACTTCCCAGGTCCCAATGAACTTGGCTACAGCTTTGCTTCTCTCCACATCCTGCTGTCTTGACCTATGCACTTTTGCCTCCAAACATACGCTCTCGGACACCTTTGCTAGTCAGCTCCCAGACAATCGCTTTGCGACCACTCCGGGTAGTTGTGCGCTTGCCGGAATCGCGGACCATCCCACGCTCGACAAGCTCAGACCGGCGGGACCGGATACCAGACTCGGAAGCATACGGCGCAGTCTTATACGCCCGGTATGCCTCTATCAGTTCGTGGTCCGGTCTGCCTCGATTCAGACAACGCAGAATGAACGACTGGGTTTCAGTTACATTCTTGACGCTCTCTGCCGCTAGGTCACTGGTAACTGGGTCTGTGTTTCTGGCTCTAGGCATCTAGCCCACCTCCAACCACATAACCCAGGATGACTCCCAGTACCAGCGCACAAAATAAGCCCACGAGCATCAAACTCATCTCGCGGGCATCGAGCACCCAAACTGCTTTGGGCTTCCGGTATGTCCCACGTTTCCGCAAGTCACGCCGGGTCGGGTAGCGGTCAGGCTCCTCAACCTGTAACGCTATTTCCAGATTCTTGTAGTAACCCATTTTTCCTCCTAGGTATCTCGGGTTTCCCCAAGTCTATCTCGGACCACCGACAATCTAGGCTTTTCCCGTCTAGTCCGCTAGACTAGTGGAGGGAGTGCCTTACTCCCCTGAAGAATGGAGAATGAAATGGGTATACACCAAACGCTGGTTGAGATGCAAAGGTCGCAGGAGAATGCGATGCTTTTGGCTTTCCACAACCAGCTTCAGCAGATAGTCAATGAGGAAGTGGTCTGGGTGGCTCACGTGGATGAGATTATCCGCGCTGTCGCTGACACGATGCTTCCAAAACAACCCAGACCTACCGCCATGATGTGGTTGGCTTGGGACCTGCCCGAACCAGATGTAGAGATGGACCATAACGCTTCTATGGACACTCGCATGAGGCTCGGGCTTTACTACGCCTACTGTGACTTCCTGGACCAATACGACCAGAGTTCGGCACGGGACCGGCACGGGAACACGCTGGAGGTCCTCAAGGGTGCTTTGGAAACGCGTGACGTGGACCTGGGCTCTGCGATTTACGACAACGGTGCCGGACAGTATGAGGTGACCCGTGCCTAGCAACCTACAGGAATGGTCCATACTAGTTGGCTTCGTAGCCATCTGGTTTCTTGTACTCATCTACGGATAGGAGAACACAATGGAAGAGCAGGATAAGCAACTGGCAAAACTGGCTCTGTTTCAGACCTCAAGGGCAAAGCTCGAACAACGCATAACGCGTTTCAATGAGATTGTCCGACAGGAAGTGATATACGCCTACAAGTTGGGTATATCGCAGACCGACATTGCTAACCACCTTGGAGTGTCTAAGCAACGCATCGGTCAGATAACTGAGGAATACCGCAAGAATGGAGGAGCATGATGATAAACGCAATCCAGGTGAACCCGAACGGGTCCGCAATTCACGTTGAGATTGACGGGCTCAAGGATATGCAACGCATAGTTGGCGGACTCATTGAGTTCGTGGTGAACCCAGAGGATGACTTTGAGGTCATCGTCAATGAGGAAGGTCTGCTGATTGACCTGGAACTGAACACTCTGGCTAGCGTCTTGAGTGGTCGCAGGTTGGTTGGTCCGGCGATTCTAGTTGGGCGGGCTGACAGTGAGGGTAACACTACCTCGGTCCCCAAGGGTCTGATGAAAGACCTACACCTGGCGAGCATGATGCTCGACATGGCTGGAAGACCAGTCGGTGACCCCAGTTGGGAAGAAGTGAAGTAACTCAATACGAACGTATGCCCCGGGGAAGAATCTGGAGGAAGAACCCGGGGCATACTCGTATCTAGTCTACTACTGGCAACCCTCGCAGTTCACCAACTCTGCCGGGTCCACGGGACAAGCGTACCCGCCGATATTCTCCATCAAGTCCAGGTTAGCCATTACTCGCTCACCTGCTTGTCGTAAGTAAGAACTGACGTAAGCAACGACATGATAGCTGACAGCGCGGTAACTGAAAGCAGATTCATCCAGTCCACCTCGAAGATTCCAGTGACCCCGACACCGATAGTAGCGATTGCTGTCTGTGCCCCTGTTTTCACTGCTCTCTCCCCTGCGAAGTTCCAATACTTGACCCATTTATCCATCTGAACCATCTCCTAATTGACTTGCCAACTTGACATCCTCGTAGGTCGCTCCACCAATGTAGCTGGTGAGAACAAGTGTGATTAGAGCCACTCCGCCCGTAATCAAATCTGAGGACCCTATCCGGTCCGAGAACACAGCCACGGTCCCAAAAAGAATCATAAATAGACCAGCACCAATGCCGGTCCAAATAATACGACGGCGCACCGCCCACGATGGTTTACCCATCTACGGAATGAATCTGGTGATAAAAGGCACGATTGCGGCAAGGAATGAGGCTATCGCCATCATCTGCCAAACGCGCATCTCCACTTTGCGGATACGCTCCTCGTGGTCCTTGACCTGCTGTTCAATATCCTTGAGTTCATCGTTCAAGTTCGGTAGCTGATGCGAGAGCTTCTCCAGCATGGACTGGATTTTCTGAACCTGCAAATACAGCTCCTTCATCGTGATTCGGGTGGACGATTCGTCAGCCATTACCATCCGCCTTCATTCAGGAATGACTGTAGCGCTCGCACTAGTGCCCGGTCCTTGCCGGTTGTGACCGCACCTTTGTAATACCCTTTGGCTGACAGCATCCTCGACAGAGCCGACCAAGTATTCTTACCTAGTATCCCATCCTCAACCAGCTTGCGGGGCTGACCCGCCTCAGAGAAAAAAGGCATCGGGTCCACCGTATCTCCCCAACGCTGGGACCGGCGCACCTCAAAGTGGAGGTGAGGACCCGTGGAGGCTCCAGTATTTCCCGATAGGGCGATTACCTCTCCCTGGTCTATTTTGGCTTTCAGAGCTAGGTGTGAGGGCTTCTGAAGGTGATAGTAGACGGTGTAGAGGTGCGGGTCGTGCTTCAGAATGAGAGTGTAGCCACCTGACTTGCTGTCACCTTTATGGACAACCTCACCGTCAGCCGGGGCAGTCAGAATGGTGCCGACAGGCAGAGCCACATCTACACCGTGATGAAACTTGCGCTTACGGGTAATCGGGTGGACCCGGGGACCGTAGGGTGAGCGCTTATTTACCGTATAGCCGTTTGGCCAGGGTTTGACCAGTCGCATTAGTTTGTTCTCACTCTTACGATAACAATACCGGAACCACCAGCACCAGCAGTTCCTGAGTTTGTTCCTCCACCACCAGAACCAGTGTTAGCAGTCCCACTTACTGCCGTTGTGGAATCAGAGGCATCCCCACCTCCGCCAGTTCCACCAGTGCCAGCATAAGAACCCCCACCTCCGCCAGCTCGTGTCACAG